>JACLAD010016324.1_pt1 | contig 16637 bp, 9 predicted proteins | sample 8027901 | NCBI WGS metagenome assembly JACLAD01 (sample SAMN15725071, study PRJNA655200) | protist metagenome | isolation source: fluorescence activated cell sorting (FACS) single amplified genomes of... | place: Spain: Blaines Bay Microbial Observatory, Mediterranean Sea | collected 2016-07-05 | reverse complement strand
AGATAGAGAGCCGCCACCGACAGTTACTAATACATCCGCATTGCATTTCAATGCTTCAATACTTGCCATGATAACATGATTACGTGGTGAATGGGATGGAACATTTTGATACAGTCCAACGTACAGTTTACCAAGTTTTTCAATAATATTTGTAATTTCATTTGTATTGGTATTTAATGTACTAGATACTAATAAAAATGCACGTTTGCATTTTAATTTTCGTATTTCTTTTGGTAAAATCTCTTTTGCTTGTTGACCAAAAATAATGGAATCAATCGGCATGACTTGAAGTCTACCTGGAACAATCCCATCGTTGTTAATAGTATTATTATCCATTGTTGTGATTTATTAATTTATTAATTTATCAACTGAAATTGTGTGTTTTTGTATATATATTGATTTTGATGATTGATTGAAGTAGGTTTATTATGATCAAATTTGTATGTATGTATATATATGTATATAATCTACAATATTTTTAAATCTTCTTTGATATAGAACAATAATTTCTAATACTTATGAATTATGATACATATGAAAAGAAAAAAGTTTGGTTCTCTATCTGGTAGATGGCGTCGTTGTCACAATTCTCTTACACATCTGATGTATATCGCATACTCTGTATATACCAGGTATATTAATAATATAATAAATAATATAATAATAAGAGATTAGAGTTTTGCAACCTGCTTTTTACTTTTATATAGAAAAGTAAAAGAGAAGATCCTATATATAGAAATATAAAAATGTAAACATGATATATAATTAACGTAAAACAACAACATTGAATTAAGCGACAACAAACACAAGCATTCATAAAAACAATACTAATTAACATAAAACAACAACATTGAATTAAGCGACAACAAACACAAACATTCATAAAAACAATACTACCATGCCATCCAGGGCAATAATATCAATGACAAGGATATTACCATTTACTAATATATTATTATTATTATTAATATCATCTACATTTACATTGCCAACAGTAGTGGCAACATTACCAGCAACTTTAACTATTAAAAGATTAGGATCAGTTGATTTAGGAATTCTTGCGGAGACAACACCTATTGTTTGGAATGATGAACTATGGTTAATGGAATGTATCCAAGGAAAGAAATATTATGGAAATTTAAATGGTGAATCGTATATACGATTTACAAATCCATTCACAGGGAAAAGAACTCCACACTTTGCTATTGGATATGGATTAGGCAATGCAGTTGTGGAGAATGAAACAATGTTTGTATTTGCCACGAAAACACCATATGGAATCTCAACAAATAATACAGAAGTTAGTGTCTTTTGGTCTAAAGATATCATGTCCGCATCATCATGGAATACTAATGTTGCTATCCATGCAAATGATGAAGGTGTTATTCCAGATGGTTGTGCTGGGCGAAAAAAAAGTTTATGGAATACATGTGTTCAAAAAGGTATCGTAAATGGAAAAGCAACTTTTATCATGGCATATGAATATAATTGTGGAAATCCTGGATGGCAAACACACTTTGCAATTGGTAAGGCGCCACCATCGCTATCTTCATCATCTAGTAGTAGTAGTAGTGATGGTGAAGAAACATCACTTGCTTTTTATGATTGGGATCCTATTCCATATGAAAATGAACACGATTTTACAAACATATCACATGCAAATCCTACAATACGATGGAATCAATTAGATGGATATTGGTATCTATTATCAACAAGAGGTGCTGATCGTGTACTTGTTGAAGATATTTATCGTACAAAAAACCCATTAGATTTTTCATCTTGGAAACCACCAACTGGGTGGTCTATTACAAATCCATTAGCTGCACCTCTTATTGCACCAAGTGCAGAAGATCAAAATGTATCCCCAGCAAATTGGCATCCAGATACAAAAGCAATTGTAGAAGGTAATAAAACCGCTGTGAAAAAAGCAAAAAATATAAATACAAGTGATATGGATCTATGTACAGCTATGATCAATGGTCAAATATCTACTGTATTGTATTGGGCATGGGGTGATCAAATGTTAGGGCCGACTGCAATGGTATTATCGGTTGGTATTGTGGAAGGTAAATCCATGGAAGAATTTCTGAGTAGTGTCTTTGTTGCCACTTCTACAACTGATGTTGATAAGAAACAAGAGAAGAATATTATTAATGATGATATTGTTTTGAAATTAAACAATAATAATGGACAAAATGAAGAATTATATACACTTATGCATGATAATTATTATTATCATCGTGAATGTATTCATATACATGATGATACATTTAAAATTGAAAATTTACAAAATGGAGATGAACATGTCACAGTGAATGATAAAAAATCACTGTATAAGAAATGCCCATATCCACGTATACACCGTTCTTCTATTAATGATAATAAAATTAATAATAATATCGTAATTGACAACAAACAACAACAACAAAATGTTGAAAGTTATTATTCTGATTGGGTTGCATATGCAAAAGCAACAACGTCAAATACTAATTTATTTACATTTTTCAATTCAACTTGGAAAGTGCCACCCCCACCAACATCAAAAGGCCCATTTGGTTTATCATCTGTATACTTATTTAATGGTTTAGAAGATGGAGCTGGACATGCTGGCAATGCAAGTTTGATTTTACAACCTGTATTAAGTTATGGAAAATCAGGTTGTATATTAAATCCAATTGATTGGGGAAAATGGAATATCGTGAGTTATTTAGTATCTGGTTCTGGTCGTGCACATTGTGGTAAACGTATTGAAGTGGAAGAAGGCGATGAAATTGTTGGAACGATGATAAACAAAGGAAATAACAATTGGGAAGTTGATGCAATACGTGTAAAAACAAATGAAAAATCATCTTATATAAGTCAATTACCAGTTGATAAAACAATCGATGCAGCGTATATTACATTAGAAGGTATGATCATCTATGGTTGCAATGCATTTCCAAATGGTTCCACCACTTTTTTTAATAATCAATTGAAAACAACATCATCAATAACATCAAATACAATAAATGGCATGGAAGAAGAAACAAATTGGGTGAAAATTATTAAACATAATGAATGCAAACAAAATGTTTTAATTAATAATCAAGAAGGGAACGTAACTATTGTTTATAAACAGTGATGAGATTATATTAAATTATGTTAAATTAGAAAACCCCATGTTTGTTTTAGTTTTGGAAACATAAATATTTAAAGAGATGATTTATAAAAATATTAAATGAATACTCGTACATGTATATTATTCTTTTTTATATATCGAATTATGATAATATGCACCATCCTTCTCCCTCGTGAAACTCACTTTTTCCACCTTTTGAACGTATAAGATCAATGATCTTTTGTTTAATTGGACTTTTATTATATTTATATGCATTGTCCAGGGGAGTGTCTCCCCCCCCCGGTCTTCTTATTAATGCTAGTAAGAGACATATTAGTCAATAACAACTCAATCAACTCCGTATCCTTTTTGTTATTACCTGCTGCATAATGTAATGCATTCACTCCATACCTATTTGCAATATTAGGATCAGCTTCACCTTGTTCAATTAAATATTTAACTATTTGGAAATGTTCGTTCTCTGCAGCTAGCATTAAAGGTGTCCATCCGACCCAACCACGACTAGTTTTACCTTCTTGATTCACGTATTCTTTCAATGTCATATTATTATTATTACCATTACTACCATTCACATCATTATAGCCTGTAATCAATAATTTCACATCCTCAAAACGTCCTTTTTGACATGCACATACTATTGGCGTACCTTGTGGAAATTCTTCTTCGTATCTAATCTTTAATTCATTCGCCAATTGTATTTTAAATGGATGTTGTATCTCTTTACACAGTTGATATAATGTATCATCGTTTCGATTTTTACAAAATAATTGAATAAAGGATGAATAGATCAAAGAACTTATTGATTTCATATCTAACATACTAAGAATGGTACAAACAATATCCTGCCCAGCACCACCACTTGGCAATATATCAATAAATGACGGATCATCATTAACAATATTCATTTCACTCATTTCTTGCACAATAATAGGATCCAAAACAACAACTTCTGCATGGTTATTCGTAATATCTTCCCCTTTGCTCTCATCATCCTTGTTATTATTATTATTTATAAATGAAGCCATGTTCATATAATTATTTGCTTCGTGAAAAGCTAAATATATATACTCGTATATATATATTGATGGTTGTAGAGATTGTACAAGAAGTACTACTATTTTTCTTTATATATTACAATACACCTCTCTTGTATCTTTTATAATGGTATATATTAATTTCAAATTGAACTTTTAGTAATGATAATAAATCATATATATATATGGAACAGAGTTTTCTATATATGTATATAAATGATGCAAGTAGTTAATAAAGTTCGTATTTTAACAATAATAATATTGAATAACATTTATATTTAGATTTTATAAAAACATGCACACTCTCTCTTCTTGTTTTAAAACTCTTATGATCTCTTCTCTCTTCCATTGACACGTTGCAATGCAACTTCATATCGATCTGTATAATAACCTAATCCTTTCTTATCGTATTTAAATACATAATTTTCTTTCGGGCCATCAAATTTTGTTGCTGGTATAAATTCCTCTTCGATTTGATCCATTTCTAATTTCAATTGTTCTTCTGGACTTAAATTGTTATTTGTTTTACTATATGGATTGTAATACGATTCAGTCGTAAATGATGGATCATCAATACGTTTCAATGCAATTGCATATCGATCAGTATAATAACCTAATCCTTGCGCATCTTGTTTAAATACATAATATTCTTTTGGACCTTCAAATTCTGTAGCTGGTATAAACTCTACATTAACTTTTTCCATCTCTTCCATCAATTGTTGTTGCTTTTCAATTGCTTTCGCAGTTACAGGACTATCTTGAGTTAAATCACTAGTCTCATTTTCTAAATCTTTTTTATCTTTACCACTACCACCACCAGCACCTACACGTCCTGTTTTTCTACACATTTCCCATAGACATAATTGCCGTGTACGTAACATGCAAGTAAATTCATTAAATGATAATGTTCGTCTATCTCCAAGATGAATTTTCTGTTGTTGTTGCTCTTTTTGTATGATAGATGATTTATTATTATTATTCTTTCCAACAACATCATCATCATCATTAGAGCTTGTTTTGAATATATTATTTTTCATTTCCATAAATTCATTTTGTAATGATTCCAATGTTCCTGATATAAATCGTTTTGGAGGGCTGGATCCATAATCTTCAGGTACTTGAATAGTAGGATACAATGGCCAATCGTCCAGTTCTTTTTGATCTGTTTTATCCAACATTAATTTTTTTGCAAAATCAATACCAGATATTTTTTCATATTCAGGTAAAAACCATTTTTTTTTTAATCGTATTAATTTTCGTGCTGGGATTTGATCTGTATTTTTTAAACTTTCAATTATCATAGGAATATTTTCCACGTTGATTCTCTCATCAATTCCACCATTAGTATCATTTTCATTATTATCATTATTAATATTATCATCTTCATCGTTACCAAGATCATTATCATCCGTTAAAAGTAAAGCAACATCAAATATACCAGTTGCACGTTTAATTAAACTTTCGCTAGGGCTAATTGCTAATGCAGTTGCAAACAATACATCCATTAAATCCAATGGTATATCTCCACTTTTAGTGTTATCTCCTCCTTCATTCTTTTGTTTGTAAATTGTTTCCAATTTATCAAATATTCGTTCTATATAATGATAATAAAATATAGGCATATCGCCTTTGTAAAGGCCACCGCGAGATTGGTTATAAAGCATATTTGATTGGGAATCACCAAAATTTGGTTGAAAATCAGTTGGTGCTACTTTTAAAAATATTTCCCATTCATCTTTTGTTACTTTTTTATTTGGAAATGTTTCAATAGCAAGTTTACTAAGTTTTTCATATTCATCAAGTGTAAATTCATAATTAGCAGCTCGTAATCGTTGTATTTCATCTGGGGCTAATGCACGATTGCGTTTTATATCTTTCATGACTCTTTCTTCATCATCAGCACCTTCTCCACTACGATAAAAATATGTAAAAATTAAACCACCAATAATAGACATAACAAAAGATGGTTTTTCATAAAATTTGGCTTCTTTGACAGGAGGTATTAATTTTTTCTTTCGTCGTTTTTTTTTGCTCTTTTTTTTCACACTTTTATTGCTTGCAGCTGCATTTGTACTTGCTGTATATGGCCTACATTGCACGATGTTAATATTGCGGTGCATCATCATCATATTTGGTATATTTTTTTTCAATACGGGGCGTTGCAATACTACTATATTCTTTATCAATTTAAACATGATGGGGGGGATGATAATGATACTAATAATAATAAATAGATATAGATAATGATGATGATGTAATAATAATACTATTCACACAATACTTGGTAGCAGTGATGATTCTAATTAATGTTCACACACGCACGGACGCACGCACGCACACGGAGTATACTTTTGACTTCTTTGTTTTTGTCTAGTATTATTGATGTATCTCTCTCTCTCCTCGCACCTCCCACACGACGTTGTCTCTCCTTCATCATTCAATTTTTTAATCAATTTTCATCAATTTTCATCCAGTCAACAACAAAGAAGCCCGATATAATTTTTACTGTGCCAACCAGTCACCGATTTTCGGTACAATTGTTGTAGTATAGTTAAACACTATATTACCTATCAAATACACAAATTAATCCAAAATTCACACTCGAAATTTATTGAAAACCTGAAAACCGGATTAATTTGTGTGTTTGATGGGTAATATAGTGTTTAAGTATACTAAAAAATTTGTACCGAAAATCGGTGACTGGCCGGCACATTAACAATTATATCGGGGCGCACCTCTGACTTTTCTTCTCTAACACTTTAACTTTAGACGACTACTTGAACACTTATGTAATTTAAATAATAGACTATATTTTGTATGATGAACGACCTCTGTATTTATGTAAATATCTATAATTTGCACATCATCATATTAGTATTTTGCACACCATATATATATTATTAGCTAGATCATAGCATAAAATGCTAGTTGCACATAATTAGAAAGCTCCATATTTTTCTTGTTTGTTCATTTAGCAGCTTTATATTATCTATATATAATACTTCATATTTGGGTTGCATTTCATAATTGTTTGCCCTTTTGTATAATACATAGATACAGACTAGTAATATATATAGCATAAAGCTGGTACATAATTAATTAAAAGTCTCATTTTTTGTTTTCTTTATCTGATGATGGAAACTATGGATATATATATTTTTAATAATAATTGTTTTTCAAAAGTTAAAACAATAATATTGTATATAATTGTTACTGTGCTTGTGACAGGAAATACATTTCTAATAGACGATGTAGCCGCGTTGACAGATGTAATATACTTTGCTGATACACATATTGGGGAAGGCTGCAACTCTTCAATATCTGGTTATCAAATAAATGATACAAATTGCTATTCAGTTCAAGATTTAAAACTTGCTGTTGAGAAAATAAATGATATAAGTGAGAGGGACAAACGTATTGCATTTGCTATACTTGGAGGCGATGTAACTTCAAGTGCACAACAAACAGAATTTAAAGCTGCAAAGATTGAGTTAGATAAATTAAAAATAGATTATATCCCGTTGTTAGGCAATCACGATATGTGGTCGTATGATGAAGTAAAAGGAGATTTAACAACAAAGCCAGTCGGCGATTTGTTGTTTGCTTCAACTTTCAAAGATATATTTTACAAGTGGAAAACCCTACATAAGTTAAACTATGCAAATAGAACCGTTTGGTAAGTAAAGCCTTTTCTCCTATTAAACCTACTACTCGGAGAAACGTCTCTAATACACACCATCATCACCCTTTCATACGATGCGTTCAAAACACAGGAATCCAATACATCGTGTCAATTCCACATTTCAATCATGGACATTTATTGGATACAAAAAAATGATCGATCTTAAAGGTGTTATGTTTATTGCTCCTGATTTTTCAACACGGCAAAAAGCACCGCCTCCGTAAGTTATATTACTAACTATATACATATCTAATATCTCTTTTTGTACATATATATATATATATAATATTGTATCTAACATAATAGTAACAAAAATAAAACTTTTCCTCCATCATAGATGTCCAGGACACAGCCGAATTGGTGGTTGTGGTGTTATGGGTATGGCAGAATTGTTTAATTTCAGCGGTGGGTCATTACCTTGGTTTAAAAATGAAATTGAAAATAAAATAGATCAGGACGTATCCAATGTAATTTTATTGACACATCAACCATTTCGTTGTAGAATTGGAGTGCCAGATTGGTACTTTTGTTTTTCCAAGTCCCATAAGGTGGCATTACGATCTATATTTGAAAAGGCTGGAACCAATCACGGGAAAGGTTTAGCTTTGTTTTGGGGTCAATGGGCAGGACATCAGCATCGATGGTTTGATGGGACAGCATTTGATGAGCCTGCATTTAAACATTTCAGGCAATGGGAGAATTCTGCTGTGAAGGGAGATGTATTTGATTCAAAAATGGCAAGCTCATTTAGCATATTTACATTTGAACACGGTGAAATTATTGAAATTAAAAAATTTTGGAGGGAGAAGAATACCTGGAAAAATGTCAGTGTTTTTTAACTGTACTATACAATCAAGTACAACATACCGTTGTAATATTTTAGAAAAATGTGTGAACAAAACATACCAAATGTACATCGCATATCGAGCAGGCTTTGTTCATATATGGATATTAAATAAATGATATATATCATATTGACTTCTTTGTTTATAAAAAAAAATACATTAAAAAAAGGGATAATGTAAAAACCAGGTAAATGTATGGCATCACTATAAAATAATTTAAGGAATAACCAATAATACTGACATTTATACTATTCATTACCTCATTTTTACTATTAATGACAGGCATTTATACTAATGACTGTCATTTTTACTATTAATAATTCCTTAAATAAATAATTTAACATGGACGACGTGTGTATAAGTGTACTTAATATTTTGACTCTACGGTACATATTTCCTATCAAAACTGCAAGCGATTTTGATAGGAGAAAAAACACGTTTTATACTACTTACTCAATATACCATATAGATACGTTACCTAATTATGAGAAAAGACAAATATATATATATATTTATACAAAAAAGTACACATAAGATAGATCCAAAAGACGTACAGAAGATATACAAAAGAAACACAACCGCGATAGATTATATTTTAGAAAAATAACAAAAATATTTATTTTTAAATGATAAAACATATATATATATACAAACGTTTGGTATTTAATTAATTATTTCATTTATATAGAATTCATCATGCCACGTTCAACATCTACTATACCATCTGTAGAAGAAATACTTCATGATATTGGGCATATATATCAATATTTAATTATTAAAAACATCATAAATAATAATAATAAAACATTATCATTAGAAATAGAAATTAAGAAAATGATTAAAATGATAGATAAATATTTTTGTGAAGAATATGGTGTAACAGTTGGACAACGAAAACAAGGGAGATTTGTACATGGTATACAGCAACATGCAAGAATGTCTTCACGAATCCGATGGTTTGGAATATTAAATGGTTTTCTAGATCCAAACTTATACCAAGTTGATTTAAATGATACAAATACATCTATCATGAAAGCATTGAATATTGTATGTACTTTGTTGAACACAATAATCACACCAGCAACAAATATTGGAAATACATTTAAAGAAAAAAATGCAACTATCAATGGACATTTATTAATGCAAAATGTAAACACATTATTGCCAAAAGATAAAAATGGTGATAAAGCAGTATTGGATTTAGTAAATAATGCAACGAATGGACAAATTGCAATGGAAAATATGTTTGATGCAATATTAGGTAGTTATTTTGGTTTATATAGAAATGGTGTAGACCCGAAAAAAGCTGCTGCATCAATCGAAGCATCGACGGAAGAATTAACAAAAGCTGCTACATGTATTCAATCGAGTTGGAGAGGCAGAAAGAGTCGAAAAAAATTAAATGAAAAACGTAAAAAACGTAAGGACGAAAATAAAGCAGCTACGAAAATTCAAGCTTCTTGGCGTGGTAAACAAAGTCGCAAGGAAATTAAAAAAGGCACAAAAGTTGATCATCAAGATAGACTTATTAAATCATTAAAACGAAGTGAAAAGAAGATGAAAACAAATTTAGAACGTGCAAACAAAGAACGTAAACGATGGCAGAAAGCATTTTCAAAGATGGAAAGTAAATATAGATCAACGAAACGTGATCGTAAACGTTTCGAAGCGGAGGCGGAAGATTTACAGGCACGATTAAATGTTCATATTAAACAAATTGCTGATTTAGAGGCAGAATTGGAACAATTGAAACAACTTGACAATAGTAATAATAATGAAAGTGATGAAGGTATACATGTCAAACAACAATTAAAACAATTGGAAAATGAATTAAAAGAAAAGTTATTGACTATCACTGATTTAGAGAGACAATTGGCTGGTAGCAGAGCAAGTTCACGTTGGGCTGGATCAAAAAGTAAAGCTACGCAATTGATTGCTGGTAAAAAACTTGAAGATACTATGAATAATAAAGTTAAAAAATTAGAAGAAGATTTGGAAGCACAAATACACCAATTGCAAGTGCAGCTATCAGAGGCGAGACAAAAAAACGATAAACTAAATGACGTAGAAACACTCGTAATTGATTTACAAGGTCAACTTTTAGAGGAAAAAACTCAACATCAAAAGGTTGAAGATTTATTAAAGATTAAGACTTCGCAATATCAAGCAGATAAGCAAATGTTGACGAAACAAATTGATAATTTGAAAAAAATGATATATTCCGTATGGATCTACGGTATTTTTAGATTTAATTACGTGTCATTACAATATAAAAAATATAAAAGAGTGACTAAAAAATCTATGAACAATAGTAAAAATAGTATTAATGATTTAGAAAAAGCTAAATTAGATTTAAATGCTTTGATACAAGAAATACGAAATGATTTCAATAACGAAAGAAAGAAATCATCCAGATTAAATGAACAAGTAGAAGAATTAACACGGGAGAATAAGAACATTGAAGAAAAATTGTCTGAACGAATAGAAGAGATCGAAACATTAAATAAAGAAATAGATCGTTTCAATAAAGAAGTTGAAATGGTTAATAAGAAAAATACAGAGCTAGTCATGACTATACAAGATCAACATTTACAATTGCAATATGCAGATGAGAGAATGGCACAATGTAAAAAATCTGAAGAATTTGCCTTGATTCGATTAAAAGCTTCAGAAATTCGGCGTATGGAAATTGAGGGTTCATTTGGTATATTAGCACGCCCAAGTAATCAAGTAGCCAATGAAATTGTTAATTTATCTCGTACATTGACAAAAAAAGAGCGCCAAAGGCTTGGGGGGAAAGAATTAAATCCAATAGCATCAACCGTTGCAGCAAAAATGGCGCGGGAAAAATATGAGAATAATTTAAACAACAACAAAAACCAATCACTGCGAACAAATATGTTGACATTAGGTCGATCCTTGCCGTCTTTGTTGCCCAGTAGCAATACTATCAACAATTACACTAGTTTAGTAGGAAGCATTGGTAGCAACAATAGTGAAAAAGATGGCCCTGTGATCGCATCCGTCACCTGTAGTAGTAAAGATGTACGTACATTTTGGGAAACGTTACATCCAAAACATGTCATTGAATTAAATTCAATTCAAAGCGCATTGGCATATTTTGCTAAACCCGTAGATAGCGTTTTAAATTTGCCAAATATGGTCATTGGAGACATACATCTATCAACATCAGCGGGTCAATCCCTAGTGTCATATTTAGGTATTTTAAAAATTCCATATGTATTAATAGGTACTAGAGGTCATGCAGCAAAAGCGCAATTATATGGTGCAATTGATTTTGTTTATAAACCTGTGAATGCATTTAGATTAAAACATGCATTTAACCTAGCAATGAATAAGTTGCCAAGATCTAGAAAATATGCAATTCAAGATATGATGGTAGAAGATGAACAAGATATTGATGCAAAGGCGAAAGAATTTTATGAAAGCAAGCGACGTTTTAGTCGTAGCAGTAGTAGTAGAAGTAGTGTAAGAAGAAGCAATAGTCGCAATCGAAGTCGTGGTAAAAGTCGAGGTAGCAATCGATCAATATCACCATCTTCTTCGCCTGGTGGGAGTCGGAAGAAACGTAGCAATAGCCCGGAAAATAAAAAGACAATAGATTTTTCAGAGATTGAAGATGGTGGATGGAAAGCTTAAATTTATTGTACACACGGAAGACGTATCATTAAATATATTTAAATTTAATTCGTTAAGGGGTGTGATTTTTTATACTCTAAAACTGTAAAAATTTTACGACCTTTTGTTGTATTTTGTATTAAAATACGAACCGTCGTACGAGTACTCGGAGTACTCTCCTCTCTCTTCTCCAGTATCATACGTAGTCAGTAAATAAATTAATCAAATACTCTCTTCTCTCTCTTTTTTGTAAAAAAACACAGTTGTTTCAATCTTCATCGGATGATAATAAATTGTCAATTTCATCCATTGCTTGTGCTTTTCTAGCTACGCTTGATGTGCGTCCAGTAATTGATCCAAGCGATAAATCTAAATTTTGTATCGCACTAACTAGGCTGCCATTGCTACTACGCCATGATTTACGAGATGAAGAACCACGCCTATCATTGTTATTGTTATTACTCAATGCATTTACATTTTCATTTGTTAATGATATTGTTTTACCACCACCACGTTTCAACCTGCGCTTCTTTTTAATTGTAGTTGGTCGTTTCTTCGTTGCGGTTTTTTTCGCTGTTCTGCGTGGTGCGCCACCACTTGCCTTTAACGCTTCCCTTTGTTGGTAATTTTCAATACAAACTAATTTTTCACTCTCAAGCGATATTTCAAATGTTTTCCATGCTTTATCGCATGCATCTTGTATTGATTCGTTTGTAATGTTTGCTAATATTTCGTCCAAATTATTCACAAAGGATCCAAGCATTTTTTTCGTAGTTTTGCATTTGAAACTTTCATTGCTATTTAATGCCTCGATACTTTTTCGTATTACATGTGCATTTACAATATCATTGGCAGGAACTGTTACTTTAGATAACGCACGTGCCAATGATATGATTGGGCCATCCATTACATTAGGATCCGCTAAGACACGCATTGCTATTTGTACACCAACACGTCCATGGATAGATGATTGGAATTCATCTGCGTTGAATCCTGTCACTGTATCATTCATTAAAAATAAAAGGAATTTTCCAACAACATCTGGTTTTGTTTTACCATATTTCTCCATCGATAATGGGTACATAATTTCTTCCATTACATCCATCATTGCTTGCTCGATCATGAGCCTATTACTTCTTCCACTTTTAGCGAATAATGGCAAGAAAACGACTAAGCATTGCCTGATTTCTGGATAACTTTCCGTATCACTAGCATATGCAAGTAATACCAATTCTTTAATTACTTTAATGTCGGTGCACCTTCGTAAAAAGGTAAGTCGTGTCAAGGCATCGACGCATGTTATACGCAATTGCCTTAAACCATCAACTTCTTCATCATAATCGTATTCATCTGCATCATTATTTGCATCGGATAACGTGGTTGCAATGTCTTCCTTTGCATAATTTAACATAATACGAATACTTTTCACAATCGCTTCTTTTGTTAAATTATTTTCCTCTTGTACATCATCTTGGGCTAAAAATTTAGATTTGAAAAGTAATAAAAGATCAGTTAAGCCTTTAACGGCTGCGATGCGAACATGAACTTCTGGATCTTTCTCAGCAAATGTTACAAAGGCATTTAAATATGCTTTCGTCATCTCACCGGTAGGATCTAAAAGACAATATGATGCTAAACATTTCACGTAACCTTCACGAATGGCTGGGTGTCCATTTAAATGTTTCTGTGCCATAGCTGGTTCAATTAAGGTATGGATCAGTGGTGCAATGTATTGATCTTGTTGAATCGTCGTTTTCACTTGTGCTAATAAAACCCTTGCAATGGCAAATGCACGTATCCATTTCCACTCACCTGTTTCTAGTTCCAATTCTTCCTCCAATTTGGAAATTTCAATCGATGCAGCTTCGATTTCTTCTTTCAATTTTTGCGCATTAACGAAATCATCATTACTTTTACAAACTTCTTTTTCAACACGTTTTTCTTCCATCAATTGTTTCAACATATTGACTTGTGCTTCTTTTTCTGCACGAGCTTCATCGGATAAGGTCTCGTTATCATCCTCATCAATACCAACTGTTACGTCACTAATAATGGTTACGATTCCTAATGTACTTTCGAAATCTTCTGCATGGGCTGCAATAAACGTTTCCGTAGCAGCATCAATGACACTCATTGGTGTTTCAATAGCTTGTAACATTTGGGATAACAATGAGATTAATTGTTGCCGACCCATTTCATCTGCAAAATCAAATGAACGTGCACATATTAATAATTGACGGCATACAAATTCTTGTGCAATCGCAAAATCTGCACGATCTTGCTCTTCTTTATCCGTTCGATTGGATAATGTAGAATGTCGTGGACCCGCTTCACCAACAGTTCGGCGTTTGGAATTTTTATTATTATCCTCTTCCTCATCGGATGAATCATCAATTGATAAATCGCCTAACATATCTGCAACATCTGCTTCTTCTTGTTCATCTTTATCAATATCATTTTGATTTTGGCATGAATTTTTCCATACTTTTTCAATGCGTTCACAAAATTCGACCAACGGTCCAATCAAACTTTCCAATTTCGATTCACGTAAATCCTCTGATATCGTTAAATGTTTGCTTAATTCCGCTGTACCTTGAAACATTTCACATTGGCCACGCCAAAATAAGACACTTTCCGGGGATAAATCGGCTTGATATACTTCATATTCTTTCGTCTTTGTTTTCCCTGCATTATCCATAAATTCTTCTGGGTTGTTGCTACTCGTATTGTTAAATGCTGCTAATATCAATGATTGGACGACATATTCACCAATTTTCTCACCACGTTCACTTGATTCAATATCAAGAGCTTGTAATAATTTTTCTGGATTGTAACTTCGTTGACGATACCAATTTTTCGTCACTAATCTTTGACATGCTTTGAATACTTTTTCATCGCGATCTTCAAATCCAGCAGCTAATACATCCATTCGTTGATCTAACGTTAAATTGTTAATAGCAACACATTCATTGATAACTTCAAATGCTTTAACTCGTACTTTATAATCTTTATCACGTAAACATAATAAAACATCATTTAAAGTCACACGGCTTATGCCAACATTATTTAATGCTGCCATACGAACACGTTCCGATGTGTCACAACGCATTAAATATTTAAATTCAATCGTTGCTTTGTCTTTCTTTTCGTCCGGTTCGTGCAATCGTTTCAAGGATGTGATAGCAAATACACGGCATGATACGTTTGAATCTTTTGTTCGACTTAACATCGTGTCAACGATAGGGTCCCATAAATCGTCAATATCAGCATCTTCTTGCATACCATTAATAATAAACGAAACTAATTGGCATACACGGAAGCGAACGGCAGGTGCTTTTGAACGTGACAAATTCAATAAATTCGATAAAAATGTCGATGCAAACGGAACTGGTAATGATTCTTCCCCATCACTAGTAATTTTTTCATTTTTACTATCCCATAATAATACACTTGCATATACAAATTTAATACAACGTTCAATAGCAGGTGAACGTGTCAATACTTTTAATAATGGATAAACGTGTTGCATAAACGCTTTGTAAAACGTTGTATTTGCAAATTCATTGATAGGATCTTGTAATTCTTGAATAGCTTCTTGTTGCATGTTGAATACATCTTGTACACATTGTTTTTGCCATGCAACTGATGTCTGTGCACGTTGAAAGACAACTGCTAATTTTACACATAAATCATTAGTAGAAGTAGTACTTTCAACAGTCGTAGTAGTATTTTGTTGTTCTTGTTGAGCCATTTTTTATTTTTTTTTTTAAATTGTAATTATATTTTATTTTTTTTGGTATGTGTTTTATTTTCAAATACGTACGCACACGAAATTGATCTAAACTGTGATATAAATACTTGTTTAAAATGGAAGTTAATAACTTTTTGTACACACGCACACACAAAAAGAGATAGAAAGAGAATGTTTATGGATTTACTTTTTCCCGTGTCCCTTCGATATTTTATTTGTTTTTTTCTATTTTTTTATGTGTGAAAATTTATAACGTTTCTAGTTTTTAATGGTATGCGCCTGCTAATGTTCGTTAAAAATACACCCAAAAACTTGTAAAAAATAAGATGGCCTTCCCTCAAAATAGTGGGGTTCAAATAAGTACATATTTAGTATACTATGTAGATATATATTTGATAGTGGTTTAGATCTTTGGATTCCTAAATTCATAAAATCCAAAAATGACCAATGTTGTTGTTTATTTGGAATGAAAATATCTAGAATATCCGAATTTATTGATATCATCCTACATATATGTAATGATATTTGATAGGTAGATAGGATGTTGCAATACCATATTCACAGCATT
>JACLAD010001911.1_pt1 | contig 16648 bp, 6 predicted proteins | sample 8027901 | NCBI WGS metagenome assembly JACLAD01 (sample SAMN15725071, study PRJNA655200) | protist metagenome | isolation source: fluorescence activated cell sorting (FACS) single amplified genomes of... | place: Spain: Blaines Bay Microbial Observatory, Mediterranean Sea | collected 2016-07-05 | reverse complement strand
GCTGGTGCTGCCGGTGCAGGTGGTGCTGCCGGTGCAGGCGGTTCTGGGGCTATTCCCGAGAGCGCCATGAGGGCCTCAGAGGCATCCGAGGTGTTCGGCGAGGCACCGGGTTCTTCCATACTTGAGCAATTGCTGAGGCGGAGAGAAGACCCCCTGCGTCTGCCCTGCGTTCTCGTTGTGTGGGTGTGAAGGAGTGGGAACTGCGGAACGCACGAACTGTCGCTCCTACCCTCCAGTACTGTACGCACGTACGCACGTACGACGAATCGACGAGTAAGTTGGGCGCCGCTTCCTCTCGAAATGAGAGGGAGGTGTTGATTCTCCAATTAGTCTAGTCTAAAAAGCGCACTTTCACTTCATGTGTTACATATATGAACTATGAAAAAAGTATTGTCCAACATACATTTGAATGGCCTACGGCTCTTGGAATGAGTCCTTTTTTTGGCCCCAACAGGGACCATGAGAGGTTTCAACTAGGAACTTATCATATAGACCGGAGGCAAGGCGGGCATTTTCCAGACCCGGCGCGGCGGTGCCTCTTTGTGGTAAATTTAAATTACTCTTACGAGGTACGAGTTACGAGTACGCTGGTACAGCACGACCTTAGTTTCGCCTTTTCGGCGGCGCCGCTTCATGTCCGCAGTTTATGATCTAAACTCCTCCAAACGCACAAACAGAAACGGAGAAGCTTTTTCCCCTTCGATGTCGGGTGCAAACGCACAAACCACACTCGAAATTTGATTTAAAATCTAAAATCGAACTGCGAAAGCGCGAGAGAAGCAAAAATCTTCGAAATTAAATTAAAAAAAAGAGAGTTGAGTGATCGAAAGATCGAAATCTAAATCGAAATTAACCAAATCTTCACGGACTTTTAGACACCGAAGGATGTTGCGCGCCGTCGTCGCCAGCGCGGCTCTGACCCTCCTCTTCCTGTCTCCAGCGTTCGCGTACAACAACGGCGCCCCAGGTTCGCGGCTCCCCGTGCTGGGGTGGTCCAGCTGGGTCGCGCTTGGACCAGGCTCGGCTCACCCCATATTCGACTACTGCGACGAGGCGTCAGTCAAAGCTGCTGCCGATGCCTTCGTGGCAGTGGGACTCAAGGACGCCGGTTATACTGGTTTCCATCTCGACGACTGCTGGGCTGATCCCGAGCGCAACGCCTCTGGATATCTCCAGGGTGAGCGGGACCACTTTCCCAACGGCATGAAAGTAGTGGTCGACTATGTGCATAGCAAGGGACTCGACTTTGGGCTGTACACCTGCGCTGGCGAATATACATGTGTTGGGAAAAGGCCAGGGAGCAAAGGTCACAGCGAAAAGGATGCCGCCGTATTTGCGGAATGGGGAGTAGACTGGGTCAAACAAGACAACTGCAATACAGACGGCATGGGAAAACCAGAGGACTACTACACTCTCATGAGCACTGCCTTAAACAAGACCGGACGGAGCATGTGCTTTGCTATGTGTGAGTGGGGTGTCGATGACCCGTGGAAGTGGGGAAACAACCTCGCACAGTCTTGGCGAATGGCTGGTGACCACACTGGAGTCTGGGCCTCCACCAAAAAAATAATCGCCGCAAGCGCCGCAATTCCTGCCGAATATTCGGGCCGCCCATACGGCTGGAACGATATGGACATGCTGGAAACGGGGAATTATGACCAAGCGGCGCATGCGAATGGACGTGAAAGTAATATGACAGCCGATGAGTACAAGACTGAATTCTCGATGTGGGCAATCTCTGCGTCCCCATTGGTCGTCACGACACCAATAATGAATTGCAGCACTGGAGCTGTCCGCCAGGCATCGAACTATGAAGCCTCGGAGCGCAAGTGCAATGTTGCTCTGCGTAAACAGTTTTCAAAAGCGTCGTGTGATTTTGGGAAATCTTACGGCTGCGGAAACGAAACTGGAACACTCTGGACTGACGACGGGTGTCGCGGCAACTTTGTTGTTGATGGATCTTCCGTGATCTGTGATGTGGACGGATCAGGTCGTCACATATGTAGTGCGATCAAGTGTGAGGCTTACATAACAGCCCTGCAGCAAGAGATATTGCTAAATCACGAGATTCTGGCCATCAACCAGGATGTGACACCGCAGGGTAGGCCCATTGCTGGCTCAGAAGAGGATTTGACCATTTGGACTCGCAATCTTACAGGTGGAGACGTCGCAGTCGCCCTTTACAATCAGGATGATAAAGTGAGGAGCATTGGTTTCACTCTTCATGAAGTTGGTCTGATGGGAAGTGTGTCAGTCCGCGATCTCTGGAAGCACAAGGACCTCCCAGACATCCATGGAACCTTTCCAGCCGTTCAAGTTGCTGCACATGGAACTGTTCTGCTAAGATTGTCCTCGAAAGCACCAAAGAATCAGGGCAATTAAAGGCGTTAACATGTTTTCTTTTATTCAGCTTTCACAGCTTCTCACTATCACTAGTCCATTCCCATCCATCATCCACCATCCACCATCTAATCATTATTTTGAAGAAAATGGAAATGGGAGTATTTCATATTTCATTTTCAATTTCAAATTTAAAACTGAAAACTTTAATTACGTAAAAACTATTTTTGTAAAATGAAAGTTACTCAATCTCACATCTCAGTCTCAGCTCTCAGCACCACATAAACATACGAACACATACTGTACTGTATCAAATATCACATCACAAAATCACATATCAATATCAATATCACATGTCGATGTCACATGTCACCTGTTTTAAAAATCATTTTTAAAATTTAAAATTTAAATTGTTTGGAGTTTGGAGTTGAAAATCAACAAAGGTGTTGAGGTGTTGACCTATGGAACTTGACACTCTGTCGCCGTAGTCACATCACGGAGGCGTCTAGATATTTCAAAACTTGGCAGAAGTAAAAATCGGTGTACCTGGCGGGCTTTTTCGTGGCGCCCTCTATTGCGAAAATGAACAAGCAGGCGGAGCATTCGATCCTCGGGAGTTTTTGTTTCAGTTTTAGGGTTGCGACAACTGTTCGCAGGCACGCGACAACTCTGACCAGGATACGCTGCATTCTCACGTGAAATACTTGATTCAATGTGCATCGGTACTTCACGCCCAATCGCTGATGATGAAGGTGACTTTTTGCTTGGCACTGTGCAGCCATTTTCATGGAAGCTGTCCTGCAGTTTTGCCCTTTTGGGAGAGTGGGTTATAATCGCGGCACCACGAGCCCGCTGACTGCTCGATTTCCGTATAATCGGGAAAGGTGCTGCCTGAGGTTTCCCCCTCTTCATACCAACGGCGGTGCTTCCATCGACTTTATTATTCACTCTACTTGTACGAAGGGGGAATTTTCTCGTGAGAATTCTCCTTTCACTTTCATTTCGTTGCTGCAAAGTACCGCGAAAGCTGCTTGTGTATTTTCCGGGTCTTTTCCGAGTGGCTTTATGTTGTACAGTTCTCGGTGGGGATAAATTGACATACGAAGAATCATTTACGCGTTGTAATCCAATGTCGCGCAGGAGATCTCCGAGATCACGGATGGAGTCAGCATCTTTGACGGAAACGCCAGTCACAGCAGTAGGGCGCAGTCGTTCGAGAAAATCTCGGAGCTCAGCTGGAGAGGAGTGCGAGGAGTATCGCACTTGGTAAAGGTTATTAGTTGTGCCAACCTTTGAGTCCATAGCAAAGTGTGAGGCGGACATTCCCGGGATTTCAAGTCCCGAAGGGCGAATACCAATGGTGCGGCCAGTTCGATTCCATTTTTCCAGATTTTTCAGGGTTAGCGAACTGCGAAGGACAACACGTATACGAGTTTCTGACGACTCTGAAGTGAACATCGCACAATCAGATTCGGAGATGCCCAGAAAAGGCAGACGTCGAAACCGAAGTGGCGGTAAGTAGATGCGGCAGCCCATGCAGCGTGCAATCTCGCAGAGAAGATCTTCTTTTCCCACCTTGTCCACAGCGATGACGATAGTTGCCTTTAAATTTTCTGGAAGCAGTGCGATTCGAACGATTTCCGCAGCGGCCTCCTTCAGCTGGAAAAAATCCGGACTTCCACCACTTCTGCTCACAGGAGTTTGCACGAAAGTATTGTCAAGATAGACGCGATCAATACACCGACCGGATAGTGGACTCGGAGAATCAAGCATGAGAGGCTGATACCGGAAATCTCCCGTGTGTAGAACTGTGCCAAAATCTCCTTCAAAAAGAAGCATTATAGACCCTGGGCAATGATTCGCATCCAGAGCCGTCACAGTGCAGAGTTTGGTTCCAGAGTCTTGCACCCGAATTGAAGATTTTTCCGAATCAAGCATTTTACGTTTCCTTTGAACAGGATATTCCACAGTCTGGGCGACCCCGATGTGTAAGACTTTCACACGCTCACTTGGTAGTTTAAAAAGATCCAGAACGAGAGACTTTGTCACCACTGAGCAAATAATTAATCCTCCATTCCAAGAAGGGTTGAGCCCGTGGTGATGGTCTGCATGGAAGTGCGTAAGAAACGAGACAGGAGATCCATGGCACAAAATGGGACCGTTTTCTTCATGGGAGAAGGAATCACGAGCCGATTTCCGTCGCGGCGGAGCACTTTTCCCATTTTCCTCAAGAACTCCTGCAAAACTCAGCTTTCCTAGGCGGGCGGCTCCCGGCCGCAGAGGGCCCATCGGCGCCCCAAACCCGAACCTCCCTCCACTTGCTCTCCAGCTTCGCACGTTTCGGAACGAATCGACACGAATGCCTGGAGGAAGAAACCCCTTCATGGTCGTCCGCGCTGCTTCCGCGATTGGTTCCTTCCGTCGTCGACCAACATACAACGCGGTGTTGCGCAGGCCTCAGTCACCCTGCTCGGTGTTATCGTGTGCGTGTTCACCTGTGTTCACGTACTGGACCGTAGTGGTGACTCGCACTCACGCGGGCCCCTCGATCTTGCGCTAGTGCTCTCTACGTGGTTTTTCAAATTCAGAGAGCACTGCGTCTCTCTGCTGCGTCTGCCGTCTGCCGTTGCACTTGTTTTTCAAAAGCGTCGCGGATTCAAATCGCCGCTACAACAGCCGGCGAGCCAACAGCAGAGGAGCGTCGCGCCACAGAATAGAAACACCGCAGAGCATTCGAGCATTCGAGCAGTCGAGCATTCGAGCGGTCGAGCGGTCGAGCGGTCGAGCGGTCGAGCGGTCGAGCGGTCGAGCGGTCGAGCGGTGGAACTGCGCGCTTGAAAATTGCAACCGCATCCCCGCACAGCGAACGCACGGCGGCGCTGGCGAGCGGTGGGAGCTGCCCTCATGTCTTTCACCCGCAGGGGTGCTGGGGACGCCCACGGCGCGCAGCTGAGACTCTGGTTGAGGCATCAGCAGCGAAATTTGACTGCACCACTTGCCGGGCAGAGAGCTGGCGGCAGTCATGATGAGGGCAGAAAGGTCGGCAGAAGAAAACTGGCCAGAGGCTACGCCCTTTCTCTTCGAGAGACTGTCTCGTTCGAACTTCCGAAGCAGGTGCGGGACTTGGAAGCGGCTGGGTGCATCATGTCATACCACATCAACATATCATTCTTCGATTTCAAGAGTAGAAGTTTCTTTGGAAACACTTACAAATCCCCCGCCATGCCCCCACCCGAAGAGGAAGGGAGGGATACGATGTGGAGTATTAAGCAGCAGGTGTATTTTGCCGCGGACGGCGTCGATAAGAGCCGTGTGCTTGTTGTCGAGTTCTCCGCAGAATTCTTCAACCCTTCAACAGCTGAGGAGGGGGCATTCGGCCTTGGCTGGACTTGCCTTCCCCTTCACAACAGCACAGGCACAGATATTCGTGAGCTACGATCATCTCGCATAGACTATGAGGATAATATTGAGCAGCGACGCCTCTACGCAGGATCTCCTAGATCTCTTGTATTTCTCGCACCTGAGGAATGGCAGAAGAAATCCGAGTCCCTTTTTGGTCGAAAGTGCCAGCTTATTTACTCGCTCAATCCCTACGGCGAGCTCAAGCGTCTGCGGCACCTCGTGGAAACAGATTTTATTTTTGGACCCAACACTCCGGTGCCGGGGCTAGAGCCCGTCATCCTTCCTTCCACTACTCGACTGGAGCCCATGCTTCTCGCCGGCAGTCGAAAAAAGCGCAAAAAGGAATGGACACAGCCTGCTGCAGTGAAGCTCGATATTCCTTTCTCGGTAGACATGAGTAGTTTCCAAGTGACGCTACCGCCAGGACTGGAAAGAGCCGTCACGAGGCAGATTATTGGACCGGGGCATCGTGGTGGGCGCAATTCCGATTCCATATTTCTCGTCCTCAGAGTCGCGGTGCATAACGGTATATGCCTCACGTCGTCCCTCGAAGACGATGACGAGCATAGCCTTTGGAGCGAGGTTGAATTAGTGCCCATGCAAGGGCGCAATAGAGGAGTATACCGTGCCGGAGGCATAACTATATCCCACTTCTTCAAAGACAATCGATGTGCTCTTGTGTTCGAAATTGTCTGTGCTCTCGGCGACTGGCGTTCGCGTAGAGCAAACATGCGGGAGCGGCGGAGGGCACTTGGCCGTGACTTCCGCGCATCGAAGGACGAAGAGGGGGTGGAGAGCTTCCCTGCCGAGGATTTCGTCGTCGCCACCGGAGTGCTTCTTCCTTACAATGGGGAGGAATCGAACCGCGGATTTCTGGATGACATAGAGTTTACAACTACAGATTTACGTTTCTCGAGAGGTCGCGGAAATGCCGTGCGCATCCAGCTGGCTCGTGGTGCTCTCTTCAGTCCGAACGGCATTATCCCAGAATTTACCGACCTGGACGAGACGGGAAGCGACCACGACGAAGGAAAGGACGAGGATGCATTCTCAGGAATGCACCTTGATGCTCGTTTTGTCGTAATCGACAGCGAAAATCGTGAGTCGCGGAGGAGCTCAGCCGATGCAAAGTACCAACGATTACTAAGGAAGCGGAGGCGGGCATTAGAGAAGCTCCGGGAATCACAGGCTATTGGCGAAGATGCGGTTGACTACGAGTCGAAACACGACGACGATGACGACGACGATGACGACGACGATGATGACGACGATGACGACGACGATGATGACGATGATTTTACTCCCCGTGTTCCTCCCCGAAAGAAGGCACGCGGCAAATTCGATTTTCGACCTAAGAAGAATCGCATCGGAGAGGGTAAGCAGTGGGAGGAAAACCAATCTTTCTTCCCGAGCGGCAGGCCAGCGAGTGAGAAAGCTGTGGGATCGGGAGTTCCTCGCGGTAGCACGGATCCGCTCGTTCGTTCTCTTCTTGCGCAATCTCTGAAGCAGCCGCTCCGCAAACCTGGAGACCCAGTTCCTGGCTCGCAGAGACTGACTGCATCGGTCGGCAATTATCAACCCGGAAAGACAGCCATGGTTGGAAGTGCGACCCCTTTGGCAACCGAACTAACGCGGGCATCCCGTACCTACCTTTCACAACGTGGATTTACGGATGTGCTTTCTGATTCGCTTGCCCCGCAGGCTGTCGCCACAGCGCCGAGACTGCCATTACCTGTGCCCCGCCGCATCGACATTGATGTCGAGCTACGGGACAAACTCGGCGCAAACCAAGTCACCATGCAATTTGCCGCTTTCAGAATGGTCGAAGGGTTGAATGTCCCCAAGCCGAGGTGCGTATATTTCACATACCAATTTTTCAACAGTCTACCGACGCGTACCGAGCGCATGGTGCTGTCTGAAGACGGAAATCGGCGTCGCTTTCTGAAGAAGCGACCAGCGGGCTCTTTAAGTGAGCCGTATGTTCTAGTGCGAGACCAGACTTTTGGTCGCTCCCAACGGCGGCGCTCGCCTGCCCGCAAGGAGGTTCCAAGCCTTGCTATCCGATTCGACATTGATACCACTCTCTATGCAGGAGGCGCACGCGAGTTTGCAAATTTTCTTGCTTGCAAAACACTGTATATCGAGGTGTGGGATGGGGACTCCTTACTACAACTCGGTACTGTTGCAGTCGATCTTCGCCAGCTTCTTCGGCAGGGCGAGCCTGTCTGTAAAAGCGCGATGGAGTACGATATCATTGGAAATCCGGCTGTTTCACCTGCGGGCAACTTAGGTGCCGTCGGCGGCAGCACTAGCCCGGCGATAGTGCACGCTCGCGCGCTTCCTGTTGGTGCACTTGTCGGCAGACTGCAGTTATTGCTTTCGAACTTTGGTGGCGTCGGCAAGGGTATGCATGACGAAGCACGAGATGCAGCGGCGGCTGCAGAAAGGTGGCAAGGGGAGTCCAAATCTGCCGTATCGTCGTCTCCTGTTGAAAGAGACTGGCGAATCGGAGCCCCCAACACCATGGCAAGCGCCGCAAAGGGTGCACGGCACAGGGTACGTGCCAAGCCTCTGACATCAGGCAATCCTGAGCTTCGCTCCTTAATCAAGTCAAGGCGCCATGCTTATGATCTCGGAGAAGTTCGTGCAGTGCAACGTGAGCAGCGTAAAAGGTGGAGTGAAGAAGCTGGAGGAAACGACGTCCGTGCTCTCACAGACCCTAACTGTATTTCCACGACGGAATTGACCTTACTCATTGACCATCTCAAGGGGTACAAACCCAATACTATTAGGTGGAGAGACTTCCTCTCGTTTTGCGCGTCCGCCAAGCGAGGTCGATCTCGCGCCAGAAAGGATGGACTTAGACGTAACCCCTCGAGGCGAGCTGGGGGGAAGAGTGTGGACCCTCTAGAACGCCAGCTTCGAAAGATTCTCAACGCAGCCAAGAGGAAAGGAATGTCTATGGAAGAAACTTTCGAGCACTTCGACAAAAACAAAAACGGAGCTGTCAACAAGGAACAATTTAAAAATGCTCTTGAGGAGCTCAATTTCCATGCCAGTGATAGAGAGATGGAGCAGCTAATGGCACGCTTCGACAAAAACGGTGATGGTCTCGTGACAATACGGGAGTTTACTGAGTTTGCAACCGCACCGGATATTGACGGAAAGCGGGGTGAAGTAGAAATGAAGCTTTTCAGGATTTTAAAGAAAGCCCATGAAAAGGGACTGGATTACGAAGATGCCTTCTCTTCCTTCGGGCAGGAGAAGCAGGGAGAAATCTCCAGATCAGATTTTGCCCGAGGTCTCAAGGAGAAAATCTTTGAGCCTGCTGATATCTCCATGACTGATGATGAAATTGACGTCATTTGTAGTCGTTTTGATGTTGATGATGACGGTTTCATTACCATCGATGAGTTTTTAAAGTTCTGCAAAGCTGGAAAGAAAAAAAATGCTGCTGCGCAAATCGCCACCGACCTGAAACAAGTTGTCGAGCACAGCCAGAAGCACCACGGACTGTCGCTGCGAAAAGCCTTCAGGGCCTTCGACAAGGACGATGACGGACATATTACGGCCGATGAGCTTCGTCGCGGGTTAAGGAAGCTTGGCTTTCACACGACCAAACGCGAAGCAGACATTGTCTTTGAGAACTTGGACTCCGATAATAACGGCAACATCAGTCTATCCGAATTCGAGGATTTCATTGAAAATAGGAGTGTTGATTTCATGAGATGGCGAGGCGAAGAGGGTGGAAACTCTTCTAGTACACACGAAGAGGAACTCCCGCGCGTCCCCATAAGCCTCGAAAATGTGCAGCGGAAATGTAAAAATGCCATCGACAAGGCAAGAAAGGAAGGTGGAGTTGATCCGGAAGCCACCTTCCAGGCCTTTGATGCTTACGACAGAGGCGAGGTTAGCACCACGGAGTTCCGATATGTTCTCATGGACCTCAGGCTGCAGCTTCTCGAGGGAGATGAAGTAGCCATTCAGGAAGAAGAAAAAAGGAGGCGCGCCCATCGCCGGAAAAAGCAGCTTGCAAGGGCGGAGCAGTGGGTCGGTGGATACAGAGGTAATCGGGGAAGTAAAGAGCGCGACGAGTTCGGATCAGGGGGCAAGCTTGGGCATGGCACTCAGATGCAAAAATTTTTCAAGCTTCGCAATGATGATTTACAACTTGTCCGCCGCTTTCGTGAAAGCCAGAAGCGTGCACTCGTTGGCAAGCTGTTGCGCTCTAACGTAATGAAGGAATTTGAGATTCATCCTAGTTTTGGACAGTCCATGTTTTTCGAATTTCAGCTCACGAACCCATATTCCCACGACGAAAGATTCCAAATCGACTGCTCTGACCCGGAGCTCAGAGTCGTAGCAGACACTGATGCCTGGAAGCACTACAGAGAAACTATGGAGCCATGTGCAGGTGTCATCCAAGGAAAGGTAGAACATGAAATGCTATCACGCGACCTTCAGCTGACCTTGAAGGCCAGAGAGACTGTCTCCATTCCATTTGTGTTCTTGAGCTTTGCAAGCGGTGCTGTCACAAAGGATGGAAAAGCAGTTGCTCGTGCTGCTAGCACAGTAGCAGGGCAGACAACTGGTTGGCGCCAGGATGCGATGCGCATTGAGGATCGGGGGATGGAGGGAAAATATGAGGCGAAAGAGGAGAGTATTGATGGTGCTGGTGGCAAGTATGGCGACGACGAAGATGATGGATATCGCTACCGAGACTACAGCTCGAAGGAGGATGAAGGCGGCAGCCTTCGACGAGGAGCAGGCAGTCGTGCGCCGGAGACGGACTTCGATCGGATGCAGCAGACAGCCCTCGGCCATGGAGTTCCGATTACGCAACGCACTATCCCAGTCACCTTCAAGAGTGCTCACCATGGCCACACAGTTGCACTTTTGCAAGTTCATGTAAAGCCCCGGGCTTTCACAGTTCACCGGACATTCCGTTTTCACCAAGCTGAAAACGAGTTCATGAAGCGGTGCATCGTTTTGCAGCCTGGGATGGGCCTGAGTCCAGACCATCCCTTCGTAGCTGCCCCTTCTGGTTTGCTTACTGGGTCATCCGTGTCTGTGGCAAAGGGGGGGGGCGCCTCCCGAGTTGCCAGCCAAATTCATCCACTGCCCGTCGAACGACGTAGTGGTGGAGTGGCGAGACCAAACCGATCGATTTAAACCCCAAGAGGTCCATATTCGTTACCGCTGCGGAGCATTCCCTTCTTTTGGTCAATTCTTCCTCTGCGTGTACAACGACCAGTATCACGCGTCGCTCAATGAAATATGGCATGTGACGGTTCAGTCCATGCTCCGTGTTGATATCCACGGAGTAGTTGGTCAGGCAACTCCAACAGAGCTTGTTGTCCGAGGCGATAATTTCTCAAGGCGGGTGAGGTGCTATAGCTCCCAGCCCGGAGAGACTGCCTTTCTTCCAGACACTTCATTCCATCTTGTCAGCGGTGCATACAATAAAATACAAATGGTCCATCGCCCATTGTCGGCTGGAACGCGCAACTTCCATGTGAATCTTGTCGACGAGGACACCAAGGACCTTGTAGCAGCATGGCTTGTCACTGCTTCTGCCAGTGCACCAGTTGTCTCTCGCACATACGATGTGGATGTTCAAGTTGGCCGCTCAAGTCACAAGAAGATTAATTATACAAATAAGTGGGACAGGGCACGCACTTTTAGCCTCCGAACTAGCTTACCATCACTGTGCAAGGTAAAAGAGCCAAAGTTAAATGTAGTGTCAAGAGGGAAAGGTTTCATTCGCCTCTGGTTTGCTCCGATACAGCATGCTGGTTCTCGAGAGGTGCTTATATTTATTAACGACGAGGAGGATCAAAACGAGGAATGCTTGCTTCTAAAGGTAAACTATGTTTGATCTGAAAATGAAAATGAAAAACTAAAATTGTCAACATTGTCAATGTCAATGTCAATGTCAATGTCAAAATAAAATAGAAAAATAATTACTCGGCCTTGAGCCAAACTATAAAAATTATAAATTGTTTGAAATTATAAATTTTTAAGTAAAGGCAAAAATCACTATCACTATCACTATCACTATCACTATCAACTATCAACTATCACTATCACTATCACTATGTAGTGCTAGTAGCAGTAGCACTTGCGCTAATGCTAATGCTAATACTAACGAATAAATTTAAATACTTTTACTCACACTCACACTCACACTCACACTCACACTCACACTCACACAAATTCGGTTTTACATTTTAACTTCAGTTTTCCTTGTTCGCAGTGATGGACGCCAAGTTCATCTGCTGCTTCTGTTGTGCCATCAATTGTCGGGCTTTGTGAATGTCAGCGTAATTTTCCTTCTTTGTAATGCCGGATGCTGTGACTGCTATTTTTTTCAACTTGCTCTTGTGCCCTCGACTGCTATTTACACTTGCTCGATTTGTAGTGAGCGACGTTAGCGCTCGTCTTGTCTTCAGTTTTTGCTTTTCCTTTACACCGCCATGAATGAGCTCCTGCTCAATCTGACTATGCAGTTTCCGCAGTGAAGACATTTCCTTCGACGACGCTGCAGGACACGGAATCGGTGGTTCCTTCGCCGAGTCCAAATGGCCAGGGCAATGAACATCCAAATCATACGCAACTTCGTCCTCCAATACCTGTTTTGCTCCATCCGCGGTGTTGTTTTCTTTGAACGACATCAGTCGATCGACATCTTTCTTCGCATGTTTATGAATTTCGTTGCTGCTTTTATCGCCAAGTTCTTTTTCTGTAATTTTTCCGCTTGAATTGTTGAGTTCTGGGTCCTGATGAGTTTTATTCTCTTTCTTTTTTTCGGATTTGGTTATTTCCATAGATTTCTTAGATTTCCCTGCCCGGGTTTTCTTTTTTTTCCTCGTTCTGCGCCGCTTGACGGGCGTGGGCTCCCAGTCAGGATCAAGCTCTTTATTGTCTTCTTCTTCAGATGAGAGCCCTTCATCCCATGGTGGCTCAGAGTCGCTGGAATTCTCCTCAACTACTACTTTCTTCTTCGTCCTCCTGCCACCGGAAGGATTGCGCCTTTTCTCTCCACTCCACGCGCGATAAAAAGGGCTGTCTCGGGAGCCCTTTCCAATCGAACCGATCCCTCCTGGAGTCATTAAGAAATCATACTGATTACTACTCGGCGGCTTTCTTTCGAAATCCTGAATAATTTCAGATATCTTTGACTCACATGCGACTTCCATTGCAGTCAATTTTTTTTCAAAATCATGGCGAATGGCATCCTGGGCAGCCTGACACTGAAGTAGAGAGGATCTCATGTGCAAAAGTTTTCTTGAAGATCGCTCTTGAAGACGCCTGGCTTGCTTAGATTTTACGGCCTGGTGCACAAGCGAGTCAAACAGGTATTGCAAGGCACATTTGGCATCAGTTTTTCTTGTTGCAAAAGCCTCTAGTGTGATTCTCTCTTGCTGGCCTTTCATGTCTGCGATCTGGTTGTTGAGCAATGCAATTCTTGCCGACTGGACGCGGAGAGCTGATTCACACTCATCTTTCTCCACCGCTGTACATACGCTGTCGCTGGCTTTCAGTTGATTGAGTTGATCCTTAAGCTCTCTACGTTTGCGCTGCGCCGCCTCGACACGCCCCCGCTTGTTTTCGATCTCCATGCTCGTATGAAGCAGTCGATCAAGACTGACTTTTACGCTGTTGAGTTTGTTACTCGATTCCACTTTCGTTGGGGCGTCTTTCTGATTAGATTTCAACTTCTGTTGGATCGCCAGGTTTTGCCGGAGCCTCTTGGTTGCCTGTACAGCCTCCGCTGTTTTGCGTTTTAGCATCGCTTGCTGTTTCAAGTGCATTGTCTGCAATTTGCGCATTTCCAACTGACTACGGCGACCCTGACGTTGTAGCTGGGCAATCTCTCTTTTCCGCTCCATCATTTTCTTCCGAAATGCCTCGGCTTCCTTTGCCTTTTGTCTCTGCAGTCGTACCCGCTCCTCTTTCATGGAATTAACTTCGGCCTGCATACGCTCAAGTTCTTTTTCACTGCGTCGCTGCACCGCAAGAATTCTCTGCTGCTGCAACATTTTTTGCCGAAGACCAAGGAGTTTGGCCTCGAGGTCGCGAAGCTTTTTAGTTTGGCTTCCTGCTCGATAACTAGTGCCGCTGGAGTCTTTGGATCGGGATTTTTTGAGTTCCGCCATCAAATTGCTGCGCTCCTTATTTAGTTCCGCGATAGCGATCTCTAGGTTAGCAAGTTTCAAGCGTGCAGCTTCCAACTGCGCATCGCTTTCAGCAACTTGCTTCAGGAGTATTTCTTTTGCTTCCACAGCATTTGAAATATTCTCCATGCGCTGCGACAGAAATTCTTGTCTCACTTTATGTTCGCACTCTTCCAGCTGGGACTCCTGCTCCTCTTTCTCCCAGGACGTATCATTACTGTCAATGTCGCTCATGTCCACCACATCAAAATTCGTTAGCTGTATCGTCAGTTCTTCTACAGAAGGCATTTTAAACATGGAAGTGACGGCTGCATTTTCAGACTCAAGAACATCAATTTTTCTTCTCAATTCAGCGATGGTTCCTGCTTGCATGGTGATAATCTTCTGCCTGTCAGAAGCGGATCGCATAGTATCATTCATCGTTGGCATCTTCTCATTCCGTCGCTCTTGTGGTGGGCCTGCGTGGTCGTGCGCTTCTGCTGCGGTGTTCGACTGTATCAATGTGCACAGTCGCGCACATTCCTGCTCTCTTTCTCCAAGCAGCTGTACATACTTCGCGCTCTTCTCTTCGAAAATGCGAAGGCTAGCACGGAGACGATTATTCTCCTTCTGCAATGTTGCGATCTGCTGAGAAGCCTCATAGTTCATCATTTTTCTGCCGCATAAATGACCATTTCCATCTTCCCCACTGGAAGAACTTGACTCATTTTGCAGCAGCTGGGATTGCAGCTTGTGGACTAAATGGCGAAGTCTCGAGATCTCGGCTGCGGTTGGATCGCAGTTGACGATGGGCTTATTCTTGATGTTGCGTGCCCGGGTTGCATAGCGGAGAGTATTAATGGTCTCCTCATAATTAGTGTCGGCAGGTGAAACGCAGGCGATCATCACGGTGCAGCTATTTCCTCCAAGAGAGCTCTGAAGCATTCGAGTGAGCTTGCTATTGCGGTAGGGAATATGGCGCTTCTTATTTCCTGAGCTACCTTCATCCTCGATCGTAGAGAGCACACTAATGACATTTCCAAGGGCAAGCAAACCACGATTGATATTTATCCCCTCACGCAATCTTTCTCCACTGGCCTTGGTCTTTTTCGCGCGCTCGGATCCTGCAAGATCGATGAGATGGAATTTTGAAGTCGTGAATATGGACTCACCTACGGATTCGATGTTTTCATCATTCTCGAGCGGCTGTCGCTGCAAAGTAATTGTGATGATCGCGTGTGAACGACTCGAACCAGCATTCATGCGGGTGCTTCCCGTTGCTCGAAGTAGAGATCCTTGTTGCAATATGTCCATGAGTTCTTCTGGCTCAGATACTGTTTTTTCCTGGAGTCCAGCAACGAAAACATTGCCAGATGTGTCTTCCCGAATACTGATTTTCTTCTGCTTCTTCACACATTGCTCTTCAGAGACATCGGAGCAAGACTTTCCCAGAAGATCTCGTAGCTCTTCGTTATGAATTTCAACAAAAGAAACTTGGACCAAGTGCTGTGCAGCTCCTTGCTCTCTCTCCTTTTTGATTTTATCAAAAATTGAACACACGACCCGCCGCACTATACCGACCTGTGCATCTCTTGTGGAAGGTGCCTCATCATATCCCGTACCCATCGTGTAGGTTTTCCCCGATCCTGTTTGTCCATAGGCAAATAATGTTGTGTTGAACCCCCGAAAAAATCGATCTTCCAATGGGCGAACACACGTCTCGTAAATCTCATTTTGAGAGCTTCGCGCCCCAAAAACATGATCGAATTGGAATGTTCGATCAGAGTTTCTCGATTGCATTCCCGCCAAAATTCGTTGCGATCGCACATCTACTGACACAATGGGCTCGCAACCATCTTGTCGCTCCGTCTTGATAAGGGGTCGCACGCGAACTGCGACCTTTACAGAGCCGTCGTTGGAAGCTGAAAAGCTTTGTATTGAAGGAATTTCTCGCGTGTTCTTTTCATGTTTCATAGGAGCACTTTGAGAAGTATTCTCTTGCATCACTATGCTTCTGTTTCTAATAGGTTTCGCCGGTTCCGCAGTCTTTGGTACTTGGATGGCAGAAAACGGCTTTTCTGGGGCCTTAGGTGCTGATTTCATTGACACCTTCGTCGAACACTTTTGCTCCACAGAAACACTGCTGCTCACATTCTTCTTCATTTTTCTTGCACGCCATTGCTCAAGCCGTTCCCGTTGGGTCAACGTCCTTTCACTTCCGATCCCTTGGTTCATGTTTTCCTTCTTCCACGATTTAGACAATGCTTTAATTGGCAAAAGTGTGAGCGAAATGGGTGACTGTGCTTCCGCTAGGTGCAAAATGCTTCTCCGTTTCCCTTCTGCGTCGTTCCGTTGAAGAGACAACGAAAACAACGAAAGAAGGCAACCTGAATTACTCTGTAGAAATATCCCTTGGCTTAATGTCTGCCGGCGCTGCTCCTCTGTGTTGCCGCAAAGACCACTCAACCCCGACGGACTCGACTCGCGCAGAGAGACGGTGCTATAAAGATACCGTGTACGTGCGTATGCTGGTTTCCGTGGATCAACCGGTAGTGAAAGATACGGGTGTCAGAAGAAATGGTAACGTTCATTTTCAAGGTTAAGGTGTGTGTGTTGTGTGAGAGAGAGAGAGAGTGTGTGAGAGAGCTGAGCCAACGCGTGTGCCAACGTCTGTTGAAGCTGTTCAGTGAAGCGAAAAGGGTTCGTGCACGCGCAGTCTCCTACTGTGCGCATCGGGGTGTGCGCCTTGT
>JACLAD010008964.1_pt1 | contig 16670 bp, 9 predicted proteins | sample 8027901 | NCBI WGS metagenome assembly JACLAD01 (sample SAMN15725071, study PRJNA655200) | protist metagenome | isolation source: fluorescence activated cell sorting (FACS) single amplified genomes of... | place: Spain: Blaines Bay Microbial Observatory, Mediterranean Sea | collected 2016-07-05 | reverse complement strand
TCTTTCTTTTTCAATCGTGTATGTTTTTTTTTTTCAATCATGCATGTTTTTTTTTCAATCATGCATCTTTTCTTTTATTAACCACCTCGTAATTGCATCATTATTGCCAACAAACACTCAGAAAGATTTTGACAAGCAAGCGCAGCAGTTTGTTTGTTTTTTTATTTCTTTCTTTTTCATGGCATGTGATGACGTTTACTTTTGTTGCAATATTTGATCACTCAATTGTTTACGACGGATGTATACACCGTTGCGTACTTCAATATCATCTTTCAAGACTCCCTACAATTGTTCTTTTGTCGGAAGTTCACAAGGTTTACTGACCCTCTTAATGGTATTCGTTCGTCTCTTGCACATTGTCTTCTAGCCAATACAAAAAATAACGCGGGGAAGATTGAGCGGTTACAGCACACTTAAACCTCATATCCTCGTTCTTTTTTTGCTTATAGGAGTTGTGAAATGAGCTTTTTTGGCTTTGGTCCGAAAGCTACCATTAGTATCGCTCTCGATGGTGCAGACGATGAAAGTAGGCCCAAAAAGATCTTTAAAAAGCAGACGAACAAAGGGGCTAAGGAGTATCAACTCCCCATTTACCAGGTAAAGAGCGTGCGAACATGCAGAGCGTCACAAATTGCATCCTTTCCTTCGCATTATTTATTGGCGGAGTTGCGCTAAGTGTTTTTGCTAAACTATATCATGATTTGTAACACACGATGGACTTTTAGGGGACAGAAGATATCTCAGGGAAAGTCACGGTAAAACCGACGAAGAAGCTTGACCACATAGGTATCAAAATCGAACTTGTTGGGATGATTGAAGTTTACAACGAGAGGGGGAAATATGAATTTACCAGCACTTTGCATGAGCTTGCCCCAGCAGGTCAGCTAAGAAAACCAGCTCAATACAATTTTTCTTTTAAGCAAGTTGAAAAGAGACATGAGTCATATCAAGGGATGAATGCGGCGCTTCGCTACTTTCTCAGGGTGACAGTAACACGTAGTTATGGCTCCAACGTAACACATGAACAAGATTTTTGGGTGCAAAACGTAACCAAACAGCCTGAGATCAACACAAGCATCAAAATGGAAGTTGGAATCGAAGATTGTTTGCACATTGAATTCGAATATGATAAATCAAAATACCATCTGCAGGACATTGTAATTGGAAAAATATATTTTCTTCTTGTGCGTATTAAGATCAAACACATGGAGTTAGCAATCATCAGGAGGGAGCAGTCTGGTAGCGGAAGTAACTTAACAAACGAAAGTAAAATTATGCAAAAATTTGAAATTATGGACGGCGCCCCATATAGAGGGGAATCTATCCCTGTCAGACTCTTTCTTTCGAGCTTTGACCTGACGCCAACAATGAGGAGCATCAATAATAAGTTTTCTGTGAAGTATTTTCTTAATCTGATACTTGTTGATGAAGAGGAGAGACGTTATTTTAAGCAGCAGGAGATTGGACTTTGGAGAAAAGAAATATCAAGTGATGCCGACAAAACATTTTAAGATGAAAGATCTCCATGGAAACAAAAATGTGCCTGTATTTTCTGGAAACACACGTATCGCAGCAAAGACTTTATAGTAACGTAAACCATGTGAGCATCTGAAAGATCATTTTCTAATTAGCTAAATGACATAGTAACTGTAAACCGTTTGTTCCATGTATTACATCCACGTTGTATATCTTTTTACGCGCACAGGTGCCATCGTGCATCATTCGTCAATTTGGGCGATGTCACATGCATATGTGTTCTCCACGCACGCAAACATGCGCACCGGTCATCACTGGTAAACCTTGCTCTTTACGTGTTTCAGTAAGTTCAAAGCAAATCCATGTACAAGGATTGTTTCCTGTTTTACACTGTTGTTATCTTGATCAGCAAGATGCATACTCTCATCATTCGCATATTTCTAAGTCAAAAAGCATCACATCTTGCAGGATGGGTGTTGGCACTGTGCAGATGAATATTCTCGTTTCCATTCTTTTAAGTCGTATAACAGACAGATACACATAACAGATAAGATGCGCATCTTATGTAACGCCGCAAACACAGGAGGCAATTATTTATCATTCGGCATTGGATTCAAAAGTGTATAGCTGGATTGCAATATCGATGTGTCAACACTCATGCTGGCAAGCTGTTCAACTGAATCAGAATTCCATGGTTCGCTTCGTGCCCATTCAGCAATTTCTATCGAATTTTTGTTCAAGAAACTCAAAGTTTTAAGGCGAGATCTCCACCACGCATTGCCTAATCTGGTTTTACGTATGCGGTACTCGAACATTATACTTTGCAGGCCTTCCATCACACTACGTATATGCTCTGGATTGGAAGCGTACAATTCTCTTAATGAGCTGAATGTTCTATCTCGGTACAAAAGAGCTAAATCTTCTTCACAAAAACACTGTCGGTATCGATATGCTAGTTTGGCAATGTCAGTGGAAGAGTCAACATATTTACTTTTTTGAAGATGATCCAATTGTTCCTCAAGCACTACAGCTTCGATAGGATTCCCAAGAACATCGGTAACATATGGGATGATAGATAATTGAGTTGTGTTCCTGTATTTCCTCATTGTACCGTCAATATTTTTCTGCTGGCTGTGTGCAAATGAAAGGGCAATCTGATCTTGGGTGTTGGAATCACGGTTTCGGGCGGAGAGGAGAGACGAAATATCCAGGCCTTTCGTGCTGTTCAAATGTGAAGTGACGCAAGAAGTTCTCGCTTCGTCAAATATATCCACTTTTGGTCTATCAAATTGCATGTGGTTAAATGTGGCGGACTGAAGAATCTTTTCAAGTCGCTCCTGAAGATTCTTGTTTGTATTGCGATATTTCAGGATCTCTTCGTCAGCCTTTTCGACCACTTGTAATGCTACAGCCTCCATGTGACGCTGCTTTTCAGCAAGAGACTCTTGAAGTGAACTGTACTCATTTTTCCATGTGCTGATGGACTCTTGCAATGCAGCAATTTCGTTGGCGTGCTTTATCTTATTTTTCTCCATTTTCAGAGAGAAATTATCTGCATTTCGTTCAAGAGTAGCAATTTTTTCCAAATGCTTGAGATTTTTTAAACCTTCCGAATCGATTCCCTTCGAAACTTCACAGAGTTCCTTATTGAGCTGATTGATACGTTCCTTTTGTCTCAAGCACATATCGGCCTCTTTACAGCATCTAGCTTTCATCTCTTCTTCTTTGACAAGATGTTCATGTATTTTTACATCGCATTCGGTGTATAATGTGTGAGCCATCCTGTTTTTCTTCAAAAGTTCTTCAATTTGGCTCTGACTACTTCTTTTTAAACTATTGAGCTGAGCCTGATATTCTGCATTTTCTTGTTTTGTTGACCTCAAGCTATCCATTGCATCTGCATATTCTTGCTCGAGCTTGTGCAACCCGTTTCTCTTGAAATCTTCTGCGTTCGATAGCATCATTTTTAAAGACTGCAAATCTTGTTCACATCTCGCAAGCGCGTTTTTAGATATCTGCAAGGATTCTTCTTTTGAGCATAATAAAGACTTATGAGAATTCATTTCTTCAGTCAGTTTTGCAAGCTCTGCAATGTGCATCGTGTTTTCTCGATTGCTTGTTTTGCATGCGAATTCGTAGTCCATCGCAATGTTAGCTTCATACTGATACTTTTCCGACATCTTGTGCAACTTTGCTGACATTACTTTACTGTGCCCTTCTGCATGATGAAGCTCGGAAACAAGAGATGCGTTCAATGCAACTATCTTTTTGTGCTCTATTATATCGACTGACGTTGACCTCAATTGCTCCAGGTTGAATTCATTCATTCTGGCATTTTCAACTGCATTATTACGCATGACTCGATGCTCCAAATTCTGTGATAAAAAAAGAAGGAAAGAAAAACAATGAGAATAATTTCTTGAAGGTGAAGCTGAGTCCCGCATATTCGCAAGCAAACCGCACCTCTCCTCGTTCGTGCTGCAAGTTTTCTTCGCAGATTTCATGGGCTCGCTTTTCATTTGCAAGATCCGCTTCCACCTTCTTGATCAATGCCTACAGACCGATAATATGATGCAATAGGCTGAGATAAGTGCAACAAAATGCGAACAATATTTTCCCATTCGCACAATTGTAACGCCTTAGGTTGGTTGACAGGGTATACGCGTGCAAGAACAGCACCAATCAAAAATATGCAGATTACCATTTCAGTAAGGAGTGTCTTTTTGAGCTCGGCGTTGACGTCAGCCTCTTTTCTCATTTCAATCTGGTGTAATTCTCGTTGCGCATCGAGACCAGTCGTAATAATGTTTTCAAGTGGATTTTGATGAGCAATTGAATATCTTTCGCTTGTATCATTCGTCTTTCGGTGGTCTAAGCTATCCAACGAAGAGAATCTAGAGCTGCTTAAAATTTGAGAGAACTTTGGATTTATTTCTGTGCTGTGCGCATCATGAAAGTCTTTCTTCCAGCTCTCAACCATTTCAGTTATCTCATGCGGGGATCGATTGTTCTTTTGATGAATTTCGTGGGCCTTACCATCATCATATTGCTGTGCAGAGAGAGTAGCAATCGTTGAGTTCCAATTGTGAGCCCATCTATTGCACGGCAAAGTGAACACACCATCATTTTTCAAAGAAGGAATACATATATATGCACACTAAAATCTTACGATATGTCTCGAAGTCGACGAACCTATCAATTTCGCTGCAAATGCGGAGAGATGGACTGGACATACTTTAGAGTGTGAGCCACTAAATCATATAACACCTGCGTGTTCTTTGGATTTTTGCGTGCTGCCTGTCTGTTCTTACTGATTGGCGGAACGCCCCACTTCAGCTTGACGCTTGTGAATGAGTATGCCACGAAAGCGCGCACAATCCCGTATTCAACTCGCTCCAATACACTTAGGAGGACTTGCTTAGAGTCTGCTCACGTCACTTAACCAAGTGCTTAAGATTGCGAGCGAAAAACAGTTGAGACAAAAGATGGAAAATAAAAAAAACAAAAAAAACTGCAGCGACACTTCGTTGCAATGTGAACCTGCAATGTGAACTTCGATCTGCTACTTGGCAGCCGTTGGCCATAACTTTGCACTCAGCCCATTGCGCGCGGGCATTGCAGTACCGAGGAGAGGGAACGATCATTCGCCTCCGTGTCAAGCAAGATGCATGGGCGCATAGATGATGATGATGGTGGTGGTGGTGGCGATGCTTTGAAGAGGAACGGGGGCAAAAAAAAAAAAGGAAAGAAAATGATGCTCCACGATCCCAGCTAGCTAGCGCGCCTGAGCAGTTAGTTCAGGCTGCATATTTTTTTTAAAAAAAAAAAAAAAAAAAAAGAGGCATTCGCGCGCGTTGTTTTGAGTCATTCTAGTAATATGTTCAATAGGGTAAGTACTAGTAATCGAATGCATTTCCCCCCTCGTTTGGAACATGTGGCTAGCTGCTGGTATTATATAGCTAACACGGTCGAACAGTAGTACCAGCAACTAAGAGATTCAAATTCCCAAAATGATAATGTTCATGATGGCTTTTATCCATACTATACCGTAGTAGTAAGAGTGATGCAGTTCATTCAGTTCATTATTAATACACCGTCGTCCACACACCCGTCAATTTGTGTATGAATGAACTGCATCACTTTAAAATTTAATTAAAAGCGTTTGAGTGCTTTTTTATTACTATTAATTGTTCAAGCTCTAACAGCGGTAAAGACAGTGATAAAGCCATTCAAATATTTTTTATGAACTTCTAAGATAGTAAGATATACAGATTGACAATAAGGTGTGTTGAACTTTCTAGCTACTAGCCTAGTAGATCATTACGGGAAAAGGGGGGTGTTCGTTTGGAGATCAAACTAGAACTATACCGTTAATACCGAATATTCGCGAATGACTCAAGAATAGTATGGGAAAACCCTGCTAAATGAATGATCAAGAATCATCCATGAAGATTTACACACATTAAAATTGGAAATGCCAAGTCAAGAGAATTATGGGGAGTTGCCTTCTGTATATGTCGAAGAAAGATTCCCCAAATTCTGTATCCAAAATATCAGGAGTTGCCCTACTCACCCAGTAATTTCCGGGCAGCTGAGGCAATGGTTGGTGATTGCATCAGCTTATCCATGACTTTGGCAGCGCCCGTAAAGCCTGCCTCGTAGAGCATACCTACAGGTTTGAGGGCGGCATGAGCGATGGTTGGGTTGACTGCAGTGGTGTAGCACGATGCTTTGTGCCCGTTTACCACAATATTACCAGACACTGTGTGAGGAGCGTACAACCCACTGCTCTGGACTCTTTCGATCTTCTTCACCTCGGACAACGAACCGTCGTGCTTGTGTAAGAAGTCTCCAACTTTTACCTCTTTTGATGGTATATGTTTGTTGTTCGCGTAAATGTAGTGCGATGGACTCAACTTGATGTGGCCATGATGCGTGTGAATCTTTAGCATCTCGGACGAATCCTTTGCTGTCTTGTGGCTGAAAGCAAATACCTTGTTGTATTCCCCGTTGCCGACATGCACGTTGTCACCAATTTCCAGGTGTTTCATTTGCTTCTCCTCCACAACACCATCATCCCCTTTCACGTCGATCTTTTGTCCTCCGTCAAAGCAAACACCACACTTGTGTGTGTTGCAAAAGTCAGCGTTACACGAGCAATACGATGAATACCCGTCGCTTTGGTAAGTCGCAGCTTGATTTGTATTAAGACAATCATAATAAGATCCACCACCATGTTCGTAAAAGACGCAGCTTTCACCTGCAGCACAGGCCTTGGATCCTGTAACCATGATCCCATAATACCCTACGCCAGCATGGCAAACGAGGCCCTGCACGTGAGCTGTAAGCAACGCTGCTGTAAAAAGGAAGAGTTTCATTTGTTATTTGTGAAGATAAATGTACCTACGTAGACGGTTCGATTCTGTGGTGAAAGCTTTTATACTTTTCTGTGCATCTATGAAAATAAACACTGTTGAGTTAGACTGAGCAGACTACGCAACTCCTCCTCCTCCTCTCATCATTGCATACAGCTTGTGAAGGAAACATACGCGGAAAAGGAACAAAAAAAAGCTTTGTGCTGCTGTCTGTTATTGCAACGTGGTCGCTGCGCTAGTACATCCACGTGTTTGAAGCTCTCATGTACCCTCATATGCGCACAGTCACAAAGGTGCTGATACAAACTTTATGCGGCTGGTTCGTTGTTTGATGGGGTTACTAACTTACTGTGCGCGTTGCAACGTTGGATATTGCAACAGTGAGCAATCTGCGTACAACACGCGTACACATTTGCGCGTACGTGTACACGCACAGCATAACGGAGGACGGGCATGCGGATATGTATGGCACAGTCCAGGTAACAGAACCCTCAGACACGAAAATTAACGTTTGTGAAATACTGTATTTTGTAAATACGAGAGATTCTTGCTTGCAAAATGCCATGAAAAAATCATTGGAAAAAATAATCTTTTTGAATGCTTACTCGCTAGCCTAGTTATTACAGTATTTTTTCTCCTCACGAGCTCAGCAGAGTGTTAGTGGTGACACGTGTAAGAGTGAAGAATTTTTCGAAAATTAACGTTTGTGAAATACTCTATTTTGAAAATACGAGAGATTCTTGCTTGCAAAATGTCATGAAAAAATCATTGGAAAAAATAATCTTTTTGAATGCTTACTCGCTAGCCTAGTTATTACAGTATTTTTTCTCCTCACGAGCTCAGCAGAGTGTTAGTGGTGACACGTGTAAGAGTGAAGAATGGCAATTTTCTGTACTATGTGTGATCATCGTGTTAACAACCTAATAAGAGATTTTGAACTACATAATTAAAAAATCTTTTTTTAAAGTCACTTCTTTCACGGGACACCCCATCCACGTTGTTTCTCGTCGTTAATTTTCTTGCTCTGCAGATCTAGGGTCTGATGGCGAGTTGTTAAAAAAGCTGGACAAAGTGGTAAGTAAATTAGTACTACGAAAAAAAAAAAAAAAAAGTAGTTCTGTGTTGACTGTTTGAAACTTGGAAAGATACAAAAAAAAATCAAAATAAAAAAAAGAATGCTAGCCCTAGCCCTATTAACTTTGGTCTAGCTAGCCAGTGAGTAATGCTCGAATTTCGAAATAAAAAGAATTTTTTTTTTAAGAATTTTTTTTTTTTTTTTTTTGAGGGTTTGTTGCGCGGCCGGCTGGTCGTGTCGGTGGCCTTCGATCGCGTCTGTCGTTGCAGCTTTCATCAGGCTTGCTTCCTTCCTTCCTTCCTTCCTTCTTCTTCTTCTTCTTCTTTTTCCTTCTGGGCACGGGAGAACAGAGCAAACTCTTCGATAGCTCTTGCTTGCTTTTTCGAATTGCGCTGCATCTTTTGCCAGGGGTCAGAAGAGTTTTTACGTATGAAACACCAACCGCTGATAAGATCCTTAAAGCCAGGATGAAAGGTCAAAAATATCAACCTGCGATAGGCTAAACACTGTTGTTGTTGTTGGCTTACAAGGGAGGAGAGCAAGCATGGGCATACTGAGCATGAGCACATTACTTATTACCGCTTCAATCTGCACAATGGTTCATGCTGCATACTCAGGCGTACACTGTAAGTGAAAGTTCATTATATGGCAACTCCTGACACTTGTTTTTCTTCCATACATCTAAATCTATCTTTCGCGTTTCTTCCCTTGCAGTTATGACATACGTCCAGAAAGAGGGAGAAAACACACAACTGCCATTTGACGTAAGAATTACATTTTGTTAAAAATCTGTTCATGTGATTGGTTAACATTTTATATTTGACGTCTCAATTGTGTTTGTAAAGATATATATAGAATTTGCTCTCTCTTTTACGTTTGGGTTCCTGGGATTTTGGTCAACCAAGTCTATCTTGCCCGTAGGAATTACAAGTCTAAACAGAACTTATGAGCGCGTGAATAGAAGTCCTGATTTTGATGTGTTCAACCACAGGGGACTGCACCTCTCTAATCAGAAGTGAAAAGAAAGGGATTACATTTGTCATGACATCACAGCATACCAGACCGATCTTACATTTTAATTATTTATTCGTAAATACTATTCGAATACATTACAAACGAAGTAAAATTTACATCATATTTTGCAGTTCCGCCATCTGCGAAAAGTCCATGCATTCTGGGTTGTATCTGTGGTGGTTTTCGAGTATTTCAAGCGCAACATCCACCTTGCCGATCCTCTTCAGTGACCCTACAATGTTCTCCACATTTTTCTTTATGATTGTGTAGTGTACAAGCAAACTCCAATGCTGTGTACCGTACAAAACACTGTGCTTATTTTGCCCATCAACTCTATCAAGTACCATAGCCACTAGTGATGAAAAACCGCCATCTGAGAGCACATTTTTTGTGTCATCGAGAGACGCAGTCTCGTTTCCGAAGAAAGGATTGTAGCACAGGAGCTCATCCAAGAGCTCCACATACGCATCTTTTGTCTCCAGAAGATCAATGCAGCGTTTGCGAGAATCGTGGGTGGATGCAAGAAGTGAACATTTTGCCGCAAGTTTCATTAAACCATTCTCCGAGAAGCGTTTGACAAATGGAAGAACATCTATGCAATCTAAAAAAGGGCAAATTGACAAAATATCTATTATCTCTTCGAAGCATTTATCTCGCATTTCAATCTGGTTTGTATCTATCTTGCCGCTTGCGACTATTTTCCATTCCTCAAAGGGTCTGAGCAAAATTTGGCCCCATAAATTCGAGATCCTCGGTCCGGATTTTGAGATGCACTCAAAATGGGAAAGTTTCTTTAATATGAGAAACAACTCGACAAACATCCTCTTACTCCACATTTGATTGAGGACACCCTCCCACAATTGCACATCGTTAATGTCAAAATCTATCATAATGGCAGACAGCAGATGCATAATTTCTGTGTTGTCCTGGTGCTGGTGATTTCTCCAAAGACCGCGAACCAAAGCGAGCTTATCGCAAGATACAAGGCGTTTCATGGAGTATGATATCCGAAGCCTGTTAAACATGACCATGTAGTCGCAGTATTGCCAATGCTGATACAGGTCCTGTGCACTCTTTCCTAAGGAACTAGCTAGCTCGCTCAACTCGTCGGAAGATGCGAGGTGAAATGCGACCATCATTGCTCTTGATCTCGATTTGTATGACACTCGAGACTCATTAGATTGCAGCCCAAAATTCAACAAAAATTGGCATCTCTTCTTGTTCGTAGATGAACTAAACGGGCAAGAGAGAGTGTAGGAAATTCTGAGCATTGTTTCTTCTTCATCATTTTCAGCCAATTTGTTGCTACACGAATCAAAAAAGCAACTCGCACCTGAGAATCCTCCCGACAAATCGATGTCGCAATGCGTATTTTGATGCAGAGGTGACACATTTCCATTCTTTAGCCAGAATTTTACAAGAAACCTTCTGATATCCATTACATTCAAAGAGTGCTGTTCGCCAATGTCAAAAACTAACGCGTGGACATCGTACTTGTTTCCATTTTGGCGCGATAGAGGAACTGAATATTCATGATACAGACAGTAAATGAGCTCCTTAGGATGGCGAATAAATTTCTGAAGAGCGGAAAAGTTGCAAGATCTCGATGATAGGCTCCGATTAAGACCAAAAAACTTTTTCAAACAATGGGTGGTTTCCGCCTCCTTGAGTTTTGCATTTAGATTATCAATTTTGTCCATTCCAACCTCCTCACAGGAACTATCGATTCGAGCACATTGCAGAGCAAATTTCAGAATTTTTACTCTCATTTTGCCGTGGTGCTGACATCTTTCAGAAAGCCATTCAGCGAGCTTAATTTTCATTGTACAACTTGATATGTCATCTAAATAATCAAAGCATTCCTGGAAATGGTACACCGGTAACGACTCCTCTCCATTGGATACTTCAATTGCAGTTCCTATTTTATGGCGAATTATATATTCATAAAAGTTGTCACTGTCAAGTTTGCAAGGATACGATAATCCAATCAAGAATTTTAAACTTCGCTCATTAATGTGTCCACGTATAATGCTCCATGGGTTCTTAAGCAAATCATGGAAGTTAATAATCTTGCCGTCGGAAACAACCTCAGAAGCTGTGTATTTCTTCAAGATGTTTAGGATAGAAATACACCTCCGCGTGTCTAATACTTGTGGAATTTTGACATGGGTGATTTCGAAGAGAAATTGGAGACGGTCATAATCTGTCCCAGGTATTTTATCCACCAGTGCTTCACGTAACTCCATCAATGCTCCTGGGTGGATATCATCTTTAATTGCACATTTAATGTTGGTTTTGTAGGCCTCCATGGGTGTGACAATTTGCAATGTAATGTATCGAGAGAGAACAAAATCGTATTTCAAGCCATAAGAACTTGCAAACTGAAATAGAGTATCACGATCTACGCCCTTCTTGACCATCATTGGGATCAAGCTTTTGATGTATTGTTTTCCATCTTCCGTGTCTTCTCTAAAATTTAGCCGATTGATTGCTATTGAGTGCTCTGACGAAAGCAAATGCCACCAATATGCATTACGCGTGAGTTGTTTACACTCTTTGAGGAACTTTTCTTCGCCCCACACACTTGCAACTTCGCATCCAATCTTTGAGAGTTCTAAAAGTCTCGCAAAAGTACCGTATGTACGGAGGTTTTTTCGAAAAGGTGTGAACGCATCTTCTTTGGGAAGAGAGAGCATATAGCCAATTGCAAGATGGGAATCAATCACCTGAGATTTAAGAAGCTTCCGTAATATGAGCTTTAGTAGCGCAGAGTGCCCAGCTTCTTTCTTCTTCCACAACTTACTACCTAAGGGAGGAAGAGCATTGCACACGGCATTTAGAGCCAATTGGTCGCCACCATTGTTAGACAGAAATGCAGCGAGATCAGAGAAACAATCCATATCGTCGGTTTCGTTAAGCATTGCGGAAACCACCTTCTTCAGAAGCTGCATTGACTTTTTAGAATCTAACACCAAAATATTATCTTGATAATAATTGAATTCTGAATTCGTTTTGGCAATGAAATTTGAATTTTTGCTTTGCGCATGATCGCTTTGTTTTTCATCCCACATATTTGAGTAATCACCTAGTTCTGACTTTGAAAATATATCATATATCATAGCTGAGCTCTTGAATATGTTCAAGGCGCGATTGATATTTTTTGCTGAGCAAAGCGTTAATTCTTTGGAAGATAGAGCATTTACACTACGGCAGAAAGAGTCAAACTTTGCTTTCTCACGGCCTTCTTCGATCAGTACAGGCAAGCGCGATACTAGAACATGCAATACTTTGTGAAGATTTCCGGAAGTTTGTGCGCACTTTGGGTTTTGCGCGTAGTTGGCATCACATATTTTGAGAACATGAGCGGCGTCACCTAGACTTGTGCACAATTCCATCATTTTTTCCAACACACAGCAGGTAGAGTTACAAAACAATGCACTGAGCTGACGCAGGTTTGTGATGTCTACATTTTGAATATCTGTGCCCCTTTTGCAATACAAGGATACTGCCTGAGACATAAATTTATTTGAAAAGTTGAGGCACGTAAAAGAGGACAATGATAGGCATATCTTATACTTGTTTCTAATTTTCATGACAGATATTAGATTTTGATAAGTAGCTTCCATTTCGCCATCAAAGTTTTCGTGGTTATGCTTCAGGAATGATTGCATCGAAATTCCTGCATCTAGCAGGACCAAAAATTGCCAATGACATCCAGACTCATGATCATGCTCGGTACAAGGTTTCTTTTTAGAAGATTTGGAAACGTTGTGCAATTTCAAGATATCTATTGCTGTAGAAACTTCCATAATTCCGTAATCTTCTAGCATAGTAATGCAAAATTGGACCATTTCTTCGGCAATTACAACTGCGTCACATATGTCCAACTTTTCAAGGACCTGCACACATCGCTGCACACGCGAACGAAGACTGGCGTAGGGGCAGTTATTCAAATTTTCTACATCTGAAGGATTACAAAAAAGGATCAAATTTTGCATGTAATCAACATAACAATTATGAGAATTGAAAATCGCACTATATGCTTCCACTAATATAAGAAGATCTTCTAATGCGCTTTTTTTGTGCACCTGGTGCACAATATGATTGTACAGCATTCTGGCATGATAAGTGTTTGAAAAATTAAACGCGGTAATATCCACGTTATATTTGGAAAAGATGACGTAAAGATCCATAAGTCGTTTCTGTTCGCTAATTTTTTCTTGGTATTGCCCTCCCCATTGGCTTGTCTTGCTCAACAGAGTTCTTGTTTCTACACTATATGGCGGGCGAATTCTTCCTAAAAACCGAAGGCACGCATTGATTCGTGCATTGTCGCTCTGTATGCAATATATGACAGCAATCAGCCTCTTTTCCACAATCGAGTCAGAGACGAATGACTGACAAGACATAATGTTGTCCATGTATTGAGTCAAGAACGCGTCAAGCTGAACAGCGTGTCTATCTAGGAAAGGTTGAACGTGCGCGTCCAATTCTTTGCGAAGAAGGCCTGGGGCGGCGATCCTATCCAGCATTTTTGCGGCAACCTCTATCAAACTCATGCTTTTCAATGTTTCAAGTGTCATATTTACCATGCATCTATCGTTGTTTAGATAGTTCACCTCTTGCAGTTGTCTATGAAGAATGAGGACCTGATCTTCAATTTCGAATTTTGAACGTCTGGGTACAGTCTTGTCAACTATTTGATTTTCAATCGAGGACCAGTGACACCCAAGGAGTGGAGCGGGGCTCTCCGTTATATGAAGAAGACTGATGTTGCGAACTTTGGATCGCAGATGGAGATTTTGGCTAACTAGTATGTCCAATAAATCTAGAGCCCCCTTCGCATCTTTCAAAATGCATGCAATCTGTGTCGCTGTCTCACAGCACCACAATTGAAATTCATGTAGGTAATCCATATCCAAAGTGGGTAGTATTTCATTTTGCAACCATGATATGTAGTGCGAAGGCAGTGTTTCTGCGGGTATTTGCCGTAGCAAACTCATGACAAGCTTTGAATTCCTTTTCACGGAAAGCTCACTGCGATGCCTTCTCCACAAAGCTATCGCTTCAGGTACTTTGTGTCTTACGAACATTAGGCGAACAATATCGAATAAAGAGGCTTTGGAAAATTTGCACCATAGATTCCACTGAAAATTTTTAGATGTAAATATGTAGTTGTATGACTTCCAACGTCTCATGATCTTCTGTGTTAGTTCAAAGTTCTTCTCAGAGATGGCACTCTCCTGGGTCTTTCCACTGTCCTCCAATCTCGCAACGAATTCTTCAAGAAATTTCAGAAGGGTACCTATTACATTATGATTGGAAAACTTCAGCGGATCGACACACATCTGCACAACGTAAGATGCATCCTTCACTTGTTTAAGGCATGACATCAGCTCATGTAGATGGCTTTCACAAGTGTCACCGGATACAGAAGCATCGTTACAGCACGCCTGAATGAATGATGCGGCCCTTTCGCATTTTGATATCCAGATAGGATCGACATCAAAATTATTTTTCTGCGCATATTCAAAGGCAGCATCATATGACTGCGACTGAATCAACATATTAAGACGCTGCAAAGGAACGGCTTCATCATGCACGTGTAGGAACCTTTGTGCACTATCGCGATATTCCTCTTGATCGTTCATTCCAGAATCCTTAGTGAGGGAGTAAAAAGACCCCCAACTACTGTAGGAATTTTGGACGGCAAGATGTTGAGAATTCAACCCGGTATCTGGAAGTGGTAATTCTGATACGATTTGATGAAATCTGTCTGCATCAGGTTCAAGTGATAGCTCCTGCATCTGCAAATGCATGTCGTTATTCTTGTCGCAAAGAATGACCAGCCGTGGTTTCAAACTAGTGCCCCGCGGATAGTGTAGATTGATAAAGTCCATCACGCGAGTTGGTTCGTCTTGATGTTTCCACACACCCAGGAGCAAAAAATACTGTGTGTCGTACCACAACAGTCGACCTTCCGAGTCGAGCACCACGCACCATTCTTTTTCCACAATGTGTATAATCTTTTTCGCTTTGACATTGCTAATAGAATCACATGCGTCTTCAAACGCATATTGGTCGTCCAAGGTAAAAGCTCTCCCAGGCGCATCAGAGGATAGCATTCCTTTGTGCACCACAATTGCGTCTTCGCACCCCAATGCTACACGAAGAAAGGTCGCGTGCTCAAATTTGGTGTATTCTTGCACCCATATTGATATCACAGGAGATGCTACATTTGCAACGAAGTATTTTTGCAAGGATTTTCGCAGAGCTAGTAAAGCTTTGCCGTCATTTTTAATGCACGCCTCGTGCAAACTTTGGGGCAAAAAATTTGAAAACAGTGATACATCGCCATTCCCCGATGCAACGAACAGACATTTTGATTTCTCATGGTGCCACATCTTTGTAATGGTTTGAAAGTTCGAATCGTGGGAAGACGAGTTTGTAAAATCTGTATCATTCTTTTCACTAGCAAGTAATCCATACGAGAAAAATACTTTTCCTTCCATGGACACGATGTGCACATTACTTGAAGAATCACCGATTAAAATGTACGTACTGTCGCAGCCTTTTGATACACAAGCACAAGTTATGAAGGCTTGAGGATCATGCTCTTCATCATCGTCTTTTATAATAGTTACAACTTTTCGAGTGACACAGGGCTGCTCTTTCTCTTTTGCTTGGTCGAGCCTATTAATTCTAAAAAGTTCTATTCTTTTGTTTGTAACAACACATATAGCGTCCGCAACACTAGAGCTTTTGCTTTCCGAAACGCCACCACTGACTTCTTCTATGGGGAAAGAAAGCACATCTATGACTTCAGATCCATTGAGTGAAGCTTCGTCCTCCTCAAAAAGTTTTTTTGTGATATATTGGGAAGACAACTGGCTTTGTCCTGTCACCTGCGGGTTTCTAACCTTTTTGGCATTCTTTGGAGAGTGAATAAAATTGTCCGTATCATGCTGGTTTTCAAATTCAGAAGCTGATTCGTGCACGTTGTTTACTGCCGATGTTATTGCGCGCAACATTTGGAAACTGATCACGTATTTTTTGTATGTGAACTGATATGCGGATGATCTAAAGTCACCTTTCCATTATGAAATACAGCGCAAGTTAGCCCGTATGAAAGAGAAGCATACGGCAACTTCAACAGAACCAATTTCGGGATTTCAGCGGCATCCACTGAACATAGAGACACGCAAAGCCACTGCTGTTCTTGGGGCACACAAACATCCACACATTGCTTGGGAGCTTCTTTCAGTTTGGATTCCGTACCCATTTCTTGGTGACTCCGCATAAAAAGACGCCAAGGCATGCCTCTCTTGACGCTGAACTGGCTCGGTTGGACGCTGTTGGCACTCACAGTAACGGCCATACGATCGGTGAGAAGGTTGAAGAGTTCGTCGCCACCTTGGTCCCGTCGGACGAGAAGAGACAACAATGAACAACAGACCACGAACAAAGAAATACGGGTGATTAGTAGTCTAGTTAGAGCGGGGGCTCTCAAAAAAAAGTTGAAAAATTGAAAGGTAGAATTGAAGATTGAATTCCAAAATGTTATTGAAAAAAATCGCGTTGAAAGACACTTCATTTTTGAATTTTTTTGAATTTTTTTGAATTTTCTTTTTTTTTTTTCTCTCTTTTTTTTTTTTTTTTATTTTTTTTTTTTTAGGAATGTTTTTTGTTTTGGCAGATTTGAATTTCGTCGACGAATGAAGGAAGGAATG
>JACLAD010012049.1_pt1 | contig 16691 bp, 12 predicted proteins | sample 8027901 | NCBI WGS metagenome assembly JACLAD01 (sample SAMN15725071, study PRJNA655200) | protist metagenome | isolation source: fluorescence activated cell sorting (FACS) single amplified genomes of... | place: Spain: Blaines Bay Microbial Observatory, Mediterranean Sea | collected 2016-07-05 | reverse complement strand
AAATATAGATCTAGCTAATCGTAAGACAACGAAAGAAACAAATGAATCAAAATCTAACTGAAGATCGTTATAGAAGTACATTATACATTATACCTAAGTGGTTCAAATACAGTACATGTTGGCCCTGCCTCCTCGTCGCGATAGCTTTTTCTTATACCGGTATAACGATCTTCAGTTAGATTTGCTATTTGCTTCGATTTTTTGCTTGGTGTAGGCGTAGCCGTCGCTTTGCGTTTTTATATTTACTTCATGTAGGTATTCATGTAGCGTGTAGCTAGAATCTAGAATTGTATATAAATATAAATTATTATTATTATCGTCATTATTATCGTCATTATTATTATCATTATTATCATAGATGATATTTATAGAGTCAGGTATATTGTAATATCAGCAAAGAGAATAGATGTCTTCTATGTTCGAAATATGTCCGCCCAGCATGATGCATGATGAGATGCACTACCTGGGTCGCCCCTGTATCCCGTTATCGCTTGTCAAGTCGGTCGCTTGAAAAAGAATCACTCAATTTATATCTACAGCATTGAACTGTAGCTAGATATCAGGAAGAAAAACAATGTTTTTTGAAACAGTTATCGTTGTGGTACTCATCGTGTGTGGGTGGTTGCGACGGTACCCACACATGGCCACATAAATTATTGATACATCGCTATGGTACCAGCTGCACCCGAAGGAGGAACACAAGCAGCGTATCCACTACCTGTAGATGTAGCAAAGTCCATATCTAATACTAGACAATTTTGGAGAGCAGCGCCAAGCTCCCATGTCAGTCCCCCATCAGTACTGTGCCAGAAATGTCCTTCGTAAGTGCGCCCGTCTTGACCAAAGCCGCCTAGCCAAACTTCGTTAGCGCCGACAAAGTTGACAGACATCAATCCTAGCTCTCCAAGCCCTTTTGTCAAAGTGTTTGTCCAAGTAATGCCGCCATCTTGAGTTAAGAATGCCCATACTTCTGGGTTGCCATCTTCGTCGTATCCTTCTGCGGCGACAACACAATGGTTTTCGTCAAAACACGAGACGCCATTGGGATAGTAATAAGAATCTGAAGGCGAGTTGTACACAGTAGTAAATGTTTTCCCCCCATCTGTAGTCTTAGAAACGCTCATGTACCAACCAGTATCGCTATCTGTAGAGGTAGCTCTCTGTAGGGGTCTTGGCGAAGCATTGAAGTCAACCTTCTTGTCGCTACTCACTGTTAACCGTCTTGTTAATTTTTTTTCGCCACTTTTCATGGCTTCATTTAATTCATCGTCGTCTGTGTCCCACATGCCTGAGGTTATATACCAAGTATCAGCAGTGGGGAACGCTCCGTATCTGGCTAAGTTTGTACTTGGCACTCCAATGTCGAAAACACCTAGAACATCTCCTTCCGGGGAAAACGTCATTACCCCATTCTTATACTCCCCACCCCTAGTTTTTTCTGCAAACTGTCCCACAAGAGCAAAGGATCCTGTCGACTCAATTACATTTGCACTTTGAGAAGTTGCGAAATATTCTAAATCAAGTTTATAGTATGGTGGTCCAGTGGAATTGGAATACACAACAACACCTAGACCAGGGCTAATAATTTCGCCACTGCTCATGATTGCTGTATCTAGCAACATTCCAGTTTCTGCAGGGTCCTTACTCCACGCTTCATTGTTGTAGATTCCTATCTCTGCACCTTGGTTATTATCTCCCATGGCGCTGGCAGACATATCAACACCGTTCAGAGTGGTAGTAGCTCCTACACCGATCAAAACACCAGCTTTTGCATTGGGATCTTCAGAATATGCCCATTGCTTATCTGCCAGTACAAGCGCTGGTACGATGGTCGAAAGAATCATCAATTTCATCATCATCCTAACAAGATGAGTTTATCCTTGAAGTTTAATGAATGCTTTGGATGGAACCGAGAAATAGGAGGGTAGAGGTAGGTACCTACCTCTAAACAATAAAAGTGTAGGTACCCTATAACTATTAACTAGGTTGGTACCTACCTAGATAGGTACCTACGTACCTGCTCTGCTGCTGTGGTAGGTACCTACAACCTGAACTTTTTAGACCATATCCATGCCATGATGGCATGATGGAAGAAACAAAAAGAAGAAGATCGCGAAGAAAACAGAAAACTCATTTCTTTCTCTCTTTTATTTGTTGAAGGGCGAGGTCGACAACTACCAACGCTTGGCGGCAGCTCGGATAACAGCAGGTAGGATACTCTCCCCTGCCTCCATACCTCTGCATCGATTCTTAAATGACGTGAAGCGAAGTGAAGCGAAGATGGAATCAGAAATGTTAGATGATCAACATAATGAAGTGTTGCAGGCAGATATAGACGAACTCGAAACCTTAGCAGAGCTAGAGGCTTCATTAGAAGAAAACGGGACCAATGCTATGGATGAAGAATTAGCTGCCCTCATGAAAGAAGCCAACTTAGCACCGTCAACCATAAGCGAGGGTACAGGAATAGCTGGGAGATTGGATGACGGAGGAGACGAGTTAGAGGCGTTGATGCTTGCATTGGAGGGACAAAGAGAAGACTTGGACGTGATGGAGATGAAGAAAGCGTTGGCGGTGGATAAGAATAAAAGTGAAGGGGGAAAAAAAGCTTCTGCACAGCAGCTGCCCCTACCATCGCCTTCAACAGAAATAGTAGAGATCCCACCTAACACTACACCAGCCGGAGACTCTGCCTATGCACACCAAGTTGGCTATCGTTTATACAAAGAAGGCAGATTGGAAGAGGCCAAACTTTGGAGTAGATATGCAAAAACGGGATCTGCTTCTTCGTCCACTGTATCTGCTTCGTCCTCCTCTTCCTCTTCTGCAGCAGGTGGTGCTATTCGGGGAGGTGTAAATGTTGTCCAAAAGAAAGTGAATGATGAGTATACACCATTGGAAGCGGCGCTTATGAAGGCTATTCGCGCCCTCAGAGGCACAAATAATAAAGAACCTGAGATGGCAAAGAAAGAAAAGAGTTATCTCAAGCATTTGAAAATAATTCACGAGCAGCGGAGAATTCCAAAGCCCACGGACAGAGCGAACGTACCAAAATTCGAATGGGAGATTGAGAAAGTTCTAGCTATAAACGAATTAGTTGAAATACCTGAAGACCACGTGCAAGTAATGATAATCTCAGCTGAAAGTCTTCAAGCGGTTTTGGGGGTAAACTCATCGAAATCGATAAGTGTACACTACAACCTAGGTTTTCCTAGGGATAAAGCTTTGACAGGACGCACTGAACCAGTCAATCACGACAAGGAAACAGGGAAGGCGGAATTTCATTATCAAACTTTTTTATCAGCAAAAGTCAATCAAAAAATACTGAAAAAGAAAGCGGAGTTTACTCTTGTAAGGCACAAAGGATTCTGGCCATTTGCATCTGAGGAAGTGCTGGGGAAAATTATCGTACCATTGGAGCCCTTATCTACACGTTGTGAGTGCACAGGTGCGTTCGAACTAGTTGATGGAAGTGCACGACCCAAAGCTATCGGAGGCACTTTAACTATTAGCATTCGAATCCGTAAACCTATTTCGGGAGTCGATACCGTCGTGGCAGACAATTGGGTGCTGGTAATTCCGGAGTGGGAATTAAAACAACCAACAAAGCATGTAACACCACAAATAGCTCCTTTTCCATCTCAAACTCTAAACACACAGACAAATGTACGGAGGGACTTTGTTGAATCTGGCGGTAACGATGGCGTGGAATCATTTACACCAATTACTGGCAACCCTTCAGATCAAACCGCGATGAATCTCGGAAAGGGCTTATCAGAGGAGGAGAAAAAGGATCCTCTTTCTTATAAATTTTACATTCAAAGTTTTGATCTCTTAAGTCACGAGATAGAAGAATTGGAAAAGTCATTGAAATTTTCAGGACACAATTCTCCACAAAACTCACGAAAGCACATGGAAAGACGGTTGGCAATTTTCAGAGCAAACAAGGATGGTTTGGAGCAGCAAGTCTCTGGAGGGGAGTTGGATATCGAAAGCTACCTTCAGATATTGCAAAATAGAGTAGATCGAGACAAAGCACTCGTCAAATACTTGACTTATTGTGGTCTTCAACCCGACGCTCTAAAAGTATTGCGGAGGATGAACATTGTGAACCAAGAAATTATAAGCGCTAAACCAGAAAATCTGAACTCGTAGAGAAGGCACTTCTACTTTTACCTGTATTATCAATACTCCCTAATTCTGAGTGTATGTACTTCGTAAGTAAAGTGCTAGCGCGTCGTTGTTATTAGCAGCAGAAGTGGTTGTATACCGCTACGTCTACAACATACTTAAGTACATGACTACTTAAGGTAGAAGTAGAAGCACATGGAAGAGGAAGTACATGTACATAAAGCATAAAGTGCCTAGACTAAACCTCTACACCTACTTACTCTTTATATTTATAATTATAATATTATATTATGTAGCTATCATCTATATCTTCTAACAAAACAACATCCAAAATACTCCATCTACGCTTAGTCTAAACTAAGCGACTGAAAATAAACTGGAGCCACATTCTCTTGATTAGAAACATCGATATAATCCTTCATATGCATTTCACCTACGAACTCCTCATTATCTCGGGCATTAATATTAACTCCTCTGTAACCTTGAACCATCTGATCATTAAAAACATATAAATCCGCATTGCTACTTAAGTCTTCAAAATCCTCCTCATAGCTAACCGGACTCTGCGACCCTAACTCCTCTTCAGGCATTAACATCTCAGATTGACGCGCAAGCGTTGACTCTCCTAACTTATTAGCCTTATAGAGCACATTTCTACTACTTATGTACTCTTTATTAACTACTTCTATTAACTATGATATATAATATGTTACTCACTTAGCTATCTATTTACGCGTGTATTTGTGCGTACCTATTTATTCAGCCAATTGAGCACTGAGCTTTGGACAACGTCAGGTGATGAAGTTGTAGTTGTAGAACGCTTAAAACTTAGAAGTAAAAGTATACCTACTTCTAGAAGATAGCAATAGCAGATAGCAGTACCACCGGTCACCCCTGGTACTGGTAGGTACTGGTGCTGTTTACTGTTCTATTTTAAGAGCAGCTTTTAATTTAATGTGTACTGTTTACTTTGTATTTGTACTGGCCATCGTTTTAGCCAACTCATATATACTGTTTACTGTTTTTAAAAACAGTAAACAGTACAAAAATAACAGTAAAAAAAAAAACACAGTATTACCGGTCAGCCCTGATAGGAAGTACAAAGTAGTGTTCTATGTTCTATTCATTGTTTCGTATTATGTATTATGTATTATTATATCCTTTGTACTTCAGCAACATGTCCAGCTTTGTACTTGAGCAGAATGCACCTGGCTGTGCCACGAAGTGCTTCTTTCATAGCTTCTACGTCTATCCATAGGTACTATTACTATCTCCACTGAGTAATGTCACATTGTTGGAATCGATTGCTGTGCAATTTGCTGCTATCTATAGGTACTGATACCAAGTACAAGCACAACTACTTGACTCTGGAATAACGTTGATACATGATAAATGTATTCTGTTGTGTAAATATGGTAGAAGTATCTCGCTCTTCTCTTCTTCACGCTTACTCTCCTGCAACACTTCTGTTCAGTCCAAAATGCTTCATATACTTAAAAGCTTGAACATATGTCTCTCGGGAATCCATGGCATATTGTGGGGAGCTGAGTATCGTTGCAATAATATCAAAAACACAGAATTCAAAATCTGCGAACAAGGGATAGAACATAATCCCATAAAACATAATATGCATGCAACCAATGGCAACAAAAATATAAAGGACAGAGGAAACGTCCCTAAATTTTTCAACGCCAATTGCTGTTATTATGCTTGTTGCTGGTAATGCTGGTAAAAGAAAACGTGTCTGATAACCCCCGCCTTTCATGCCTACAAAAGTGTGACCCGACAAGAATCCAAGGGGCCATAGAAACAATATCCAATACTCTAGACTTGATATCATTTCGATATCTACAAATAAAATCTTATCAATACGTGATCTATCCTTTATCAAACCACAAATTGTACCCCATGCACTGCTAAGTGCACTCATCAACAGCAACATACATCCAAATACATGCACAGGCGAAATTTTTGTGATCATAGTAACATAGTAATGGAAAGGTTTGTTAAGAGCCTCTTGCATGTAAACTGACTTTTCAATCATTTTTTGAGATGGCCATGCGTTTGGTAACCATCGACCTGTCTCGTTATAGTATAGAAGCATCCATGGGGCATACCCACCCACTGCTCCTGTGAAGAAACAAATAAACAATATTGACAATCGATAGCACATCCCCATCACTGATGGTTGCTTCAGGGATGACATTTTCTTTATATGCTGAAGAGTTGAGCGTGCAAGCAAAAAAGGTAATAAGGCTAAATTCGTGAGTTTTGTATTCAATGCCAAAATTCCATACAAAAAGCCTGAGAGAACATGCACTAGAGCATCAAAAATTGACGAAGTCTCGGTGTAGCTGATCTTCGTCAGCCTTATGTGAATTACAGCTGCAAGACATGTCGTCATCATGGCACAATTGTCTATCCAAAACTAATAACATTATAATGTAATTGAACAAATTAAATGACATGAATATACAGCAATGTGGGCATTTGTTTTACCTTTTGAGAACAAAAGAAAGCAACAGGGCAAAAACAAAACAGTTGCACCGCTGTCACAGCTACTCTCCCACGATTCATATCATTGTCTCGAGTACAATTAATATCAGAAAATACAATGAGGAAAACAATGCACACGCAAGTTATGAGATGATAGATAATAGATATAAGCGCTAAAGGGACATCGATTGTGCTATGTAGGAAAGCTGACATGTAGGTAAACATTGGAGGATGAATGAAAATGGAATCACTGTAATTCTCCTCTGATAACTGAAACTTTCGCACTGTGTCGATGTCCAACCTATAATCATAGACATTTTTTAAGACAGCATCTACTAATGTATGGTATATTCTCTCGTCAGTTTCATTATGATTGAACTTGTTATGTCCGGCGATGAAAGGTGATGATATTCTCATTGTGCCGAGTCGCAGCGTAAATGAAATCAGAACAACAAGGAAACATATAACGTAGTGTCGTCTCTGCACAATGTTTGTGTTCGTATCTATGGTAGTTGAGGGAGAGAAAGAAAAAGTGCCAATTGGATAGATCAGCAATGCAGTCAATAACATTATTCCCATCATGTGCACAGAACCTATGGCTTGAAATTCATATTTCATATATTTTGCCTTGGAGAACTGTAAATGTACATCAATCAAGTCATGTTCATTTCTATAATTCATTTTATCAACTTTCAGATAGGCAGAAAAGGAACGTGTCACAAGAAAGAGTGGTATATGTATATCATGAGTATCATCTCCACCCCCCACAACAAAGAGATCATCGTCACTATTTACCAGCAAAAGCGCTTTGTATCCGAGATTCTGTGCTACTCTCACCTTCTTAACAAAAGAACATTTACCTCTAGCTGCCACTGCCAGTGACCCGGTTGAAGATGATGAGATAAGGTTGTTTTTCATAGTACAGAAATCATCATATACATCCAGTATGTTTTTTGAATCGCTCTTTTCACGAGTAGAGTACACAAGAGAAGCAGAGACAGTTAAATCCAAAGAATGGTTCTTCTCATTGCTGAATCCAGATACCACACAAGGAATGTTGTACAGATTCGAGAAGGTGCATAATGCAATATACTGATCATATGGAGGTACTTGCTGTTGCTTTGATGTACTTAATGGGATGTGGGGCTGAACTTCACTGTGCAATAGTCGGAAGCAACAGCATATCAGCAGAATGATCAAGAAAACTTGTTGCATGATTGCATAGTATTCCATCTCACATAGATATATCAATTCCCCATAAACGCGCTTTGCATCCGAGATTCTGTGCTACTCTCACCTTCTTAACAAGGACATTCACCTCTATCTACCACTGCTAGTGATCTGGTTGAAGATGAGGAGATCAGATCAGCCATCAGCTAGCAGACTGTTTTTTCATACAGCAGCAGACAGCGCAGATAGTGTCTAGATACTGTCCGTAGTACATAGTAGTAGGTAGTAATAAGTGGATAAGTACTTAGTAGGTACTTCTACTTATAAGTAGAACTGGGTAGATAGGTACCTAGCCTATGTATCGTATTGAAATCCAAAATCATCATAATTTCATCAATGCATATACATCCAGCAGAGCGTTTTGAATGGCTCTTTTCGCGAGAAAAAAAAGGAAAGTATCGTCGAAGGTAGCTGCCGAGAGGCGTGATGGAGCTCACCGTCTTGAAGACGCTGCGATACTGTTTTTGCTCTCGGAAATTTCGCTTTTTCTGCGAAATAGTAGCGATAGCGGTAGCGATTAGTTTGTAACCTACTGCCTACTCTTGTCTATCTTCTACATACCTCCCCGACGACTACGTATAAGTTGGCGAATCTACCTGCGATTGAAAGCCCAGAGGGGGATATGTCTTTTAAAACCCTACCGCTCCCTGGCGACTGAGTGGGCGAAATCGCCTACGACTAAAAGCCCAAATTAGCCTAACTAACTAACTATCAATTACAGCGCTCTAACTAAGTATGATCCCAATTGAATTTACCTCGCTGAAAGCGACTAAAATTAAGAGCGCCCTAACCCCTCTAACCCTAACGTACTTCTATCTACTACTTCGAAGTAGATATATTCTGAGCTAGCTACTTAAGCGTCCTACAATCTACTAGCTACTAGATACTTCATGAAGTATGTATACTATAAAAAGTACAGTTATTATATTATATTTACTAATGAGCTAGCTGCTTTTAAGCGTCCTACAACTTCATCGTTTGACGTGCGTTGTCCAAAGCTCAGCGCTGGCCAGCCAGGCGCCGCGCCTAATTTTGTATATAAAGTACAGTATATAATAATGGATGAGCTAGCTAGTCGTAAGACAACGAAAGAAACAAATGAATCAAAATCTAACTGAAGATCGCTAAGAGCTAAGAGCTAAGAGCTAAGCAGAGGAAAAAGCCATATAGTACAGTATTATATACTAGAAGTACTAACAAAAAAAAGTACAGTATTACTATTAGGGTGTTCATTTCTTATAGAAAATTATTAGACTCACTCTCGCATGACCTCCAAAAAAAAACAAAAATCGCCAGTAGCCACCTATCATTTTAATACATGCCTTTTCGATGAGCGATGGCAAAGGTAGCAATAGGAGGTGGTTGAAATTCGTAGAGGATCTCACACTTCACAGACGCAGGTAAAAGGGCCATAAACTCAAAGGTGACCTATAAAGGGACTCGGACAAAGCAAAAAGGAGTCGAAAACTCCGCTCACTTTTTTTTTTATAGAGCAAAGTAGAGCAAGCTGCGTATAAGGTAAGGATTTCACGATGAGCGCTATCAAACTTCTCCACTGACGGCGACCTCTCGGTCAATTTTTCTATGTCTGCTTTCGTTATGTATGTTTATTGCATATTTCGCGATTCGATTTGATTGATCGAAAACTTTTCATTGTAGGAAATTTTTCAACCACCCATGGAGTGGTTGAAAAAGAGAGAGGTGCGAGTACCAGGTGGGGCGCTACGAGGAGAAGAAGCGAAAAAGGATAGAGGAAAAAAGAGAAAAGTTGGAAAGGCGCTACGTGGATAAAGAGGACATGATGATGATGATGATGATGATGATGATGATGATGGGGATGATGGGGATGATACTTAGTAGAAACGTCGATATCCAAGAATGTACAACGTATGCGATAGGCGCTGTAGAGGTCAAAACAGGTGCAATCCTCCATGAATAACGAATACAACATGAAAGATGAATTTATCTTTCATATTGTATTCGTTATTCATGGAGGATTGCACCTGTTTTGACCTCTACAGCGCCTATTGCATACGTTGTACATTCTTGGATATCGATGTTTCTACTAAGTTATCTGCGCGGCGTTTTACGCATGTGTTTTCGTTATTTGTTAGATATAAAGTTGTTTTCATACTCCTATGATATCGTTTAGCTACTGTATATAAATTATTTTACTCCTCTTGCCGCTGTGGCGAATTCCTGAGAAGATGTATTCTCTAATTGCCGCAGGATTACTTATGTAATTCTTCGCCTTCAAAGTTCCGTTGTGAACGTACATGGGCGTTTATACCGCGAAAAATGTAATCCAGAGACTCTCACATCTCCAATAAGATACACCATACACTCAAAACCTAAACATCTATCTCACATCTTCAGATAATTGCACGTAAACTTAATTACGAAATTCGCCGAAGCTTGCATATAATTCGCCATTTTAATAGAAAAACGTAATTATGAAAATCTCAACGGAAACTTACCAATATCAGAATTACGGTGAACAATGTGCGCATTTCACTCCTATATATGTTTAACCTGACCATGTATTATCAATTACAGCTTTAGTAAGCTATAGCTTTATTATAAGTACGTTGCAAAAAGATACGTTGAATTTACTAATTGCTCTAATTAAATCGCCAATTGATCCAACGGATATAAACGGTCAAAAAAAATTTTTTTTGACATTCTGTTAACGGATTTCTTCTAATTGGAGTGTGTTCTATCTATGTGTGGAATGTCGTAGCTAAATTCGTGAAGCTTAATTTTTTTTTTTTTTTTCGTGAACACCCTATTACTATGATTACTTCTCGATCTTCAGTTAGATTTTGATTCATTTGTTTGATTCGTTGTTTTACGTTCAAGTAGCTATTAACTAGAAGTATAATGTATAATGTATGATTATTATAATTATATATCTATTATAATTATAATTATTGTTGTTTTGTTAGAAGATATAGATGATAGCTACATATAGTATCTATAATTATATTATAATTATATAATTACTTATTATTTTATCGTTGCCTAAAAATATTCAGCTGGGCAAAAAAAATTGTGAATGATAGGGTATCATGTAAAATCAACCTCGTTGGGTTAGCTAATCCACGAAGAATTCAAGAAATAAGTACTCATGCTGCATTTGCCATCACTTGTAGATGGGTTTACTTGATGTCGTTTCCAGTTTTCAGTGAGCGAAGTCCACAGCAGGAAAAAGCGCAAAAAGCTGAACTCGCAACTAGAGTAGTGAAAAGTTGAATATTCTACTCTAGGACATTATCAAATTTAATCGGCAATGAATTACATGACAATGGTGCATACATTCAGTATATCGAGCTGTGTAAAAAGATTCGCAAATGTTCTTTCGCTGAGCGTTTTTTTTTTACTATTTTTCGTGAGGCGTTCCCATACAACCGAAGCAATGTCATCAACTGCCGGACCAGGCGTGGTACCAGCCAAGAGATCTCTCAGTAATTTATTATACACATCTTTATCAAAAGGTCGTTGTCCTTGCTCAGTCAGACATGTATACAAAAATTGTGTCTTTTCATTAACAGGTGATCTGGGACTGAACTTAGATAAAAGTAAAACAAACATTTCGAAGTCAATCTTCGACCTTGTCTCCTCATCTTTCGGAGGACATATTGTATCAAATGCCAGCACGATAAGCTTGCAGCTAGAAACTTCCGGCTGACTGCAGAAAGAATCCAAATCTACCCCGTCGCCACTAGTGTTCAACTTGGTGTAACGATGGTACAACTTTTTGAGTTCGGGAACGGTGAAATAGCTATCAACATATGGAAAGAGTGTATAAGGATATACATGGATGTGACGATGTACCCCATCGAATAGAGATAACAAGCGACATAGTAGACTTTCTCCTACCTCGACTGTGACAGCTCCGCATAGTTGACATGCTGGTCATTTAGCTTCAGCCTCTTCCCAAAGAAACTAAACATTATATACACGTATGCAGGGGTAAGACTCAAGAAAGGAAGGGTCCTAACATCTCAAGAACTATCTCCTGGCTCTTTGCCATCGTGTTTGTCGTTGTGTACTTCGCAAATTGTGTCTCCGTTTTCTCCTCGATTTCTCTGTTCTCTATTCTCTATTATTCGATCGTTTGTGGTACCTACTTACCTATAGTACCTAGGTACCCATTGATGTAATGATGTAGGTATGTGTGTACCTACCAAAAGTACCTACCACATTGGTAGAAATCCAAAATGTATTTATAGGTAGAGGTCTGCTGGTACCTACCTACCTTCTTCCTGGGTACCGGTACCTACTACTTCTGCTGTGAGGTACCTATGACCTACTTCCAGCATCTAAGTACCTATGATCTAGGTACTGTAGGTACCTCACAGCAGCAGCGGTCCAATATACCAATGTAATATACATGAATATATGTGTAACGTGTAGTAGGTACACAACATAATATATATATTGAGAGGAGGCGCCACATATGGCTCATCAAGTCCCCAGGTTATTCAATTGGCGTTCTTGGTGAGAGGAATGACGTTTTGCATGAATTGATTGGTGCACTTACGATGTATGTGTATCGAGCAAGAGGGGTTGATTTGTTTGTTCTTCTTCTAGTATGTCTTCTATGCAAGGAGTATTTGGCTCGTAATGGAGGTAAAAGAGGCAAAAGAGGTAGGGAAGAAGGACAGAAGAGCGTTGAGGACACAGGTATCTTCCTAGATGGCGGAAGGAAAGCGCATCCCTTTCGATACGTCATCGGTTCCAGGAAGAGGTACGAATCGTACGATTACCAAACGATGACTTCAAAAATGACAGAGACAATCGATGCGGCATGTGGAGATGTATCTGATGAAGGAGCAAACTTACCCAAGTTCCTATCCCTTCAAATGTATCGACCAAGCCAAGCCATGATTGACTATTGGACCAGTATTCCACCTCCCCTTACTATGACAGATGTTGAGATTTGTCAAGATAGTCCCAAGTTTTTTGAGCGCGTGGGGTGTTCAAAAGGCGTAGCATTGCATCCGGACTCACCACGATGCCACCGGGAAAGAACGAAGATTGCATGTGATGCCTTAACCCCAGGTTATCCTTTGGCTATGAACGAAACAATAGAGTCGAGAAGGATATCGGATACGATGTTGACTTCTTCTACACCTTTCATTTTAAAAATAAGTGGCGGCGGAATTGTATCTACTTGTGGTGGAGTTGCTCTTCCTTGCGGATCTGTCTTAACTAGAGCTGGCTGTGGTGCCATCAAAAAGGAACCAGAGTTAAAAATGCTACATTCATGCTTGGAACAGAATGGAGATGGTAACTTCGGTGCGCAAGGATTGGATGCAAATAGCCCATGTGTTAAGGACATGCAACAAGCTCAAACAGTGTTTGTGTTAAGTTATATGTATGATTCTGCTATCGGACACTTCCTGACTGAAGTATTACCCCGTGTGGTGTATCATCTTGACTTTTTAAAGCAAGATCACGTGAAGATTCATTATGGTTGTGATAAGAAATACAAGAAATTTGGTCCCTCCTTACGTTTCCTAGAGTGGGTAGGATTGCCACAAGAAAAGTTTATCCAGGGGGATGTGTTTGGTACAAAAGAAATCTTGGTTCCTCGTGATGGAGCATGTCAAGATGCACTGTGGAATAAATGGGAGATCCTAAAACTTAGACAATTCTTCCTGGATAAAAGTAGACTATCGAATAGAATTAACTGGCGTGTTTCTACACACAGCGAGTGGGGTATGGTGGGAAAACCATTAATGGTAATCATACAAAGATCAGGCGGGGCAAAATTTAGTCATAACAGAGGCGACGTAACAAGAGTATGGACAGATGAACTATTCGATGAAATTATCGAATCTATGCAGACTACATTTCCAAACCTTAACGTTGTACCGTTCTCAGATCGAAACAATACAATGATGAATTGCATTGAGTGTCAAGTAGAATTATTTTCAAAAACATCTATTTTAGTCGGTATGCATGGTGCTGGATTGTCAAATATGCTTTTTATGCCTCCGGAATCAACAGTAGTAGAAATTACCGCGCAAAATGGTCTGTACCTCTCTCTCTCTCCTTCTCTGTTTCTTCTGTTAATTGCGCTTTGTATTTCTCATGATGTATTACTTTATATGTATAATTACCTCATAGATGGCCGAATGCTCCCTGGTAGTGGTCCGTTTAGCAGGTTGGCTATGGTAACAGGCATTAATCACTATATTCATTACCTCAAGTCGGGAGATAAGTCATTCACGAAGAAGGGTGGAGTAAAATTCAATGTTGCCAACTTGATATCGTCAGTGCAAAATGCCCTGGTCAAAATCAATCAAGCAAAGTATGGTAAGGGATCTTGAATGCTTGGAACAAGAAACAAGAATTGTAGGAAGTTATCGCTCACTTTCACAAGTTAATTGTGATTGTAATAGAAGATAGAAGTAAAATCAACTTCTAGCTACAAATACAAAATACATGATCCCTAAAGCAACACCTCAATTTTAATAAATAATACTTTACCTAGCTAGATATACTTAACTAATTAAGTGTCCTACGACTACAACACTACAACTACCTCAATTTTAATAATAATACATAATACATAATAATAATACATATAATACATAATACATAATACTTCAGATAATAATTATTATAATTATAATATAATAATAATATTCAGATAATAATAATAATAATAATAATAATAGTAATAGTAAGAAAGCAAGCGATACGAAGCGCCAGTGTCGACCGTCGACCACAACAAATCAAAATCAACCTAAATTCCCAGCGATCAAAACATCAAAACTCAAAACCGGGCTGAAGACTGAAGATCGTTATGAGTAATTAGTATTAGTATGAGGAAGAGAAGAAGCCTATACCTACTATACCTATAGCCTATAGCCTATAGTCTTTAGCCTGTAGCCTACAGTCCCAACGAAGAAGGTCAATATTTCAATCGCTTAGCCCTGACTAAGTGGTTGAAATACATGGCGTTGGTTTTCCTTGCTGCGGCGGCTTTTTCTTCATAACGATCTTCAGTTAGATTTTGATTTTTTGTTGTAGCCGTTGCTTTGCGTTTACGTAGCTATAGCTAGACATCTACTGATTATGATAATACTTAATACTAGTACTAATTTTTGAGCTAGCTAGTTACGCGTCCTACAACTACTACTGATTATGATAATTATAATGACAATAAGTAATTTCTAGCTACAACGTATATGAAAAATACATAATACTCGACTTTACCCAGCTACATACCTAGCGATACGAAACGCCAGCTACAACAAGAAATCAAAATCTAACTGAAGATCGCTAAGAAGAAATAGTAATAGCAATAGTAATAGTGATGTATTTATATTAGTAGTAGCGTCTAGCTACATGAACGCGAAACAACGGCTACAGCAAAAAATCAAATTTGTAAATAGCAGTAGCGCTTCAAATTTCTATGTACAAATACATTTACAAATAGTAATAGTAATACAGAAGTATATTTAATAAATAATTATAGTACATTCTCTAGCTACAAATACATCCAAACATTAAAATATTAAAATAATAGTATCTAGTATTACGTATTACAGAAGTAATAATGGAATGTTTTTCTGAAATTCTAGCTACATAAACGCGGAGCAACGGCTACAGAAGTAGAAGAAACAGTAACAATAATTTATTACTATTACATAATGATATTGTAGCTAGTTGAACGCAAAACAACGACTAATACAAATAAATCAAACTCTAACTGAAGATCGCTAAAAGGAAAAAGCCATCCCAACGAGGAAGGCCAACATCTATTTCGACTACTTAGTCGGGACTAAGCGATTGAAATACATATTGGCCTTCCTCGTTGGGATTATGGACTTCTTTCTCATGACGATTTTCAGCTCTATTTTGATCACCTGAAAAATGACATTGACGAATATCTTGGTGATTAATAAGAAAATCGATATCATGTTCAAGCTCCTCTGCGTAAGGAGTAGACGACGAAAATAGATCCTCGCAAATAATCGAAGCAGATGCAAGCCTTTGCTGTTCGTTAGAATCGCTCACCATTTTTGTGATTTTACGCAAGATATTTCTACTAGCTGTTTTATTGATATTGATACCTTGCTTGGTTGATATTGATAATGTAAATAATTGATAATTAATGAGCTAGCCTTTTTAATATGTAAATAATTGATAATTAATGAGCTAGCCTTTTTAAGCGTCCTACAACTACAACTACAACTACAACACTACAACTACCAACTACAACTTGCTTAGTTGATACTTCTAGGCTAGCTTCTAGCTTCTAGTGATAGTGAATAGTGAGATAGCAATAATCATAATAATTATATTTACAGCTACTGTGTATATGTATATGCTTGGACGCAATAGTAAACAATACTTCAGTATAGTAATAGTAATACTGCTACTTCTAGTAACTAGTAACTACTCATCCTAGCTGTCTACCTCCTTCCACCGTCTTTTCATTTCTGGCTGCTTGCTTCTGGCTTCGACTCGCTCTTCATTTGCGTATATTTCATCAAGGCTGCTGTTTAGGGCGCTTCCAAATTAGCCTAATTAGTTTAGGCCCTTATTAGTGCCTAACTGCTGATAGGTGCATACCAATACCAAAGCAATACGAAAAACTAGGAGTTGCAACCACCCACTGACTTCACTTCACATACATCTTGCTAGATTTCGCTTGAGCTTGTAGTATCTAAAAACTGTATGCGTATATTTCCTTCCTTTATTTCTTATCTCTTCATTTACTTCTTTCGCTCAAAATTTTGTTGATGTATTCATAGGCGACAAATGTACTGATGGTGGCAGGAAATATACGTACTAAATTCACCCTATATCCAGAC
>JACLAD010015501.1_pt1 | contig 16708 bp, 23 predicted proteins | sample 8027901 | NCBI WGS metagenome assembly JACLAD01 (sample SAMN15725071, study PRJNA655200) | protist metagenome | isolation source: fluorescence activated cell sorting (FACS) single amplified genomes of... | place: Spain: Blaines Bay Microbial Observatory, Mediterranean Sea | collected 2016-07-05 | reverse complement strand
GACGGGCAATCTGAAAGCCTTGAACATCATGGCATCCGATGGTTTGCAATGTGTCCCGTTCCGCCCGTGTTTCGACCCCTTCGGCCAAAGCATGAACGCCAAGCCGATCCGCCATGGTCAGAATGGCTTCGACCATTTTACGCTGTTCATCGTCCGTATCGATACCGGTCACGAAAGATCGGTCGATCTTAATGCGTCCGACGCTAAACCGTCGGATGTTCGTGATGGAGGCGTAGCCGGTTCCAAAATCATCCAGGTCAATGCCGCAGCCGAGGTCGGCCAATGCCGCAAGATTGCCGGTTATATCGTCGTCGGTTTCTTGCGCGATGACCGTCTCCAGAACTTCGATATTCAGTCGGTCAGGGGCGATATTGCTGACATCAAGGTGCATTGCAATCTGATCAACCAGACGTGGATTACACAGCTCACTTGTGGAGAAATTGACGCCAATCCGCGGCACGTCGAGCCCTGATTTATCCCAGAATGTCAGTGCTTGAAGGGCCTGTTTTATCATCGTTTCACCCAGTTTAGGCATCAAACCCGCCTGTTCGAAGGCTGGCAGAAAATCGGCAGGTGCAAGGATGCCCTTTTCGGGATGATGCCAGCGGGTCAGCGCCTCAAACCCCGACAAGGTTCCCGATTCAAGGTTCAACTGCGGCTGGAAGTAGGCAAAGATTTCGCCCTTTTCGAAGGCGTGCTTTGCGTCTTTCGCAATCCTTTGTTGGGATGCGCGTTTTGCAGAAATCGCTTCAGAATAGGCGCGAACAGCACCCGGCGCGCGCCGCTTGGCTTCCGACAGGGCAGAGAACGCGGCTTGCATCATCGTCTCCGCCGTCGGGCGGACCAGTTTGTTAGACGTGACGAACTCGATCGAAGCCGTCAGCTGGACAGGCACGTCAGTCGCCTGAGAAACCTGACCCAAGGCATGTTGAATCCGCGTGCAGGTGTTGAGCATCGTTTCGGTGTTAATCGGTGCTTGTGGGGCCAGAGCAGACATGAACCGCGCACCGTCCAGGTGCAGCGTCACATCCTGATCGGTCAGGTTCTCTTCGATAACGGATTGCGTAAATGTCAAAGCCGTCTCAATCACATCCGTCCCGTAGACCTCTTCAAGACGTTGATAGTCGTCAATCTCCACCACAAGCGTCGTGGTCGGATTGCCGATTTGGCCCAGAAACCTCGACAAATGACCGGAAATAAGCCCGCGCGGCCCTTCGACATGGTCCGTCTGAGATTCGGCCCGAGATTTGGTGACCGCAGCTGCAATGACAGGTGCGAACAAGAGCGTCGCGAAGACACCTGCCGGACCAAGCAAGACAAGCGTCGTAAGCGCGCTGACGGTAAACGTCGATCCCACGAACAGCTTCTGTCGTGCGCTTGATTTTGACTCAGCAGTTTTGGTCATAGCAGCCTCTCTGATCCGGGCCCGAATGGGACCACGTTGGGGCGTGATTACGACTGTGTTGTTACGGTCAGGTTAATGCAACGGACGCTAGGTATCGTCGTTTTCGTCCGCAGACGTCGTTCGCGTTAACCCTTTGAAATCGAAGATAGATGGGTCCAAAAGATGCGATGGTCGCGTGTTCATCAGCGCCCGAAACATCTTTTGCCGCCGACCCGGCGCGTTGGTTTCCCATTGATCAAGCATGGCCTTGACCTGCTGGCGTTGCAACCCGTCTTGCGACCCGCACAAATCGCACGGAATAATGGGATAACCCATTGATGAGGCAAATTTTTCGCAGTCCACCTCTGCCACATGGGCCAACGGACGATAGACGAACAAATCGCCCTCTTCGTTGACCAGTTTCGGCGGCATCGTCGCAAGGCGGGACCCATGAAACATGTTCATCAAAAACGTCTCAAGAATGTCGTCACGGTGGTGGCCCAAAACGACCGCCGAACAACCCTCTTCGCGGGCAATACGGTAAAGATTTCCGCGCCGCAGTCGTGAACATAGCGCGCAAAAAGTCCGGCCCTCGGGCACCTTATCCATCACGATCGAATAGGTGTCTTGATATTCGATTCGGTGTGGCACACCCATGTCTTCAAGAAATTTAGGCAGAACCGTCGCCGGAAATCCGGGCTGTCCCTGATCCAGGTTGCAGGCCAGAATCTCAACCGGCAGCAACCCGCGCCATTGCAATTCATGCAAAACCGCCAGCAACGTATAGCTGTCTTTGCCGCCAGAAAGACACACCAACCACTTCGCACCCTCTTCGATCATCCCGTATTGGTCGATGGCCTCACGGGTGTTTTGCACGATTCGTTTACGGAGTTTCTTGAACTCCGTCGTTTTGGGTGCGCCGTAAAACAGCGGGTGGATATCATCTGCGTCATCTAACATGGCACGGGGATACCTTTGGCGGCTGACACTGGCAAGATCGGCCCGCTGCCCCATATCAACCTTGATGCGCCTAAAGGTGCCACCACGATCACCGGAGCCCAGACCATGACCCGACCCAACGCCATTCGCGCATCCCTGTTGTCCCTGACCGTGCTTGCCGCGTGTACTGGTAAACCGTCGTTCAACGACGCCTCCCTATCCGACCGGCAGCTGAACCTTGAGGACTTCTTCGACGGCGACTTCGTCGCCTATGGGCAATTTCAGGACATCCTTGGCACAGTGCGGCGGCAGTTCGTCGTGACCATCGATGGGGATTGGGACGGGGAAACCCTGCGCTTGACCGAAGATTTCGTTTACGAGGATGGATCAACCGAACAGCGTATCTGGACCCTGCGCAAAACCGGCGCCATCGTGGCCGACCAAACATGGGAAGGCACAGCCCCCGGCGTGATCGGTGTTGCCACAGGGCGCGAACAGGGCGACCGGTTCAATTGGCAATATGAGATTGATCTGCCAGTGCCCTCGGCCGACGGAGAAACCGAAACCCTGCGCGTCACCTTCGACGACTGGATGTGGCAGCAAACCAACGACCGGCTGCTCAACATCGCTTATGTCAAACGGTTTGGATTCGATATTGGCGAGGTCGTGATTTCGTTTGAAAAACAGTGATCGGCAAAGGTTTGCCGACCCGCAGGCGTGGCCTATGGCAGTTCCTATATAGGGCGAATGCAGACAGTAGCATAAGATGACCAAACTGATCACACCACGCCGCAACTTCATTGCCCAGGGCGCGGCCTTGGCAACATTTGGCTTGGCGGGGGCCGCATCCGGCCAGACGCTGGCCCCTACGATATCCATGCGCGGCGGGTCGGACAACTATCGTCCCGGCGCGCCCATCGTGGAGCGGATTGGCGGCGGTGGGTTCTGAATGACAGGCACCGTGCGCCGCGCGGGGGACGGCCAGCCTTTGGCAGGCCAGCGCATTCAGGTCTGGGCACACACAACCGAAGGGCATGAGCGCGATGAACGCAGCCACGGCGCTGTTTTGACGGACGCTGACGGCGTCTTCCGCCTGGAAATGCCCCAGGTCGTGCCGGCCTTCGGGCAGGCACACGGTCATTTGGCCTATGACAGCGATGATTTTGAAACGGTTTTTTTGCGCCCTGTGATGCCGGACCCTTCGGCCAACACGCTTGAGGCTCATTTCGTGTTGCGGCCTGCCTAACGATGTCGCGGCGGGGTTTGCTCATCGCGGGCCTCGGCCTCGCCCTTATTGTACCGGTTGTTGCTGCGGCTTTCAGTCCGCTGTTGCAGTACAGATCACCGATCTACATCGGCGCAGGGTTTGCAGGCATCCTTGCGATGTCGGCGCTGTTGATCCAGCCTTTTGCCATTGACCACAAACGTTTGGGCATACCCCTCCGCAGCGGTCGCCTGCTGCACCGGATTGTCGGCGCGGGCGTGGTGACCTTGGTCGTGGCCCATGTGGTGGGCTTGTGGATCACCACCCCCCCCCCTGACGTGGTGGATGCCTTGACCTTTGCGTCACCGACGCCGTTTTCTGTCTGGGGCGTGTTGGCCATGTGGGCCGTTTTCGGTTCGGCTGTCTTGGGTCTGCTGCGGCTACGTGGCCGGATCAGATGGCGCATGTTCCGCCTGCTTCATCTGGCTTGCGTGGCTGTGATTGTGGGCGGCACACTAATGCATGTGATCCTGATCGACGGCACGATGGAGCCTGTGACCAAATACGCGATCTGCGTCGCACCGGCGGTTGCGTAGATTTGGGGCGCCCGCCGGATCGGCTAGCCCTGCGGCCTAGTCCGGCACATTATCCACGCCGGACCCGCCCCATGGATGGCACCGCGCGATGCGACGCGCGGTCAGGTAGCCGCCTTTGATGCCACCGTGTTTGCGCAAAGCCTCCATCGCGTAGGCGGAGCAGGTCGGGTGAAACCGGCAGCCATGGCCGACCCACGGAGAAAACGTCAGCCGGTAGAATCGCACAGGCAGCGACAAGACAAACGCAAGCGGCGTCATTTGCGCCCCAGCTTGGTAAGGGCCTGTTCCAGATCGCGGCGCAAATCATCGAACGGGCGCTGGGCGGTCACTTCGCGTTTGCCGATCAGAACATAATCATGGCCCGGTTTCGCGTGGGTCAGCAAATCCAGCCGCGCGATTTCACGCAAACGGCGTTTGGCGCGGTTGCGCGCTACGGCGTTGCCGACCTTCTTGGAACAGGTGAAGCCCACGCGCACGGTCGGATCATCGTCGCGCCTGTCGCGCATCTGCACGGTCAAACCGGCGGCGGTCTGATATTTGGCTTTGGACGCGGCGACAAAGTCCTTGCGCGTTTTCAAAACGGGCAGCCTGTCGCCAAAACCAAGAAAAACCGCCTCGGGCTGGGCCGCGGCGGTTTGATCTTTATTCCTCAAGGTGGTCATGCGACCAAAGGCGTTCCGCTTACGCGGACAGCTCCTTGCGGCCCTTCGCACGACGTGCGTTCAGGATTTTACGGCCAGCTTTGGTGGCCATACGTGCGCGGAAGCCGTGACGGTTCTTGCGAACGCGGTTGGAAGGCTGAAATGTACGCTTCATTGCGTCTCTCCGGTTGTTGTGGCGAACCTGTTAGCAGATTCGAGCCTGTCTCATATCTCGAAGCCCGTCCAATAGGGGTCATCGCGTGGCCTGTCAACGCGACTGGGGGCGAATTTCTGCAACATTCACCATTTATCCATTCGTGAATTGTTACAGACTTCACGCGATGTGCAACAAAAGCCTTTGACCCGATCACCCGACATCAACGCAGCGTGATAGGGGTATCGGGATGCGGGGTTTCAAAGCATTTAGGGTGCAACTTGAAACGCAAGGCCCACGCCGTGGCCACCCGCAAAGGACCTGACCCTTGAGTGATATGACCGAAGAGACCAAACAAAACCCAATCCTGAAAAGGCTCCCCATTATTATCATCGGTCTGGTGGCCGTTCTGGGGGCGTTCTTTTTGCGCGATTACCTGACATTCGACGCCTTGGCCGAAAACCGCGAGGCGCTGATTGAATTCCGCGACGCGAACTATCTGCTGACCGTGCTGGTGTTTATCGCCATCTACACTGTGGTGGTGGCGTTTTCCTTGCCCGGTGCGGCCATCCTGACGCTGACAGGTGGTTTCCTGTTCATGACCTTCCCCGGTTTCGTCTTCAACGTGATCGGCGCCACGATGGGCGCCACGGCGATCTTTCTGGCGGCGCGCTGGGGCTTTGGCAAACAACTGGGGGCCAAGCTCGAAGGCTCCGAAGGGATGGTCAAAAAGATCAAGGACGGCATCGACGAAAATCAATGGTCCATGCTGTTTCTGATCCGTCTGGTCCCTGCGGTGCCGTTCTTTCTGGCCAACCTGATCCCCAGCTTCCTTGAGGTGCCGCTGCGCCGCTTCGTGATCTCTACCTTCTTTGGGATCATCCCCGGTTCGGTCGTCTATACTTCCGTTGGTGCGGGACTGGGCGAAGTGTTCGCCGCCGGTGCAACGCCCAACCTTGGCATCATCTTTGAACCCCACATCCTGTTCCCGATCCTCGGCCTGTGTTTGCTGGCCGCCCTTCCCATCCTGTTGAAAGCCGTGCGCGGCAAGAAAGGCCTGTAAGACTATGGACCGCATTAAAACTGACATTTGTATCATTGGTGCCGGGTCCGGCGGGCTGTCCATCGCCGCAGGCGCGTCCCAGATGGGGGCATCCGTTGTCCTGCTTGAGGGCCACAAGATGGGCGGCGATTGCCTGAACTACGGCTGCGTTCCCTCCAAGGCGCTGATCGCATCGGCCAAACAGGCCTATGCCATGGGCCACACCGGCGATCTGGGCGTCAAAGCCGTCGATCCCGATGTGGACTACGCCGCCGCCAAGGATCACGTGCACAACGTGATCGAAACCATCGCCCCCGTCGACAGCCAAGAACGGTTCGAAGGCTTCGGCGTGAACGTCATCCGCGAATTTGGGCGCTTTATCTCCAAGACCGAAGTGCAGGCCGGCGACACCATCATCGAAGCGCGCCGTTTCGTCATTGCCACAGGTTCCGGCCCGTTTGTGCCGCCCATTCCCGGCCTGGATGAGGTTGATGTCTACACAAACGAAAACATCTTCGATCTGCGCACCCGGCCTGATCACCTGATTGTCGTGGGCGGTGGCCCCATCGGCATGGAAATGGCGCAGGCGCACTGCCGTCTAGGCAGCAAAGTCACCGTCATCGAAGGCGCCAAAGCCATGGGCAAGGACGACCCTGAGATGGCGGCCATTGTTCTCGACAAACTGCGTACCGAAGGCGTTGAAATCATCGAAGAGGCTCAGGCCGAAAGGGTAAGTAAATCGGGTGAGGGCATCACCGTCCATACCTCCAAAGGCGATTTCTCGGGCTCTCATCTGTTGATGGCCGTTGGCCGCAAGGTCAACATCGACAAGCTTGATCTGGACAAGGCGGGTGTGACCCATGATCGGGCCGTCAAAGTGGGGGCTGATCTGCGGTCCACCACCAACAAAAAGGTCTACGCCGTGGGGGATGCCGCCGGTGGTCTGCAGTTCACCCATGTGGCGGGCTATCACGCAGGTGTTGTGATCCGGTCCATGCTGTTCGGGCTGCCCAGCAAGCAAAAGACGGATCATATCCCTTGGGTCACCTACACGGACCCCGAATTGGCGCAGGTCGGCCTGACTGAAGCGCAAGCGAAAAAGAAATTCGGCGCAAACGTCGAAGTCGTCCGTTTCCCCTACCACGAAAACGACCGCGCCATCGCCGAAGGCAAAACCACCGGTCTGATCAAGGTCATGGTCGTCAAAGGCAAACCCGTGGGGGCGTCGATTGTAGGCGCGCTGGCAGGGGAATTGATCGGGATGTGGGCCATGGCGATTGCAAATAAAATGAAAATGTCGGCCATTGCTGCAACTGTTCTGCCCTATCCCACCGTATCTGAGATTAACAAACGTGCGGCGGGCGCTTATTTTAGCCCTCGGTTGTTTGAAAGTGCTACGGTCAAGCGGGTCGTTGGCTTCGTCCAACGCTGGCTGCCATAAAGCGATGCATGGCGTCCCAGAACGGGGCGCCTTAGGCCTTAACAGAACGGACGGCGCATAAGATGCTCAATACCCTCTCAGGGCGTTTCCTGATCCTCACGACGATTTTCGTGTTGATTGCGGAATTGTTGATCTTTGTGCCGTCCGTGGCCCGCTACCGTGAAGATTATTTCCTTGACCGGTTGGAACGCGCCCAACTTGCGTCACTGGCGCTGTTGGCCGAAGACATGATCGACCCCGCACTGGAGGCGGAGCTGCTGGAAAACGCAGGGGTCTACAACGTCGTGCTGCGCCGTGACGAAGTCCGTCAATTGATCCTGTCCTCCCCCATTCCGTCCCCCATTCACAAGACCTTCGACATGCGCGATCCGTCCGCATGGGTCCTGATCCGCGATGCCATGATGCAGCTTGTGGATGGCGAAGAACGGGTGATCCGTGTGATCGGTAATCCGGTGCAGGACGGTGGCCTGTTGATCGAAATCACCCTGCCGTCCGCCCCCTTGCAGGCGGCGTTGATCGACTACGGTATCCGCATCCTGATCCTGTCCGCCGTCATTTCGATCATCACCGCGATCCTGCTGTTTCTTGCCGTGCGACGGTTCCTTGTTAAGCCCATCAAAGGCGTCGTTGAACACATGCAGGCCTATGCCTTGGCGCCTGAGGACGCCCGACGGATCATCATGCCCGATGCGGGCGTGGTCGAACTGCGCGAAGCACAAGAGGCGCTGGCCTCCATGCAGACGCAGCTGACCGGTGCTTTGCGCCAGAAAGAACGGCTCGCGCAATTGGGTGGTGCCGTCAGCAAGATCAGCCACGATTTACGCAACATCCTGACCTCGGCCCAACTATTTACCGACCGCATCGAAAGCTCCGAAGACCCGACTGTGCGCCGCCTTGCGCCTAAGCTTGTGAACTCCATCGCGCGGGCCGTGAACCTGTGCGAAAGCACGCTGGCCTTCGGGCGCGTTGATGAACCGGCCCCGCGTTTGACCCGCGTAAACCTGTCCGAAATCGTCGATGACGTGATCGCAGGGGAACGTCTGGCCGTAGGTGACCACGACCTGACCTTCCGCGAAGACATCACACCGGGGTTAAGCGTGCGCGCTGATGGCGAACAGCTTTACCGTGTCATCGGTAACCTTGTGCGCAACGCGCGACAGGCAATTGTCGCCAGCGGGGCTGCGGGCGACATTTGCGTTTACGGCACAGAGACAGACAGCGCTTGGATGATCACCGTCGCCGACACGGGCCCTGGCCTGCCGAAAAAGGCGCAGGAACATCTGTTTGAGGCCTTTCAAGGTGGCACCACCCGTGGTGGGTCCGGTTTGGGCCTAGCCATTGCCGCCGAATTGGTGCGCGGACATGGTGGCCGGCTGGAACTTGAAAAGACCGATGAAGAGGGCACGCGTTTCTGCATTACCTTGCCGAAATCGAACCTGACACTTTCCTGAATTTGTGCGGATTTGGCCCTTGCAAAGGTCAGGCGGGGCGGCTACATCCGCCCGCAGTGGACCGATAGCTCAGCTGGATAGAGTACTTGACTACGAATCAAGGGGTCGGGGGTTCGAATCCTCCTCGGTCCGCCACTTTCCCTCTTGAAAAACGATAATCTGAAGACTGGCATTCAAACTCGTCCCGTCACGGACGATCAGGTTTTGAACTGCTGTGCGTGTTGAGAACACGGTGTTTAAGGGCCGTTGGGCAAATGCCATTCGGCAAAGGATAGGGAACTGCATAGGCGCCTAGATATGTGTTAGTCTGGCCGCCCCGACAGCGGCCTCGGTCGCTTTTGGCGTTTGAATATCGACGCTCAGCCCACAGTTGCGAATGGCGGTCCATACCGCGTTCGACCCGCCACCGCCCGCCGTATAGATGATGTTTGGCCGTTCCGCCTCCAAGCGTTCGATCGTTTGATAACACTCTGCTTCGATCCGCGCGATGCTTTCCATAAGGCCGTGCAGAAAGGCTGCATCACTTTTGGGTCTGGGGGTCAAGCGGGGCGCAAATGATGGACCGTTGATCGGAAACTGTTCACCCGGCTTGATCAGAGGGTAGTCGTCCAAGGTGCTGGGCACGTCGGGATCAATCTGACGAGACAGCCGTTCGATTTGGTCCAAGGAAAAGAAGTGCAACAAAACACCACCCCCCGTATTGGACGCTCTGCCAACCAGCCATTGATCGCCAAGCCGATGCGAATACAGGCCTAGGTCAGGGGCATCGGTTCGATCGGGGCTCAGCAATTTGACAGCCAAGGTCGTACCGAGAGATGTGACCGCTGCGCCAGACGACAGGGGCGCACAGGCAAGGAATGCAGCGATGCTATCGGTTGTGCCCGCGTGGACAATGGCATCAGGGGATAGACCAAAATGCGCAGCCCTTTGTGGCGAAATCCGCGATAATGCCGCGCCTGTCGGTTTGACGTCGGGCAACAGATCAATGCGCACGCCAGCATCTGCAGCCCAGCTGGGCCATTGGCCGGTCACGGGGTCAAAGCCACTTTTGAGGGCGTTATTGTGGTCGGACAGTCCGCCACGCGCAATCAATTTAGCAGTGATGAAATCGCCCTGATGCAGCATATGTACCGCGCGGTTCTCAGGATCCTCGGATTGCAGACGCATCATGCGCCCAAGGTCCGAGCCGCTGCTGCGCGTGATGTGCGGATCAGGGGCATATGCGGCGATCCGTGTGGCTTCATCGTCAAAGCCCGAAGAATTGTACATCAAACCACGGGTGACAGGCCTCAGGGCGGCGTCCGTCAAAACCATGCTGCCAGACGTCCCATCCACTGCAATCCGCGAGATGTCGAGAGGGCTGATACCGAGGTCATACAGGGCCTTGACCTGATTGGTGATGCAACCAGCGGCCCCTTCCCACCAGATGTTTGCATCACTGTTATCAGGGTCTTGTGCGGCGTATGGCCATGCTCACCATGGCGCCGTTGTCATCCACAACGGCTGTGCGGATGCCTGAGGTGCCTAGATCAATGCCCAGTGACAGCGTCATATGCGGGCTGCCGTGGCTTGGCGGTATTTCTCGGCATCCCAATTGAGCAGTTCGGCCTCCGCTTCGGGGCCAATGGCTTGGGCCGACCAGCCTTGTGGCAGGCGCGACAACAGGTCGGACAGGCAGTGCAGCATCGCCTTTTGGGACGGGGTTGCTGTGGTACGGATCAGAATACCTTCACCCCGCACTAGGATCGCGGGTGGGTTTCCCTGATGGTCCTTTGTCGGCAATGCGGGGCCAAGAAAAACCACGTGGTCGGGGTAATAAGTCCCGCCAAGCGCAAGGTCGGCGCAGCGTTGGTCTTGCGCGATCCAGTTTTCGGTGGCCCATGTGAACCCCTCGGGCGGGTCTTGCGCGGGCGCGGTGAACGCGAAGTCACCAGCGGGCATCGCCGGCACCCTTTGCCTGCGCCACGGCCCCCTCGCGGTCGACCGCGACGAAGATGTTAGCGTGCTGCGCATCGGCCAGTTCGGTCCCTGACGCTTTGATCTACATAACGTTGCCGGATTTGATCGACGTGTTGCCGCCCTGACCTTGGACGCGCAGCGGGTTGTGACCCAAAGCCGCGGAAAGGGCGCGAAAGTCGTCTGTTAACAGGTCTTGCATGGCCTACCTTGAAGTCTGAATGGAGAAATCAGGAGCGGGCGCAGATTTCCGCACCACGAGGTCGGCCAAAGCCGTTTAAACGTCCCCTGCCTGAAACGTTGCAGCATCAATACCGCCGCGCCAAACAGGGTGGCCCAGCCTGCTTTGGCCGCACCCGAGATGTCATGTTCGAGGCTGTCACCCACCATCAAAAGCCGGTCCGGCACAACATTCATCGACCGTTCAACCGCGCGAAAGACGGGGGTATGTGGCTTGCCGTAAAACGTCACATCGCCGCCCGCCTCCTGAATCGCACGGGCCAATGCGCCTGGTGAGACCGCCAATGCCCCGTTTGCGCGGGGGTGATTTGCGATCTGGGTTGGAACAAAAGACCGGCAGCGCTTGGGCGGTGATGGCGTCACGCAAGCGATCAAGGTCCGCTTGGCTTGGCGCAAGGTCCCCCTCGGGCAAACCCATGATCAAGACGATCTCAGCCTCCGCCAAATCCTCAACGAATGTCATGTTGGGCCGTTGGGCCCAATTGTCCGCATCATCCGGTTTGGCCGCCACCGCATAGGCGCGCTTTCCGCACAAAAGGCCAATGGCGTCCTGCCACAATGCTTCACCTAAGGTCATCACGCAGTCAAACAGATCGGGGCCAAATCCTATGCGTGCAATCCGATCGCGGTTCAGGTCCGCGCGTTTGCCGGAATTGGACAGCACGCCGAACCTCACCCCGTTTCGGGCAAGCGACGTCAGCGCGTCAACCGCGCCGGGATAGGGCGCCGTGCCCACATGCAAGACGCCCCATTGATCCAAGATGATTGCATCAAACTGATCCTCAACCTCATCGGGCTTCAGGGCCGGGGCGACTTTGTCGGCTGTCCCTGCAGGCATATCGCCAAACTAGAACTGGAACCCCGGGATCGTTTGGCGGCGTTTGCGCAGGGGCATGCCGTCGTAGGGGAACACATCGGAACGGGCATTGGCGACCTTGTCATGGCACGCCAGACTGTAGTCAGCCCGCTTGTCCATCTAATCAACTGATTTCCATCCCTCGTAGGAATTCACGAACCGGGCAGGCACCCAATAGCGCCACATCTCGGCCGGGTTCGGTTCCATGTTGCGTTCTTGAAAGATTGCGTCGCCCGCAATGACGATATCGCCCATGCTGGTTTCAACGGTGACCGCCATATGTCCGACGGAGTGACCGGGGGTGTGGAACATGGTGATCCCCGGCACGATTTCGGTTTCATCTTCGATCACTTCGAACACGCAGCCCGCGTAGGCCGGTTCGATATCAAGGATCCCGCATTCATAGGTGCGATAGTACAAAGGCAAAGGATTGTAGGCCATTTCGATCTCGCCCTTTGGCGCGATGTAGCGGGCGCTTTTAAATTCCTTCATGTTCTGCACATGATCCCAGTGCAAATGGGTGAAGATGATGATGTCGATTTCGTCGGGGTGCACGCCCAGCTTTTTTCAAGGTGTTCGTGAACCTGTAGACAGCCGCGTTTGTCGCATTTGTGGTGGTACTTTGTGGCGCGTTCTTCGTCGCACAGGCCCGTGTCGATCAGGATTTTATGAGTGCCGGTATCGACATAAGGGCAGTATACAGGATTCTAGATTTTTTCACCGGCCGGACCCTTCCAGAAGATGTATGTGCCAAGATCGGCTTCAAGCCATCCTGTATTGCTCGGGTAAATCTTGGTTTCGTGAACGCCTATGGGAGTCTCTGTATGCGATAGGCCCACTTTGCATACAAAAATATAAATTTGCGTCCAATCGCAGCCCCTAAACTGATAAGAAAAGTCAGTTCGCCGCCAAAGTCTGCATAAAACTGGCCGTCATATGTGCACGCATGCCTTCGGATGCAGCACGGGAGTCTTCAGAGAAGATGTGGCGGATGAGGTTTTCGTGGCTGCGGGCAGACGCGATCATATCTTCCTTGGTTGCGAACTTCTTGGCGCGGAAGGGGCCTGTGCGTCGGCGGAATTCCGTGGCGATCTCGGCCATGTAGGGATTACCGGTGGCGCGATAGATCGTCAGGTGAAAGGCCTCATTGGCGCGCATGTAGTCCAAAAGCACACCGGTCTCAGCGGTTGCGACGCAAGCCGCCTGTGCGGCTTCGATTTCTGCACGTGACAACAACGTCAAGCGCTGGGATGCGATCCGTGCGCAGGCGGCCTCAATTTCATGCATGTATTCAAACATTTGCGCCAATTCTTCGCGCGTATATTCAGCCACGCGGACACCGCGTTTTTCCCTCGGTACAAGAATACCTTGGGCGGTTAATCTGGTCAGCGCCTCACGCACGGGGGTGCGGGATACGCCGAATCTCTCTGTCAGTTTGACCTCATCCAAACGGGTGCCCGGCGCGATGATGCCTGCGGAAATATCCTCAAGCAGTTCTGCTTCGATGCGCCCAACGGTCGAACCACGCACATTTTGCGATGTGGCTTGGTCCTCTTTCATAGCGGCACCCCTTTGTTCACTGATCCGTTTGTATCATGCATAACAAAAAAATCGTCCACAAAGCACATTTGGATATTTACAATAGAGTTTGTATACAAAATTCCCTACTTCAACGGAGTGAGGGGACTCATGCCAACAATCAGGCTTGAGAATTTGGTGAAGTGATACGGGGCCGTTCAGGTTCTTCATGGCATCAGCCTTGAGATGGACTTGAATGAATTGACCGTCCTTGTCGGCCCGTCCGGCTGCGGAAAGTCGACGACCTTGCGTATGATTGCGGGTCTGGAAAGCGTCAGCGAGGGTGAGATTTATTTCGACGACAGGCCGATCAGCGCGCTTGAACCAAAAGATCGCGACATCGCGATGGTGTTTCAGGACTATGCCCTTTACCCGCACATGAATGTCGCCGCGAACCTGTCTTTTGCGCTCCGTTTGAAAAACGTCCCAAGGCGGAGATTGACCAAAAGGTTCGCAAAGTGGCGGACACGCTGGGGCTGACCGATTTTCTGGCGCGCAAGTTCGGTGAATTGTCGGGCGGGCGGCGTCAACGCGTGGCCATGGGCCGCGGGCTGACCCGCGATTCAAGCACGTTCTTGTTTGACGAACCCTTGTCGAACCTAGACACCAAACTGCACGGTCAAATGCGTGCTGAACTGGCACTGATGCGGCAGTCGGTTCAAAAGAACATGATCTACGTCACCCACGACCAGATCGAAGCCATGACATAGGCCGACAAGATCGTGGTGACGCATGGCGGTTACATTCAGCAGCACGGCACGCCCGCTGAACTTTTCAAAAAGCCGGCGAACAAATTTGTTGCGGGCTTTCTTGGAATGCCGCCGATGAACGTCTTGAATGCGGAGCTGAACGACAAAGGCGGCACACTTTATGTGGAAGGGAAGGGGTTTTCGATTGCCCTGCCAGTCGAGCGTGCAGCGACCCTCAAGACCACGGGACACTCCTGTGTGACGTTGGGCGTTCGCCCGTCCGATCTGGAGTGCGCGCCGGACGCGCCCGATGACCACAGCCTCGATCTGAACGTGATCGTCTCTGAATATATCGGCGCACAATCGGTTCTGATTTGTAACTGTGGTGATGGGAAAATCACGGTGGAATTGAAGTCGGAAACGCCGATCGCTTTGGGCGCGGTGCTTCGTTTCGCGTTCCAGCCCGAAAATATTCATTTGTTCGACAAGACGACGGAGAAGGCGCTGTAAGCGTCACAAGAGCCTTGGGAAGGTACTATGAACTATTTTACAAAAGCCACGTTGGCAGCGACAAGCCTGCCTGCGATGTCCGTAAGCACGGCACATGCGGATGGTCACAGCAATCCATACACAGCATACGAAGGCACGACGCTGATCGTGAACTTTCCAGCGCACCCGCACTATGACGCGGTGATGGAGATTTTGCCGGAATTCACAGCGCAGACTGGTATCGAAGTGGAGGTCGACCAGCTGCCATATCTTGCGATGCGCGAACGTCAAACGCTTGAGCTGGCGCAGGAAGAAGGCGATTACGACCTGATCACCTACGTTGTGTTTTCCAAGGCGGATTACGTCTACGCCGACCAATTGGAAAACCTTGCCAAGTATTTTATGAACCCTGCTCTGGCAGATCCAGGCTACGATTCAGCGGATCTGATTGACGGTTATGTTTACAGCATCGGCTTTGCCGGTGGTGATCGCGGCTATCTATCTGGCGCGACAGGATCCTTGTTCGGCCTTCCATAAGGGTTCGAAACGTCCGTTCTGGGCTACCGCACCGACATCTTCGAAAAGCACAACCTTGAAGCGCCCGAGACATACGAAGAGATGTTGGAACTGGCCTGCCTGATTCCGACACCCGAACCGGGTATGGGCGGATTGGCGTCGCGTGCGGCCTCTGGCCACCATGCGGCACATGCGTTCCTGCTGCACCTTAACCCACTGGGCGGCGCGATCTTTGATGACAATTGGGAACCTGTGATGAACTCCGCCGAAGGTGTTGCCGCAGCCGAAGCCCTGAAATCCATCGTCGATTGCGGACCCGAAGGTGCAACAACATTCGGCTTTGGTGAAGCGCTTGGATCATTCCTGGCAGGCGACACAGCCATGTATCTCGATACAACTGTCGTGGCGGGTCAGATCAACGATCCCGACAAATCGCAGGTGGTTGGTCTGGTTGATTGGGCCATGCACCCGATGGGCACAGAACGTGCGTCCCAGACGGGTGGTTTCGGGATCGGCAATCCGGCCAACGCGGAAAACAAGGAAGCTGCGTTCTTGTTGATGCAGTGGCTGATCTCCCGTGAAGGGGACAAGCTGGTTGCCCTTGCTGGCGGTAATCCGTCCCGTTTCTCCACCCACCAAGATGCCGAAGTGAACGCCGCGTTCCCACATATGGCAACCTTTGGCGAGGCCCTCCAGTACGCTGATCCAGACTGGCGCCTGCGGCGCTTATCATGGCGATCGCGCTGATTTATCCGCTTGGGTACATGATGTACGGGTCCTTGCTGGACTGGAACCCGGCCCAGAGCATCGGCGAGGCCGAATTCGTCGGCTTCAAAAATTACGTTGATCTGTTTTTCGATCCGTTCTTTCGCAAAAGTTTCTCTGACACTGACATTCGCCTTCTGTGTCGTTGTGTTGGAAATAATCATTGGAGTGGGCCTCGCGCTGCTGTCGGATCGCAACATTCGGGGCATGTCGGTTTTGCGGACCCTGTTTATCCTGCCCATGATGATCGCACCCGTGGTGGTGGACCTGATGTGGCGGTATATGTATCACCCGACCATCGGCGTCTTTAACCGCGCGCTTGAAACTGTGGGCCTCGAAAAGGTCGACTGGCTTGGCCAGAACGCCCTGATGTCGGTGATCATCGCCGACATCAGGCAGTGGACACCGTTCATATTCATTCTGTCTCTGGCCGCGCTACAGTCTTTGCCACAATCCGCCCTTGAAGCCGCACGCATTGATGGGGCCTCGGGCTGGCAGCAGATCATCTACATCAAACTGCCGATGATGTTGCCGATCCTGATTGTAACCGCGCTGTTGCGCCTGATTGATGCTTTCAAGGTGTCGGATGTGATCTTGGTCATGACAGGTGGCGGGCCGGGGCAGGATACCGAAATCCTCGCCATGCGGACTTCACGCACGGCGTCCGAATTCCGCGAACTTGGCGTTGCGGCGGGGATGTCAAATTATCTGCTGCTGATGTTGATGATCCTGACCCTGTCGATGTTCGCCTTCACCCGTTGGACCGA
>JACLAD010000385.1_pt1 | contig 16711 bp, 4 predicted proteins | sample 8027901 | NCBI WGS metagenome assembly JACLAD01 (sample SAMN15725071, study PRJNA655200) | protist metagenome | isolation source: fluorescence activated cell sorting (FACS) single amplified genomes of... | place: Spain: Blaines Bay Microbial Observatory, Mediterranean Sea | collected 2016-07-05 | reverse complement strand
TACGTGCCCACTTGATCCTGATAATGATCGAGATAGTGATGGTATCTGCAGCAACAAAGATTCTTGTGACAACGATGCAGAAAATGATATCGATAAGGACTTAGTATGTGGGAATTTAGACAAATGCGCTTACGATGCCAAAAATGATGCTGATTCAGATGACATTTGTGGAAATGTAGACAAATGCCCGAACGATCCAGAGAATGACGCAGATAGTGATCATCTATGCGCAACAAAAGATATTTGTGTGTATGACAACGAAAATGATAGCGATAGTGATAGGTTGTGCGGTGATATAGATTCGTGCCCCTATGATTATGCTAATGATGCTGATAGTGATAACTTGTGTGGTGACGTTGATTCGTGTGCATACGATGAAGAAAATGATCCCGATAGCGATGGTTTATGTCGGGAAGTTGATTTATGTCCCTATGACGCAGAAAATGATGTTGATAGTGATGTTATTTGTGGAGAAATGGATTTGTGCCCGATAGATGCATTGAATGATGTTGATAGTGATGTATTGTGTGAAAGCAATGATGGATGTCCTTTTGATGCTCAGAACGATATTGACAGCGATGAAATATGTTCAGCACGACAGTGCAAGGATATAAGTTGTCTAAATAATGACTGTGGCAATAAGTACGATTGCAAACTGTTCGCGCGCGGAGGTGAAATGATGGGCAAGTGTCGCGAGGCAGGAATGTGCAATATCTGCTCATGTGCTTGTGCATCGGAATGCTTCGATACGTGTCCACTCGACGCAGAAAATGATTCTGACAGTGACAGTCTCTGCTTCGTCATCGACACGTGTCCATACGACAAGGACAACGATATTGATAGCGACTTCATATGTGCGAATCAGGATTCGTGCCCTCTTGACCATCAGAATGACGCAGACAGTGACTCAGTGTGTTCAAACTTTGACTCATGTCCATTCGATTCGGAAAATGATGCAGATAGCGATACATTATGCAATGATATTGACCTTTGTCCCAATGATACTGACGACGATCGTGATAGTGATAATATATGCGGAGACAAAGATTCATGTCCGGAAGATCAATTAAACGATACAGACAACGATAATTTCTGCGTACATGATGACATTTGTCCACGAGATCCGGAAAATGATCTGGATAGTGACGGTATTTGTGGCAATGTTGACATATGTCCGTTTGATCCTGAAAACGATGTTGATGGCGACCTGGTGTGTGCTGGAAAAGACGTTTGTCCTACAGATTATTTGAATGATGTCGATTCCGATCTAATTTGCCATAGGAATGATCCATGCCCACTTGACTCACTAAATGATCACGATAGTGACAACTTATGCGAATCAGATCCTCGAGAGAAGTGCCCAACCGACACAGAAAATGATGCTGATAGTGATTCTTTATGTTTTAAATTTGATTCTTGTCCGTACAGTGCTGAAAATGATCTTGATGGCGATGCAATCTGCGATGCAAATGATGTTTGCGAATACGACCCTGAAAATGATCTTGATTCTGATGGGATATGTGGAAATGTCGATTCATGTCCTATAGACAGTCAAAATGATATTGATAGCGATGGCATTTGCAAAGACAAGGACAAGTGCGATTTGGATCATGATAATGATATTGATGGCGACATGTTGTGTGCTAATGACGATAGATGTCCAGCAGATTCGGAAAATGATGTTGATAGTGATGGACTTTGTGGAGATATTGATAGCTGCCCATTTGATCCAGAAAACGATATTGACAGTGATGAAGTCTGTACTCATGCATATTGCACAGATCGTCGTGTTGATATTGGCTACGGAGAATGCCATACATATGTGCCAAACCGTATGAATCATCAATTCTGCAAATCTGATGGGATGTGTGGTATTTGTGGATGCAGTTGTGCAGATGCTTGTTCAGATTCCTGCCCACAAGATATGGGAAATGATGCTGATAGTGATAACCTTTGTAATAGTAATGATGATTGCCCTCACGATCCGGAGAACGATAGTGATAGTGATCAGATCTGCTACCCAGAAGATTCATGTTCGCAAGATGCCAAAAATGATGTTGATAGTGACATGCTATGTGCAAGTATGGATTCCTGTCCATTTGATGGTAAAAATGATGCGGACAGTGACAGTATTTGCTCTAGGTTTGATACGTGTCCCTTCGACGGGCAAAACGATGAAGATAGCGACAAAATTTGTTCAAATCATGATTCATGTCCTGTAGATCCCGAAAACGATTTTGATAGCGACAATACATGCGGAGATATAGATTTTTGTCCCTACGATTCTAGCAATGATTTTGATTCAGATCATTTATGTTTAGATATCGATTCATGTCCCTTCGATCCAGATAATGATATTGACGACGATAATTTGTGTGGTGATAAAGATAAATGTCCCTACAGCGTTCAAAATGATGTCGATAGTGACAGTCTTTGCGAAATTTCTGAGTGCCATGATATTAGCGTATTTCAAACCGGTTTTGGAGGTTGTGAACTTTCTTACGGGCCTGGACGACCTCTCTCAGGGCGCTGCGTTGCAGATCACGTTTGCAAAATCTGTGGTTGTACCTGCGCAGTCGAATGTCAGTCTGATGTTGTGACAGATGTTTGTGTGTACGATGGCGAAAATGATGCTGACAGTGACAATATTTGTGGAGATACCGATCAGTGCCCATATGATCCAAGTAATGACGAGGATCGCGATTCAATTTGTGGCGACAAGGATAGTTGCCCTCGCGACGACAAAAATGACAGCGATTCTGATAATGTATGTGGTGATATTGATAGATGCCCTGAAGATGCTGAAAACGACATCGACAGTGATACCGTTTGTGGCGATCATGATATCTGTCCACTTGATCAATTCAATGATCAGGACAGCGATAAGATTTGCGGGGATGTGGATTCCTGTGGTGAAGATCAAGAAAATGATACCGATAGCGACGGGCAATGTGGAAATTTGGACGTCTGTCCATATGATGCAGAAAATGATGTCGATAGTGACGAAGTGTGTGGAGACAAAGATTCTTGCCCGTATGATGTGCTGAACGACGCTGATTCCGATACGCTTTGTGAAGGACAAGATCCTTGTCGAGAAGATTTTGAGAATGACGCAGATAGCGATGTTATCTGTGGAGATCTGGATTCATGCCCTTATGATTCTTCAAATGACGTAGATAGCGATAACTTGTGTGCCCGAAATGATAGTTGCCCACTGGATCCCGAAAATGATGCGGACCGAGATGCTATATGCGCAGAAAATGATAGTTGTCCCAATGACGTTGCAAACGACTTCGATGGAGACCAACTCTGCGAGAGCTTTGATCCTTGCCCACTCGATGATAAAAACGATGTGGATAGCGATTTACTGTGTCATTACAATGATCCATGTCCTAATGATGCATCAGCGGACACTGACGGAGATTATATATGTGATAATACTGATTCATGTCCAAATGACCCTGCAAACGACGTCGATGAAGATGGCATCTGCGGCGATGTAGATTTTTGTCCAAACGACCCACATAATGACAAGGATAGTGATCAAATTTGTGGCAATTGGGATCTGTGCCCACTTGATAGCGAAAACGATGCAGATGGTGATCGCATCTGTTCAAACCTAGATAAGTGTCCATACGATCTCGAAAATGATGCCGACTCAGATTTAATCTGTAAAAATTTAGATACATGCCCGAGCGATGCGCACAACGATATAGATAGTGACCAATTGTGTGCAAATACAATCCATGAGACGTGCCCGTTTGATGCAGAGAACGACATTGACTCCGATCAGTTGTGCTCAGATGTTGACTCTTGTGACAGTGATCCTAATAATGATTCAGATAGTGACAGGGTATGCGCAGACACAGATAAATGTCCGAATGATCCTGAAAATGATATTGACTCTGATATGCTTTGCAGTGACCACGACGAGTGCCCGCATGATGAACACAATGATATTGATAGCGACCTTTTATGCGGTCCTGATGATTCTTGCCCTTTTGATCCTCATAACGATGCTGATGGAGACAGGATTTGCACACATTTCGTTTGTGCAGATCATTCACCCTTTCTCTGTTTGCCGTATGGCAGGAAAGGATCCAAATCATGCCTAGAGGATGGCATGTGTAACATTTGTGGATGTAGTTGTGCACTTGACTGCAGCGATTCATGCCCCTACGATGCATTGAACGATATCGACAGTGATAATATTTGCGGTGACATTGATTCGTGTATGTACGACAAAGAAAATGATGCTGACAGCGATGAGATATGTCAATATGGCATTTGTAATGACAGCAACGAGCCCCAAACATTTGGTTTCTGTGCAGAATATGCACCTGGCCGCACACTTGAAGGATACTGCGTAGCTGATAATCTATGCAATACTTGTGGTTGTTCTTGCATGGAAGAATGTGCCGACACTTGTGAATACGATGCAGAAAATGATGCTGATGGCGATAAGCTCTGTGGCAACGACGATAGTTGTCCATACGACAGAGCAAACGACATCGACAGTGACTCTTTGTGCGTAGACGTCGATATTTGTCCAAATGACGCTGAAAACGATGCAGATAGTGATCGTTTATGTGCTGGTGCTGATTCGTGCCCGCACGATACTCAAAATGATATTGACAATGACAATGTATGTGGAAATTTGGACACATGCCCTTACGACAAAACAGACGATATTGATGGTGACAACATGTGTGATGGAGTTGACTTGTGCCCAAGAGATGCACACAACGATTCAGATAGTGATGATTTGTGTCAAGATGACGACAGTTGCCATCTCGATCCCGAAAACGATGCCGATAGCGACAATATATGCGGAGATGTTGACTCATGTCCTTTTGACGAACGAAACGATCACGACAACGATGAAATTTGTGGTAATCAGGACTCGTGTCCCTTTGATGCACGAAACGACGAAGACAGCGATCGCATATGTCTTCTTGAGTTTTGTGAGGATTTCGATTCGAAACTTATTAGCGATTTCGGGAGTTGTAGATCCACATACGGATCTGTTCAAGGTCGCCCAAGTCCAAGAGCAGGAATGTGTGTCATGGATAATGTTTGTAGTATTTGTCAGTGTTCATGCTACAAGGAATGTGGACTTCAAGCCGATATATGCCCTCAAGATCAGTATAACGATATTGACAGTGACAATATTTGTGGCAACATTGATTCTTGTCCTTGGGATCCTGAAAACGATATTGATAGTGACACACTTTGTACGAACGAATTTATTGGTGAAGATGCCGATCAATACAATTACGACAAATGTCCTTTCGACATTTTAAATGATATTGATAGCGACGGAATATGTGGTAATATTGATTCATGTCCGTTTGATGGAGAAAACGATGCGGACAAAGACACGTTCTGTGCAAATGTTGACAAATGTCCAAATAATGCTGAAAATGATATTGATAGCGACAGATTGTGCGAAAATGAAGACAGTTGTCCTCATGATTTTTTAAATGATATTGATAGTGACAATTTGTGTTCGAATGTCGATCGATGTCCGTATGATAACTTGAATGATCAGGACTCAGATGGATTTTGCGAGAGTGCTGATCACTGCCCATCTGACCCTCTCAATGATTTGGACAGTGACTTTCTTTGCGCCCCAAGTGACAGTTGTCCAAATGATCCAAGAAATGATATAGATAGCGATGGCTTGTGTGTTAAACATGACGAGTGTCCATTTGATGAGGAGAACGATATAGATAGTGACAAAATTTGTGGTGATGAGGATTCTTGTCCGCTGGATGCTCATAATGATTCAGACAGTGATATAATATGTGGAAATCTAGATCGATGCAAGTTAGATCCTCAAAATGATGCAGATAGCGACTTGATCTGTGGAAATTATGATAGTTGTCCACTGGATGCTGAGAATGATGCAGACAGTGATGTAATATGTGGAAATCTAGACCGATGCAAGTTAGATCCTCAAAATGATGCAGATAGCGACTTGATCTGTGGAAATGATGAAAGTTGTCCGCTAGATACATTAAACGATCAAGATAGCGATTTGATATGCGCCAATCTTGATTCATGCCCTGTAGATCCAGAAAATGATGCCGACAGCGATTATTATTGTTCAAAGAATGATAGTTGTCCATACCACTCGGATGGCGATAGTGATAGCGACCGAATATGCAATGATTTGGATTCCTGTTCCTATGATGCATTGAATGATCTAGATGAGGATTTGATTTGTGGGAATGAAGATACATGCCCGCTTGACAAGCAAAATGATGCAGACTCTGATTCTATTTGTGGTAATACCGATGCTTGTCCTTATGATCATGAAAATGATTATGATAACGATGACATTTGTGGAGACATGGATACTTGTCCTTATGATCGTAACAATGACGCAGATTCGGACAATATTTGTGGTGACATCGATAAGTGCCCGACTAGTTTTCGAAATGATCCTGACAGTGATGACCTGTGTTTTGAATTTTGTCAGTTTGATCCAGAAAACGATGCTGACAGTGACCTAATATGTGGCAACATTGATACATGCGATCATAGCTTTTTAAATGATATCGACAGTGATGGAATCTGTGAGCATCTTGATTTTTGTATTTTCGATTTTGAGAATGATGTTGATAGTGATAGGATATGCGGAAATTTTGATTCATGCCCGACTGACAGCAGAAACGATGAAGATAGCGACGGAATATGTTTCCATGAGGATTCATGTCCAAATGATCATTTGAATGATATTGACAATGACATTTTGTGTCACGACAAAGATTCATGCCCTCTAGACTCTGAAAATGATATCGACTCTGATAGCATATGTGCTAATTTTGATACATGCCAATATGATCCTGAAAATGATTTAGATGGAGATGGCGCTTGTCATTTTCAAGTATGTTCAGATAAATCGTGGCTACTTGGAGAGCAAACGAATTGTAAAATGTATGTTTCTGGTCGACATCTTGGTGGCAAATGTATCGAGGATAACGTATGCGACTTGTGTGCTTGTGCATGCCATGACGAATGTTCTGATAAATGTCCTAAAGATCCTAACAATGATATTGATTCGGACTTATTGTGCGCCGGTATCAATGGCAATGATCTTTGTGCTTACGATGCAGAAAATGATGCTGATCATGACGAGATCTGTGGAGATGTCGACATATGCCCATATGATTGGAATAATGACTTAGACGGTGACAAGCTTTGTGCCGAAGACGATTCGTGCCCAGTAGATACTAACAATGACTCTGACTCAGACCTGTTATGCGACGGGAAAGACAAATGTATTAACGATCCTTTAAACGACGCAGATTCCGATAATATATGCGATTCAAGCGATCTATGTATTGATGATAAGGACAATGATATTGATAGCGATGGAATTTGCTTTTTGGAGGACCGCTGCCCATATGATCCAGAGAATGACGTTGATAGTGATGGAATGTGCGCCAATGTTGATTCTTGTCCACTTGATCCGTATAATGACTTTGATGCTGATCAAATTTGTGCCGAAAAAGATGTATGTCCATACGCTGAGGAAAACGACGAAGATAGTGATAATATTTGCTTTGTAGCTTACTGTGCTGACTCTGACGCTTTAATCACCTCCACTTTCATGAAGTGCAATACATACGTTGCGGGCGGGCGAAACGCCGGTCTGTGCCGCGCCCATGGGAAATGTCATACTTGTGGCTGTTCGTGTGCCCACGAGTGCGATGACCATATTGAGGATAAATGCCCGCGAGATCCTCTAAATGATGAAGATGAAGACGAAATTTGCGGTGATGTGGATTCATGTCCTCAAGATGCTGACAATGACATTGATAGTGATCTTTTATGTGTTCATAAGGATACATGCCCTTACGATATGGATAATGATGTCGACAGTGACCTCCTTTGCGCTGACAATGATAGTTGCATCTTCGACTTTGAAAATGACAGTGACAGCGACATGCTTTGCAGCAATCAAGATTCTTGCCCTTACGATCCAGAAAATGATTTCGATAGTGATCAAATCTGCCAACTTGAAGATTCATGTCCAGAAGATCCTCTTAACGATGGTGATAGTGATACATTTTGTGCCCAAGAAGACATCTGTCCTAGTGACTTTTGGAATGACGAGGACAGTGATTTAATTTGCCATGGACAAGATTCTTGTCCTACAGATCATGAAAATGATAGAGATGGAGATGCCTTTTGTGAGAGCCGTGATCCATGTCCTGACGATTTTGGAAATGATTTGGACGGCGATAAAATTTGTTTCAAGAATGATCTCTGTCCACTGGATTCTGAAAACGATCTTGATTCGGACAAACTCTGTGCCGATGTTGATAAATGTCCGAGTGATTCTGAAAATGATGCTGATAGTGACGAAATATGCAGAGATGAAGACATCTGCCCATTCGATGAAACTAATGATGTCGACAGTGATTCTACATGTGGAAAGCAAGACATCTGTCCTTTAGATCCAGACAATGATTCTGACAGTGATTTTGTCTGCTCCGATGCAGAAAGATGTGATGGCAAGGCGTGCTATGATCAAAAAACTTGTGTCAAATTTGATGCTGATTCAGATCTCATTTGTAACAATGTCGACTCATGTCCAATGGATGCATTCAACGATGCAGATGGTGATAAGCGTTGTGGAAACGTCGACTTCTGCCATCTAGATCCAGAAAACGATAGGGATGGAGATTTCATATGCGGCGACATAGATAGCTGTCCTTCAGATCCCCTCAACGATATTGACTCGGATAATTTATGCAGTAACTATGATGCCTGTCCAAAGGATGCTAGTAATGATATGGATAGCGATGCAACTTGTGCAATGGAAGATATATGCCCACAAGATCCTTTAAATGATAGTGATAGTGACACAATTTGTGACTCGGTGGACACTTGTCTAAATGATGCCGAAAATGATATAGATTCGGACGAAGTATGCAGCATCAAAGATAAATGTCCATATAGCCCAAAAAATGATCAAGATGGGGATAAAATTTGTGACTCAAAAGATTCATGTATGCATGACTTTTTGAATGACGTAGATAGCGATTTGATTTGCGGAAATGTAGATTCTTGTCCAAACACCAGTACAAATGATTCAGATAGTGATAATATATGTCAAGATCAAGACTCTTGCCCAAATGATACCGCTAATGATACAGACGGTGACAAACTTTGTGATTCAGAAGATTTGTGTCCATACGATCCCGAAAACGATGTTGATGGAGACCAAATTTGTAGCCACTCTATCTGCCGAGATCATCCACAATTTCAAACCAAGTTTGGCCAATGCTCTACGTACATGCAAGGACGCGAAAATGCTGGACATTGCGCGCACGACCAAGCGTGTGTTGCTTGCGGTTGTTCTTGTGCATCCGAATGTGCAGATGCATGTCCTAATGATAACCACAATGACAAAGATGGCGATGGAATTTGTGGTGATGTGGATATATGTCCTCTTGATGGCGAAAACGACGCTGATGATGATCAAATCTGTGGTGATGTTGATTCGTGTCCTCTTGATCCTTACAATGATCAGGATAGTGATCAGATATGCGGAGATCAAGATAGCTGTCCATTAGATACGCTAAACGATGTAGATAACGATAAAATATGTGATTCTGACGACTCTTGTCCAAGATCCTTTTACGATAGGGATCGTGATGGCATTTGCGACGATGAAGATAGTTGCATTTTGGATATGTTTAACGATGTTGATAGCGATAGAATATGCAGCGATAATGATTCCTGCCCACTCGATCCTGAAAATGATGTGGATAATGACCGACTCTGTGCGAATGTTGATATTTGTCCCCAAACACCATTAAATGATGACGACAGAGATGGTATCTGCAACGATATTGACAGTTGTCCATATGATTCAACAAACGACTCAGATAACGATGGAATCTGCGATAGCGACGATCGGTGTCCAGATGATTTTTTTAACGACGAGGACGGTGATCTTTTATGTGCGGATGCAGACTCCTGTCCACGAGATGCCGAGAATGATATAGACGGTGACCGAACCTGTGGTGATCAAGATGAAATGAACAACAGAGAAGAACTTGCTAAAGCAAACAATGCCGTTTTGCAACAACTGGAGGAACGAAGTGAGGGTCTTGGTTATGTCACATTATTTCTGATAATTGGATTATCAGTTGTTTTACTTGTTGTAATTGTGATTATTGTGTTTGTTGCTCGTCGTCTTCGACTTCATAAAATGAGAACACATGTTCTTGATGTGGAGCACATAAAAGGTCAAGAAGTTCGTTCGCCAGAGGAGGATGAAGAAATCAACGCCAGTAAATACTCAAAACGAAAAAACATGGCAAAAATTCAACCGACCAAAGAAGAACCATCCAAAGAAGAAAGCAAACAAATTGACTCTCTCCTCGAAGATGACACAAGCAATAGTGCATCATCATCATCGGGGCCAAGATCTCGTAATAGAAAGGAGCGGACGATGAACCCAAAACACAGGAAGGTTGCACAAAGACTTGCGTATAATTCTGCGACAATTTCCGAACCAACTTTTGAAGAACTGTAAAATACTGAAGTAGAAAGCCTAGTACTAGTAGAATACTGCTCCCAACGTGTATTTCAATGTTGACCAGTGTTAAAAAACGTAATAAACTCTTTAAATTAATTTTACTTTGATTATTGTACTTACGTTATGTGGTATACAAAGTTCATTTACTCAAAAATCAGTTGATCACAGGGAGAAGATACCCATGTAGTTGTATGAATTAATGTGCTCACCACATCTTTTACAAGCGAATTGAACTTTGAATTTCTTCCTGCTTTGCGAGTCAAAAATCTAGCTAGAGGATGATATGCGCCCATTTTTGCAAAATTACATACAATGACTACAACGTTGTTTGCTATTGCTGGACACAATTTCAGCAATCTGTCCATGATTGACATAGATTTCTCAAAGAACTGAACTGAAACCAGGTGGAAACCGTCGTCAAGACACTGGCAGATGCATCGATTAAATCCTTCAACAATCAAAAAAGCTGTATCCATGCATTGTTTTGGATACTTGTCGACATATCGCTCAACCTACAATATTCGCAGATGCAAGAAATACAATCAGCAAAGAATTTCCATTATGATGCACACAATTGACTTGTTCTTAGCTCTGTAGACCTTATAGGAAAACACATACCAAAGCGAGTGCGAGAGTAAAAGGAAAAGGAGTGTCATTCGGAGGTGATACGCAATCCAAGATCTCTGACATAAAATCAAAACATCCTCGTACCGAATCAACACGTCGAACTAATTCAACAACTAAATGGTCAGGATAATGTCGCATATGAATAGCCTTCAATACCAAAGGATAGCGAGTAAACAACCAATCCAGGAACCGCCACATGATGCATCTGCTAATAGAAATTTTGTGCTCGTATTCGGAGTTGATTGAAGCTAAGGTAGCTTGACTATCCAGAAGTGACAAAAGCTCCTCGGCAACCAGGGTAATCCCAACAGCAAGAATTTTATCAGCTACACATGGTTTGCATATGACCATAGCTTCACCAGTAACACGCACCAAGAGTGTTTCAGTGATGCAAAGCACAATTTGCAACACCAAAGGATGGCTCAAAAACCATCCTCGCTGATGTTCTCGAAGCAGCATGAAGGGTTCCTGTCCTAGTTCTTGCCATGTCATTCGTTTAGTCAATCTTTGTCTTCCAACTATACCAGCTTCTACAAGCATATTTGCTGTATTTATTTGCCATTTAAACGGGAAGGCGTGATGATGCAACACTTTCATCCATAGTCCGCAGACAACGTCTTCAAAAAAAGTATTACGATTGTTACCTTTGGTGTTTAGGATTTGTCGAAATCCGATTGCAAGGACAATCTGACTTCGCATCAAAAGTTCGTTTATGTTAACGTTGATAAGACGAACAACGGACAAAATATCGATGTGGTTATTGTTTGGAATCTTATCTGCACTCAACGCAAACAAGTCAAGAATATTCAAAGGAGAATCTTGCTCAATCTTGTACTGCATAAAACGCATCATTAGCTTTGAAAATTGTTGCCGTCTTGAACTTTCGCAGATTTTATCAATATTTGAATCATTATCAAAACTCCAAAATAGGCTGTCTTTGTATTTCATGGTCAGATTGTGAAGTACATGTGGGCATTGTTTCCTTACTAGAGCAACAACTTCCAAATCAATTTCGCGGAAACTTATCGAGTTGTTATGTCTCCCTTCTTTTTGCAACAATCTGAAGTAGCGAAGAATGGCACGAATGGGTACAGAGTCCAAGTCCCAACGATTGACTTTAACAGCTTTGTTTATGTTCGCTTCACGAAGCAACACAAAATACAGACATAAAATTGATGAATGGATAACGCCCGAGTCTTTCTCATATTCGATGGAATGTAGATTCCGCACGAAACTATCAAAAATTGATTTAATAGCAGCTTTTAGAGAAGTTTTTGGATGCACCCTACCAAAGAAAGATAATTCTTCGGTGGTAGACAGCTTTTTCCCAGTATGTGAAGCCGCATGACGAATTATGTCAAGCATTGTTCTCACGATAGGTTTGGCCTGATTTCGGATACGTTTTTCTAACCAATTCAAGAAGCCTGCGTCCGAAGCACTTAGCCAATTACGATTCAACAGGTGATAAACAACATATACACAAACATGTGTGGGTTGCGCTTCAGGTATGTGCGCCACTATTGTTGTGGAATTAATGAATAACTTGATTCACTTACCTCATAGACAAGACAGGGACATACCTGTTCCTGGACTGTCGCGAACTGGAAACTGTCTCAAATACATACGTTGACATATTTGTATCGGGCTAACATGCTTTCTTACTGCCAATGAATATGCTTCCAGATTAGCTTCCTTCACAAATAATGTTGAGATAGCCAGCCACTTTGGCCAGTGTAGGTTGCACTGGATCAATGCGCGTAGCGAACAAACTCGTGTCGGATTTTCGGAATACACGTGTAACAATGCTGCATGTAAAACTTCACATGAAGGGATACAAGCTGTTACCAAACGCTGAGTCAATACAATTACTTCTTTAATCAAATTTGTTTTATTTCCGAAGGCAGTGAGTACTTTATTGGATAGATCCTTATCCCTTGTTGATTCAAAAGATTCTGCTGGTGCTAGTTTTGCCAAGGCAGAAGTTGGAGATATATTTGCAGCAACTAAGAGGGAAATGCATATTACTCCGCGCGCAACATGAGAACAGTTGTCTGGATAATCTTTTTTGGTGATACATGAAAAAATGCCATCCTGCCCAAGTAATTTGAGGATCATGACTGCGTCATCGCTTGAAAGAGTGAAACCGGACTGATTCTCGTTTCCAATCAGAAGGAAAAGAATGACGGCAAAAACTCGAAGCGCTTGCCACTGCGTCGCATATAAATTCGTGAAAGAAAACTTGTTTCGTAACCATGTAACTGATGAATCTTTGATGATTCCTTGCAAAACTTTCTTATTCAATTCTGCGATTAGAAAGTACATCCGACTTGCAAGGTAGCTAAGAATAGAATGCAGACTAGGTAAATGTTTATGTCGATCCCATAAAAGTTGATACCCTGACATCAAATCAATAGATTGGGGAGGATATCTTAAAACATCTTTTTGGACTTTTCTAATATGCTGAATGAGCCATTCTAGAAAACTTGGCCGTTGCTTCGAAACTGTCTGTGAATAATGTATATGTGGGAGTGTAATATCAACAGAGAAAGAGCCAGTATCTCTGAGGGATATCGAGTGAAAAAAATCTAACTCATCTTTCACGATGTAAGATGTAATAGCCAAAATTAAATGGGGAAATTTTCGATTTTGGATTAGGATTTGACGAGTATTCCTCGCTGTGGGTTGGCAATCTTTTACGGACAGAAGGCAAAGAATAAAATTTTCTGCATCGACATCAGTGAAATGAGATTTCGTCCGCAGATGTGTGGAGAATCCTTTGAAAATTCTAGTGAGATTGATTGCCTTGAATATAGCATAGACAACAGTTTCAAGATTACATTCGCCATTCTCTATTTTGTTGCTTATGATGGTGCGTCCACTTCTGCTTTGCAGCAAAGCCACAAGTAAGTCTTCCTGTGAAGCATGTCGTTGTACGATTTGATTCATCACCCAGACCGAACCAAAAATTCAATATGACCCCATCACCAATATCACATACCTCAGTCTTATTGACAAATTTCCAGGTGGTGAAAACGACTTCTGACATTAACACAGGAAGCTCGTCTTCGAAAACTTCGTCAAACCAAATATTACAAGGTCCAGGAGAGACTCGACTATTTGACGTTGCAATTAGTCGGAGCAAATCACTGAGACCCCGAACAATCAGTTTTTTTATCTCTTTTCTATCGGACAGCCCGAAACCGCTACTGAACGCCGTATCATGGGGCTGTTGTTGCGCGAGCTCGACAGCATGCAGTGCGATTGACTTGTTGTCGTGTGCATACCATGACATGTCATGCAAGGACATTATTATTCATTAAAATTCATCGATCCCATTGGGATTGCACATCTCAGCTTGGAAGGAGATGTCTTTTAAAAATAGAATCATCAAGAATTCTTATATTTAATTTAAATTTTCTTGCGCCGTTGTATTTACAAGATTTGGTTTTTTGAACTTGTCTGGTTTGCCACCCACTTCACATCTTCGACTTTTATTCACAAAAAAGGTTACAGTGTGTTGCTGCACCCACTCTAAATCTTTAACTTTTATTGGAAAGTAAGGTAATATTATAGTATGATCCATCATCACCAGTTATTTGTTTATTAACATCATAATTTAGGATGTACTACCAGACACAGCATCAAAACTTTTTCGTGATCTTGTTTTCATGTATTCTGCATCTTTGACCTGTAGATTTAAATGTCAAGCTTTGCTGCATTATCTACTTCAAATATTTCAAGTTCAATAAGTAGTATTGGAACGATGGGTGCAAAAACCTCATGTATTCCCATTCAAGATCAAAATCACAAGGTAAACGACATATTATTTTTTTCATTTTTGTAAATTCAGACTTGTCCCAATTCCATTAGAATGATGCCATTGATAACGAGGTTGAATTCAAAATTTCTTCGGGAGAATATATTAGTCATCAACTTATCAGTTCTACGAGAGATGGTGATGCAACAGACGTGGATAGTGACGCCACAGATGTTGACGAGGAGGAGGACGCAGTGCACGACTCCATCATTGCAACAAATCTTCCTGAAATGCGATTTTCAGAGCAAGATCTTGAAACAAGAATAAAACGTGAAAAAGAAAAGGCAAAAACTAGGTGGCGCCGACAAAAACAGAGTATTTTGGCAAAGATGACAATTCTTCAAGGACGAAATGATGAACTTGAGAAATCAAGCATCAAGCACACAAGTACCTGTGAACAAATATATTCGAAAGTGGACGAAACTGAGAGTTCAACAACTGCAATAGCACAAGAAAAAGATTCCGAAATTTATGAACTTGTGAGTAAGCGAGAGCGCCTCAAAGCCACCATCGCTAGTCAACAACAAGAAATTGTAGTTGTGATGGATAAGATCCAGGCACAGCGAGATCGTCTCAATGTGCAGCACAGCGATTACCAAAAACGTGAAGCAAAAATAAAACAGGATTACAACGAAAATAAACAAAAAATACTGCAAGAAACAATGCAATATCAGAAACAAATAACCGAAATTATTTCGGCAAGACCAAAGCTTGAACAAGATCTTGTTCTCGCCAAAAAATTTACAGAAGAGGTACGAGATCGTCATGAATCGATTCAAGAACAAGTTAACTGTACCAAAAAGCGCATTGCCACAGAGGAAAGCGAGATGAACTTACACAAAAGCAACACCCAAAATGAACTTTTGGAATTAAAGAAACAAGCAACAAACATTTTTGCAAAACATAAGCAGTCTAAGGCAGAACTTGAAAAACTTGAACCAGAAAAAACCAGATGGATTCTAGTAGAGAAAAATCTCGAGAAAGAGCATAGCAACGCAATTGCCTGTACCACAAAAACAAAAGAAGAACTTTCTGCTCTTCGAGAAGCTAAAAAAAACTGCAGTTCTCAACCGTTACCGATGTGAAGGGGAGAAGAAAGAGATCGAGAAGAAGTTGGCTAACATATGCGAATTAAAAGATATATATGAAGGTCTCCAGCAGCGTCTGCAGCAACTTCGTGCGTAAAAATTTGGCAACCTACGCTATAATAATATACTAGTAAAAGCATCCGATGCTGATAATTACAACAAAGGTTTGAAACAATAGAACAATTTGAAGACTTGGATTGACTTGATTTAAGTAGTCTATTTAAACTTCGTATGATCGATAAGAGGTTTTTGAGCAGACTAATTGCATTGTTTGAAATAACAATAATTTAATATACCAGTATGCATAGGCTAGGCGTCAAAACTCAGTAATCTGGATTTTTACTGGGTTTTAAGAATCAGTTCATAAAACCCAAGATTTTACTGGTTTTTTGTGTTAAAATCATAAAATCAAGTGGTTATGATAATACATACGCACACAGTGTCACAGTGTACTGTTTCAGCTAGTGGATTGAAACCTAGGTATACACTAGCCTAGACCTGCGGGTAGTTACGAAGTACGTATGTACGAGTAAGTACAATAACAATAATCGATATGCTCCGTAAAAACCTTTATGATTAATTCTTAAAGTAACGTGAATACACGTACCAACGTACATA
>JACLAD010007261.1_pt1 | contig 16712 bp, 16 predicted proteins | sample 8027901 | NCBI WGS metagenome assembly JACLAD01 (sample SAMN15725071, study PRJNA655200) | protist metagenome | isolation source: fluorescence activated cell sorting (FACS) single amplified genomes of... | place: Spain: Blaines Bay Microbial Observatory, Mediterranean Sea | collected 2016-07-05 | reverse complement strand
TGCCGATGAAATTGATGGCTTTTGTGCAGCCTTGCCAGTGTGGCTTTATTCCAAACCAGAAAACCGGATTGCTTCGAGCAGAACAGCCTTGAAAATGGTTGCTGGTGGGGATCTTTGCGAATCTCACGCATTGGCTTTTTTCCAACTACTAGATCTTGCACTCTCCGGAGAACAGTACCCGATCCATCAATTAGTTCGCAACCCAACTAGATATGGTTTGAGCAAGCAAATAACCGAAGAAATTGAACAAGTTATTTCTGCGTCAGAAAATGCTCATGAAGAGTTTGTAGAGAAGGTCGGCAAAGCCTGTCGTTATTCCGGCACTTTTCAGGGTGCTTTGCATGCAGTTTTGCAGGCTTCATCCTATGAAGAGGGGGTACGATTAGCTATTCTGGCTGGAGGCTGTAATTGTTCGAGAGCCGTACAGGTGGGATGCTTGCTCGGAGCAATTCACGGTGCAGAAAAAATTCCCACAAAATGGATAGAGGCAACTCACTCAGCAGCAGAAATTCAATCTATCACGGGGAAGCTATCCAACAAATTAGCAAGCCAGGCTGCATAAAGCGAAATTTGATAACAGATCATCTTAGCTGCTCCAATTCATCTATGAAGTTTCAGTTACCTCGTTCTTCTGTTCAAAAATCCATCCCCCACCGTTTTCAATGGTTCCCCCTCTCCTATCTGGCCTATGGTATGGGCACAACTTTATATGACTGATCGTTGACAGAGCAGTCAGATTTCGTGATTTACAGACTTTTTCAGGAATGGTCTGATGTCTATGTCTTTTCTACTGACATTCGGGTTCAATCTACCAAACGAATTCCTAAAAAAAGCTCGTCTATTCGTTCTTAGGATCCCCGTTCGTCATGAAAAAGGAGGTTTTAATACCAATTGCCACCCTCGAGAGAAGGGTTAAGTGGGTTCAGTTTGGTTATTGGGCTTACAAATTCTGTGATGGGTTAGTTGTGTCAGCAGCATTAAAAATACAGTAACAGGAATATAATTGAGTTCCATACTGAGAGGTAAATTCAAAACGCCTCAATAAGTGCTATAGGTCCCTACCTAAACATCTAATCAAATTGGGCGTTGGAGCTTAAGGGTTGTTTAGTTCATGGATGAGCAGTTTCAAAGAAACTTCCAACATCGTTTTTGATTTACTGTAGCAAAGCGCTTTACGATGGAGCCTTGCTAGATAATGCCTGAGTCGGCAGTTGAGTGATTCGATTTGTGTGGTGAAGGTCTTCGATGCTTAATGCTTGGCGTGTGGAATGAAATTCTCTTAGGACTTCAGCATGTCCGTGCCATCGCCCATCGTCGGCAGGTGTTTGATCTGCTGCCAAAGGACCTTACCTGTTTTGATCGTCCTTCTTCCACAGACAAAGCCGAGGACCTTGCCAAAGATGGAGTCCACCGCTGGCCAGAGCCAACATTGGGATTTTTTTAGCGATGAACGTGCAGAGTTCATCGATTTCGATGAAGGAGCAGGCTTCGGTCTTTGGTGAGCTTGCTGAGAGTGCTTGGGCAGCTTGCACCAACCAGCGAGAGACAGTCTTATGATGGATGCTGAGAACCCGGCCGATGGCTCGCATCCCCATCCCTTCGAGCTAGAGCTGAAAGGCTGTTGCTTGAGGGCGGGACCCTTGCCTCGTCGTATTGTTTAAAAGATCCGTCGGCAAGCTTGGCAACGGTAGTGTTGGACACCCCGACTGGTGCCCTAGAGAATAGAGTCAGGATGAGCGCAGTGGGGACATTGCATCGTTAGTTTTTCAAATCCTGGAGATTACTTCATTTGTTTGAATGACTCAATTGCTCCAACCACCAACAACCAAAATTAATTTCACATATTTGTAATGGATAAAGAAAAATTGTTTTGTTTGGTAGGCTTAATGTCAAACAATTTATAGTGAAAAGGTGTGTAGATGAAGTCTAAAAAAATTAGGATTGATATTTTAGTAGAATAATTTATTGATTAGTTCTTTTTTTCATGATGAAAGCAAATGTTGTCCATTTAAATAGAAAGGAGGTGTAAAAAATAAATATTAATTTTTCAAACCAATTAATCCTTAATTCCAACGAGGGAACTATGTTAGTAAAAAAAATGGCCATGTTCTGTGTGATGATGATTGCTGCCAGCTTAGTTTATGCGAAAACAATAGCTCTTGTGCAGATTAATCAGCAGGCACAATTCTTCACTGATATGAATAGAGGAGCAGAAGCCGAAGCTGCTAAGCTAGGGCATAAATTGGTGATCTATAATGCCAACAATGATCCAGCAGCACAAAATAACGCGATTGAGACATACATTCAGCAGAAAGTGGATGGTCTTATCGTGGTTGCCATTGACACCAACGGGATTATGCCAGCAGTGATTCAAGCTGCGAATGCAGGTATTCCGGTTGTGGCGGTGGACGCCATTTTACCTGATGGGCCCCACATTGCCCAAGTGGGTGTCAACAATTATGGTGCTGGAGTAATGATCGCAAATGCATTTTTGGATTATGTCTCCAAAGAGATGGGTGGTAAAGCGAACATCGGAATTGTGGGCGCCTTGAACTCTACAATTCAAAATGTCAGACAAAAAGGATTTACTGACACGCTGAGCAAAAACTCTAATGTGAACATTGTTGGAGTAGTTGATGGCAGAAACGTAAGTGAGCAAGCAATGGCTGCAGCAGAAAATCTTTTCACTGCCAATCCCTCGATGAATGCGGTTTACGCTACTGGTGAGCCGGCATTAATTGGAGCCGTTGCCGCAACTGAGGCACAAGGACTGGAGGGTGATATCAAGATTTTTGGATGGGACCTTACCTCACATTCCATCAATGGAATAGACAAAGGTTATGTGATTTCTGTGGTACAGCAGTCTCCTTATGGAATGGGCCAATATGCCGTTGGTGCTTTGAATGACAATTTTAATGGAAAAATGAGTCCAAGAGTTGTTGATGTACCAATCACATTGGTCAATAAATCAAACGTAGGTCAATTTAAGTAAATCAATTAGATGTAGGGGGCTTTTGCCCTCTACATTTCAGCTAATTTTTGAAAAGTTAAATATTATATTTTTAGTAGAAAATGGAAAAAAACATTGTTGAAATGAAAAATATAAAAAAAACTTTTGGCAATGTTGAGGCGCTTCGAGGAGTCAACCTGTACCTGAAAGAAGGAGAGGTGCTTGGTCTAGTGGGAGATAATGCGGCTGGGAAGTCCACCCTCACCAAAATCTTGGCTGGAGCAATTGAACCCACAGAGGGTGATATTATCCTCAACGGCGAGAAGGTGATTTTTAAAAATCCAGCTGATGCAAAATCAAAAAAAATTGAGATGGTTTACCAAGATTTGGCTTTGTGTAATTCAATAGACGTATCTGGAAATATTTTTTTAGGTCGTGAAAAAATTTTGAAAATTCTTGGTCTCAAATTTCTGAAAAAAAAAGAGATGCAGGAAGAGACTAAAGAGATTTTAGATGATCTTGCTATCAAAGTTAAATCGGTAAGTTCAAAAGTTGAGTTCTTATCAGGGGGACAACGACAGAGTATAGCTATCGGGAAAGCTGTCGCATCTAATCCAAAAGTTTTAATTATGGACGAACCTACATCCGCTCTTGCAGTTGCAGAAGTTGAGTCCGTTTTAAATCTGATCAATAAGGTTAAAAGTCTAAAAGTATCAGTTATTCTCATAACTCATCGATTACAAGACATATTCAAAGTTTGCGATCGTATAATGGTTTTGTATGAGGGTAGAAATGTGGCTGAGAGAAGAATTAATGAAACGGATCTTTCTGAAATAGTTTCATTAATTGTCGCTGAGCATTGAAATCATGATGCGCAATCAATTCATCAGAGAAAATATTGCCGTAATAAGTATATTTCTTTTTTTCATTGTTGTTGTTACTTTTTTCTCAATAAGTGCAGATGCTTTCTTCTCAAAAAGGAACATACTAAATTTATTGAGGCAGAGCGCACCAGTTTTGATAGCTGCATGTGCAATGACTTTCGTAATCACTACAAAAGGGATTGATCTTTCGATTGGTTCTACGTTGGCAATTATAAATGCTCTCTGCGCAGTTCTTTTACAGCTTGGATGGGATTGGACAGTAGTATTAGTTAGTTTACTTTTCCTCGGAATGATTCTTGGGGGTTTTCAAGGATATTTTATAGCTTATGAGGGTATTCCAGCCTTTATTGTCACCCTCGCTGGAATGAGTGTCATCAGAGGCTTCGCTCTTTTAATGACTGAAGGATTCACAATCCCTATCTCGAGTGATATTCCAATTGTTCAATTAGGCCGTGGATGGCTCTATGGCATGCCGATACCAGCTCTAATCGTAATTTTCATAGCTGTCCTCAGTTTTATTCTAATGGAGCTTACAACTTTTGGGAGGTATGTCACAGGTATAGGATCCAACCAGGAGTCAGTCCGAAGATCAGGAGTTAATGTCAATCTCTACATTTTGTTGACATACATGATGACAGGCTTCTGTGCTGCGTTAGGGGGAATAATTATAGCTGGCAGACTAGGTAGTGGATCTTCAAACGCTGGTGTCATGTTTGAACTGGAAGTCATAGCTGCTGTTGTTCTAGGTGGTACAAATCTGTTCGGCGGGAAGGGGACGATAGTTGGTACAATACTAGGAGCACTAACAATCGCTGTTATAGGCAATGGACTTATACTCGCTCATGTCTCACCTTTTTATACACAGATCATTACGGGATTTATTATTCTAATCGCAATTTGGATAAACACTAAGTACTTCCAGAAAAGAACCAGAGAGCAATCATGACGACTGTAAATACTGTACTTGGTGAGGTTAGTTCAGATGAATTAGGGGTCGTGTTGATGCATGAACATCTCTACGCAAATAACAGCGGATGGTGGCATTGTCCTTCATGCTCAAAAAGAATGCACTTGGCAGAAGAAAATGTGAATATTGGAATCCTATCCGATTTAAGAATGGATCCATTTGTTAATAAAGATAACCTTCTTTTGAATGATGTCGATTGTGTGATCAAAGAGCTTATTGAATACAGGGAGCTCGGAGGAAACACGATTGTTGATCCAACAAACATTGGTATTGGTAGAGACCCAGAAGTCATCAAGCAAATAGCGGCGTCGACAGGTTTGAACATAATTTTGGGAAGTGGTTTTTACCTAGAACCAACCCATCCTGATTATGTAAAAAAAATGGACGAGGGAGACATATCCCAATTGATTCAGAAAGAATATTATGAGGGTATTGAAAACTCTGATGTCAAAATTGGAATTATAGGAGAAATTGGCATAAGCAAGGATTTCACAGGTGAAGAGAGAAAAGTCCTTGTTGGAGCCTCTCGAGCAGCTGCCAAAACAGGAATTCCGCTATCAGTTCATTTGCCTGGTTGGGAACGATTAGGTGGTCAAATTTTAGATGTGGCCTACGATAATGGATGCCAGCAAGGTCAGGTTATTCTTTGTCATATGAACCCAAGCTTCGACGATATCAGGTACCAAATTGAGCTTGCTGAACGTGGAGCCTGGATTGAGTACGATATGATTGGCATGGACTTCTTCTATGCAGATCAAGACGCTCAGTGTCCATACGACACAGAAAATGCAAACGCCATCAAATTATTGGTTGATGAAGGCTTCGGTCATCGAATTCTTCTTTCACAAGATGTATTTATTAAGATGATGCTAAAAAGCTACGGGGGAAATGGTTATTCGTACATTTTAAAATACTTCAAGGAAAGATTGATAAAAGCTGGTTTAACTAGCGAACAATTTATGAGCATCATGACGATCAATCCAAGATCTTGTTTTGAATTCTTAAACTAAATAAATTTCTCAGAGACAAATATGAAGAAATTCCTTTTGGTAGGTGAATCCTGGGTATCTTCAGCAACGCATTACAAAGGATGGGATCAGTTCTCAAGCACCACCTTCCACCTTGGTGCAGAGGATCTTCTAAAGGCAGTGAACAGCAATGACATAGCAATCACTTACATGCCAGCCCATGAAGCTGCCGAAAAATTTCCAAGCACACTGTCTGAATTACAAAAATACCAGGGAATCATCTTTAGTGATATTGGGAGCAATACCATTCTACTACATCCAAAAGTATGGATTGATGGTGAAGTGTTCCCAAATAGGTTGGATCTGGTAAGAGAATATGTTGAACTTGGTGGCTCATTTATGATGGTAGGTGGGTATCTAAGCTTTCAGGGTATTAACGGTTCAGCAAGGTTTCGAGGTACTTCGATTGAAGAAATCCTGCCGGTAAATATATTACCCTACGATGATAGAATCGAAATTCCCCAAGGTTTTTCAATCGAAGTTGGTCCCTCTTCTGGATCTCATACTATTTTGCAAGGTCTAGAAGGTAAGTGGCCTCCGCTTTTGGGAATTAACGAGGTTACAGCTAAAGAAGGAGCCAACCAGATTCTGCAAATTCCAGAAAAGCTTGGGAGTCATCCGCTATTAGTTGAATGGAAATTTGCAAAAGGGAAAACGATTGTTTGGACTTCAGATATTGGTCCACATTGGGTTTCAAAGGAATTTTTGAGCTGGGAGGGATATTCTAAATTGTGGAATCAAATCTTCCATTGGATGGTTAAGTAGAAAAACTCCATTCAAACACAGATTTTAAGAATTTCATGAAAACTGCTGAGAGTTTCTGCCTGTTTGGTGGATATCTAAACTACGATATTACTCTCAGATTGAATTCAAAATTTAATATTGGGAAGAGGATTAATTCACAAATTCGCACTTCTGTAGGAGGTATGGCAGCAAACGCAGCAAGTATTGCGGCTAGCCTAGGTAGCAAAGCGATTCTGTTTTCAAGCATTGGTGATGATGAAATTGGAAGATATCTGAAATTAAATTTAGAAAAATTTGGTGTCAATACTTCTTATTTAGATTTTCAAAAAGGCCTTAGATCTCCTCATTGTATCATTCAAGTAGAATCTGATGGGCAGAGAACCATCATAAGTGAAAAGATCAATTTCAGCTACTCAAAGATCATTCAATTTATTTCGCAAAATTCAAATAAGATTAAAATAATTTATTTGGACGGGTATCGTTTTTTAGATTGTGATCTGTTATTAGAAATTTCAAAAGAAACTGGAATCCCAATCATCATTGATCTAGATGGATATGAAGGTCATGATATTGATTTAGAGAAATTAAGTTATTTCAATACAATTATATTGAATAAATCTCTCCTCAAACAATTAACTGATAACGTTAGTTTAGAAGATAATGGACACTATTTTAGTTACTTATCTTCAATTAAAGTTGTCTGTACTTGTGGTGAAGATGGTGTGGAAACGTTGTTTAATGGCCGCTTTGCTAAAATTCCTGCCCCAAAAGTCGATGTAGTTGATACAACAGGAGCTGGGGACACATTCGCTGGCGCTTACTTACACGGTCTGGAAAAAGATACACCTTTTCTAGAAAATGTTGAGAACGCAGTTAAAATTGCAAGTAAATCAACAACTTTCAGCGGTTCACTTGGATTAATTAGCTCAAAACTTTAGATTTTTGAGGATCAGTAACTAGACCTCCAAATCTCCGGGCTGCTATCAATTTCCCAACTGCTCACTTGTTCCAATACCATTTTGAAAAGAGAGCCGGCGATTACTTAACAGTAATACTACTCAGACAGCTTTTCTTCAGATCCTCGAGATCGAACTCCAGACCCAGCCCAACTAGACCCTCGGGAAACCCGAAGTTTCCATCCTTGAATACCAACGGACCTCTTTTGCGACTCTCAATATCAATGGGATCAATCACCAGATCCTCGTAATACGTACAGTTTGGGATAGCCAGACAGAGGTGGAGATTGGCATGTCCGCCTCCGTGCACCTCCGCATTCATTCCAAAAGCCTCCGCAGTATGAGCTACTCGAATGCCTCCAGTGAATCCACCCTTGTAGTGTGTGCTGGTCCGCATGATGTCACAGGCATTCCTTCTGATGAATTCTGCCGCATTCCAATGGGCCCCATCACTGCACTCGGCAGCCAGAATGGGAATGTCCAAGGCCTCACATAACTTCCTGTAGGCCTCGAGTTCAAACTCACGCATGGGTTCTTCATACCACTCGAATTTCAGCTCCTCGAGCACTCTGCCAAACCAGAGAGAATCGGTGTAGTTCCAGAGCCCTGAGGCATCCAGCGTCAGGCTGTAGTCCTCCCCAACCCACTCCCGGACTTTGGTACATAGCTTAGCATTGGAACGGACGTCACGTTGGCGAAGGTGCAGCTTGATGCTCGGGTAATTGGCTTCGAGGGCAGCGTCGACGACTTCCCGATATTCCTCTAGAGTGTCATAACTGGTTGTCGAGGCGTAACCGGGGATACTCTCAGCGTATCCTCCCAACAGCTGGTAGATCGGTAAGCCCGCGTGCTTGGCCTTGATATCCCAGATCCCCACATCAATGACTGAAATGGCGTAGAGTGGATATTCCTCGAGTCGATCCGTATCCCAGCACTTTTGCCAGATCTCCTCGGAATTAAGAGGATTTCTGTTCAGCAGATCAGGGCCAAAGCGCCTTTCAACCAGATCCATCATGATTCTTCCCTTGGGAGCCTTGGAAAAACCAACGATGCCCTCATCGGTCTCAATGGCAACGACACAACCGAAATTTTTTTCGGGATGTCTGCCATCCCCAGATCCGGGTCGATCAACCTGCCAGTGGAAGGGACGGACTTTCTCATCGAAGAGGAAGCTAGAGACGGAGGTAATTTTCATATTTCCTTTCCAATTGGTTCTCCAAGGAAGTTGTACATGGACTCATTGAGATGTGTTTCGAGCAGATCGAGTGCTGGATGGAGGTCGTGATTTTCAATCATGGTAATGATCTCAATGTGCGTTCTCATCAGCGGGACCATCTCTCGAGGGCTGTATCGGATATTCTTCTTGATGATCTTGATCCGGTCATAGACACGTTCGTGGAAGTTGATCAGCAGACCTTTTTGCTTGAACTGCTCCTCCTCGAAGAACATAGTTCGCACAAGGCCATGAAATCTTCAATCAGCCTTTCTGAGTCATAGTAAGTTCAAAGAGTGTTGGTAGTTTTCTGGAAATGACTCCCATCGTTTTTAAATTGAGGCTGTTCCTATGCAATTTCATTTAAATGGTTTTAATCCTGGTGATCCTCGGTTTAGTGATCCTCAGGATGCAGTAGTCCCCCCGCCAATCAAAAGACCTCTCCCTGAAAAATGTGATGTGATGGTTGTCGGATGTGGTCCAGCCGGGCTAAATCTGGCAGCGCAGCTTTCGCAATTCGGCGAGATACACACCTGCATTGCAGAAGTAAAAGATGACAGGTTACTAGTAGGCCAAGCTGACGGGATTGCTTGCCGCACCGTTGAAATGTTCCAAGCCTATGGTTTTGCGAACCAAGCGATTCAGGAAGCCTATGGTGTAAACGAGATTGGCTTTTGGAAACCGTGTCCGGATACTCCAGAAGAAATTTTCGAAGTGATCGGATTGATGATGTTGAAGAAGATTTGTCTGAGATGCCACACCTGATTTTGAATCAGGCCCGAGTACATGATTTTTTTCTAGAGGTCATGAAAAAATCTCCTCGCAAGCTGGAACCCTTTTACTCAAGAAGATTGATTGATGTCCAAGTGGATCACTCAGAAAGGGAACATCCAGTCATTTTGAAGTTTGAAAGAGCGGTGACTCATTCACAATTTTCGAAACAAGTGGAGATCGTCAGATGCAAGTATGCTGTCGGATGTGATGGGGCACGAAGTCAAGTTCGTGAAGCAATTGGCAAAGAGCTAGTCGGTGATACGCTGAACCAAGCCTGGGGCGTGATGGATGTTTTGCTTGTAACCGATTTTCCAGATATCCGCCTCAAAGCTCTTATTCAATCAGCAAATGAAGGGAGTATGCTGATCATTCCCAGGGAGGGAGGATACATGGTTCGGCTCTACATCGAACTTGATAAACTCAAAGAGAATGAGCGAGTGGCTAAGGACCAAATGAGTCCGGAGGTCTTGATCGCAGCAGCAAATCGCATTATCAAACCCTACACCATTGAGGTGAAGGAGGTCCCGTGGTGGAGTGTCTATGAGATTGGACAGAGGCTCGCAACAGGTTTTGATGACTCTGATGCTGAGCAGGAGCCACGGGTTTTTCTGGCTGGAGACGGCTGTCACACTCACAGTCCCAAAGCAGGACAGGGAATGAATACCTCCTTGAATGACACCTGGAATTTAGGATGGAAGCTCGCACATGTGCTAACTGGCAGGGCTAGAGAATCGTTGCTGCGAACTTACTCTGAGGAGCGTCAGCAGGTTGCGCAAACGTTGATAGATTTCGACAGAAACTTTTCAAAAATGTTCAGCATGAAGCCGAAGTCGAAGGAAAACCCAGAGGGTGTGGATCCAGTAGAATTTCAAAAGTATTTCCAATTGTCTGGTCGTTTTACAGCGGGAGTCGCCACCCAATATCAACAGTCAATGATTACGGCAGCAAATGATTTCCAAGATCTCGCTAAGGGTCAGATTATCGGCAAACGCTTCCACTCAGCCCAAGTCATTCGACACGCCGATGCAAAACCTTTCCAACTAGGGCATTGCATCACCGCAAATGGGGCATGGCGAACCTTTGCCTTTGCCGGGAAAGCCAAACCGATGTCTTCTGAATGCGGGATCCTGAAACTAGCTGAGTTGTTGAGTCTAAGCCAACAGTCTCCCCTCAATAGATTCACCCCAAAAGATTCAGAAATTGATTCAGTGATTGATTTCAGATTCGTTTTTCAAAGCCCTCACCGAGAGTTGGAACGAGGGACCCTACATCCTCTGTTAAGTCCCAAAAAAGGGAAATACGGCTTACGAGATTATGAGAAGGTATTCTGCGTTGATTACCGCTCAGGAAACATCTATAAGAAACGGGGGATCAACATAGATGTGGGATGCCTGATTATTGTTCGGCCAGATCAGTATGTTTCGCAGGTTTTGCCTCTAGCTAACTTTGATCTTCTTACTGAGTTTTTTGAGAAAATTTTATGTCCTGCGAGTTAGGACTTATGGCTCAAAAGATTGACAAATAATCGAAAGGCACCGGCTACCAAATGATCCATTTGGTAGAATAGATTCAGCGCACAATGCACATGCCGGCCTTTACCAATTGAGGACGACAAGATACTCCCAAGGAGGGGTTCTTCACCAGGATCGCTCATTGCCAGCAAGGGTTCATACCGATCATCCCATTTGGAAGCGAAGTAAAGTCCACGCTCCTTTTGCCAACCATCAAAATCAACTGAATCAATTTTGTTGGGATAATTGAGTAGTGGATGCTTGGGGTTGAGAAATTGGACTGGAGCTGCCTGGTTGGTGACTCTCCAGCGAATCGAAGGACTACCAGGCTGAAGCGGTAGGGGCGAACTGGATGCAGAGTCCCAGTTATCGAATGGGCGTGAGTACTCGCTTACATAGCAACCACCTCTCTCAATCCACCCTCGAATTCGGTCCATCCCTAAATTGATGGGTCTTGTCCTTCCTGCAAAGACTCCTGCTACGATCACATTGTATTTTTCCAAATCACCATACAGCAGAGTCTCATCATCCAGTTGAGTGACGTTTGCTCCCAATTGGGAAGCCCAAAAATAGGCTCTATCAGCTCCTCCATCAATCCAGCCAATTGAGATGCCTTCCAAGGATGCTGAATCCAGGATGAGTAGTTTGGTGTTGGCTGGCTTCTGGTATATCTGGGATCGGATATGCGGGTAAGCAATTTTTTCAATTTGAACTAATTCTTTTTCATTTACGAAAGCTCCAATTTCATAGCAACCTGGTGTGGTAGCTTTTGGAATCTGAACTATCGCTTTATAGCAGCCTTCAGATTTTTCAAGAATTTTTGTGGGAACCCAACCTCTAGGCAGTTTAAGCTTGGGTACACATTCCCCTTCGTTGCTACCCGAAGTATGAATCTGGAACTCACACTTTTGATCTTGATTCGATAAACGAACACCGAACTCTGGAGTCATTTTTCCTGTTACTCGTGGAATGCTGCAGACCACCTGCTCAGGCACCAATTCTCGTCCGAAAGTTGTCCCATTAACTCTAAAATGAATTTGGGCATGTAGTGTTGCTGGAGAAAGCATTACTCCATGCCACCCTGTCATGGTGTGTAATTTGCTGTTGGATTGAAGCTGGAATTCATTAACTAGTTTTTTTCTTGGTGAATTGTTTACCTGGAGTTCAAACCCACTCTGATTGATCTCAATGGGAGTAAAAAGATCAGCCTCAAGCTCGATATTTTGAATTTGTGGATCTTGAAACCAACTAACAACTAAGTGCGTTTTTTCTCCGAGCAATGGATTGGATGGCTGAATATCCATTTGGATTTGTAGATGAGCAGCCTCACTGGCTGCCATTGCAGCCTGTTTCAGTTTCAACACTACGCGATGATGATGGATAGGGGGAATTTCCTCCCTCAGGACTAACAAGGCCTCCTGCAATTGACAGATTTTTTGCAGCACTTGGTTTGAATCCGGAAAAGCACACATTGCTGATTCAGCAAGGTTTTGCGCATTTAAGGCTGCTTTTCTTCCATCAGATTTCTCACAATAATCCGCTAAGCCAGCCAGACTTTTCGGGACTCCTTCGGTCAGATTATCAAAAAAGGCTTTTCCAGAAGCGGTCTTCAGCTGATGTAGTGGCAATGGCCAATTTTGTTCATCTCTCAGGGTTCCCATGCCCTGAGTAGCGTGAAATCCCCTCGACCATTCTCCAATTTGGGCATAGGTCCCCCCATACACAAAATCAAAATCTCCACAGTTTAATTGATGAGAGGAGACGGGAGGTGGTTCCTCATCATCATAGGAACCACCACCACCACTCCAGGCTGGGAGATAAAGAGCATTGGCTTGCCAAGCTTCTAAATCCAATTCAGAAAATTTGTTTGGGTCAGCAGCGCAATCAAAAGCTTCGATCGTGATTTGTGTAACCGCTCGATGATGGCCATGTTGACCAGCTACATCTAGGAAAGTGGGGATGAGAATATCGGGTTTAAAGAGGCGGACCATCTTGACAAGCTGCTTCAGGCTGTGCTCTCTCCCCCAAATTTCAAAGGTCTGTTCAGGAGTCTTTGAGAAACCGAAGTCTCTGATGGGATCTTCAGGGTTTTCTGCAAGCCAGCCAAGATCAGCACGAATGCAATGCATAGCTGCAATGAGTTCTTCTGTTCTCAGAAATCCCAGATGATCTCCACGCTCTTTGCCCAGTGAATTCTGGCCTCCTTGTCCACGAACTGCGTTTACATAAACGACATGCATCCCATCCTGTAAGGAAAGCTTGGCAAGCATCCGGGAAGTTTCATCATCCGGATGCGCCCCTGTCTGCATGAAAATCAAGGTGGATTGGAGTGATCGGAGCCACTTATAGAGTTCACGCAGTGGCTGCCGTTGCTCCTGTCGCAATAGAAAATCCTTCTTCATTTCTCTCCCAAGCTTTGTCGTGTTCTTTTCAGCGTGAACTGATGTGTGGATCTCAGTGCGGGAAAAATGTTGATAGAGATTTCAACAGGCTGTTTCCGACTATTCAGATAGCGACGAGTCATTTCTAAGGCTAGCGATCCTTCTTCAACATCCATGACTTTGGCAATTTTATTTGTAAGCAAGATGGGTTTGATTACCTGTTGGATTTCGTTGATAACAACCCCATGCTGCTCCTCAAGCAAGTCACAGATAAATCCCGGATAATCATCGATCCTTGCTTGAATATCCTGATATCTGAAGTCAATGTAGACATTTCCCCAGACCAACATCTGCTGACTCTGTTGATCCAAGCGATGTTGACAGATTTTCAGCCAATGTTTACCAGGTTTGCCGTCGAGCTGTTGTGCTAATTCCTCGTCCGCAATGATCGCCTTTTTGGAGGTGACGATACGCTCAGCACCTCCACCATAGAGTAAGTCTGCGATTGGCTGAGTTGCATAGTTGAATGAGTTGGTGGGTTTGGCAGCCAGTACCCTTGTTCCATCTCCACGACGTCTGGAAATGAACCCATTTTCTTCTAGATTTTGTAAAGCACGTCTAACTGTCGGTCGGCTGACCTCGAACTCAACTGCCAGGTTGTTCTCACTTGGGAGGTAGTCTCCTATCCCCCAAAAGCCTTGTTTAATTCGCTTTATCAGCGAATCTGCCAATTTGCCATATCTGGTCTCCAATGAAGATCTCCGAAAATACTTTTGTTTCCTGTATACGAACAAAGAGACGAATTAAGATTTTCTCTTGACATCAAGTTGAATGTTATCGATAAGTTCTCACCTTAGTAAAAGTCATTACTTTTGCTTTTTGTCAACTGTTTTTGGGAGATGATCCATGAAGAATTTTTTCAATTCACTGATGCTTACCCTTCTTACACTGCCAATTCTTTGGGTTAATTCTGTGGCTGCTGTAGAGATTGAATACTGGCAATACACCTATCCGAGTCGTGTTGAGGCAATCGACAAGCTGATTGAAAAGTTTGAAGCAGCCAACCCAGGCATCACAGTCAAACACACACATTTCCCTTACGCGGATTATCGTAAGAAAGTTGCCATCGCCGTTTCTGCTGGGGATGGACCAGATGTAGTACAACTCTACTACGGTTGGCTTCACGATTATCGTGACTCAAACTTGATTCAACCTCTCTCGAAGTCTGCGTTCCCTCATAGCATGATTGAGAAACAATTCTTCCCAATGGTGCAAACGATGAAGGTGGAAGGGGATTATTGGGGTCTCCCCACAGCAGTTCGCTCCCTTGCGTTGTTCTGGAATCAAGATCTTTTCTCCGAGGCTGGATTGAGTGGACCCCCCGAAACGCTTGATCAATTCGTGGACTATTCAAAAAAGCTGACGAAGAAAGATAGTGATGGGAATTACCTCTCCATTGGTTATGCAGTGGATACAGATGGACAAGACCACCACTGGTGGAGGGAAGTTCTGACAAGGCTTTATGGTGGACAGCCATACTCTGCTGATGGAACGAAAGTGACCTATAATTCCGATGCAGGCGTGAAAGCTCTTCAGTTCCTTACAGATATTGAAGCAACTCATCAGGTAGGTTCAAACGGCTTCATGAACAGAGGTCAAGATGCATTCAAGGCTGGGAAAGCCGGGATGATCATCGATGGATCCTTTAGAATTTCCACCTTCCAGAAGCAAGAGGGGTTGAACTTCGCGATTTCTGAATTACCAGGCCATGCTGGTAAGCGCTATAATTTCTCTTCCTATTGGGTCAATGGAATCAGCTCAAAAGCTGAGGGAGAGAAACTCGCTGCAGCTGAAAAATTCCTTCAGTTTGTCACCACGGAAGAAGCGATGCAATTGTGGCTAGATACTGTCGGAGAACTTCCTGCAAAACCTGCGGTGGCTCTAGTTGAGGCAAATAAGTCGCATCCTTTCTACGGACCATTCATTCGTGGTCTTGGATATGCCACGGCTACGGATTTTGTCTCTGAACAACCACAACGTCAGGCACTGATTGATGCTTACGATATGGTAGTGCTGAAGGGTACAAATCCGAAAGATGCTCTTGCCAAGGTTTCAGAAGATGAGCAGGAAGTCTTGGATGAATTTTTTGACAACTGACGATTTTAGCGTCTGCCTATAAACTGAGCGTGGTCTTTGTTTTAGAGACCATGCGTTCCAAATTTTGATTGGTTCCCTAAATTCTATGCTTCAATTTTGGGAGAAGCTCTCCATCAATCAAAAGCTAGCTTGCACAGCTTGGCTATTTTTAGCCATCCCAATTGTTTTCTACGCTACAATCCGCTTTTATCCCACCTTTGAAGCCTTCTATGTTTCTTTTCTGAAATGGAATCTGCTGGGATCTCAGAAATACATCGGCATCAAGAACTACGCAAAAATTCTTAGTGATGAAGACTTTTGGTTGGTTCTCTGGAACACAATCAAATACGCCCTGTTCGGAGTTCCAATCAGCTTACTGGTTGCCTTTTTGATCGCTTATTGGCTTAACGAAATAGAGTTTTGCCATGACTGGATTCGGGCAATGTATTTCATCCCATTTCTGACAACTGCAGTAGCTATGGCTTGGGTTTGGCGCTGGTTCTATCAACCAATGCCAATTGGTTACTTCAATATCATACTTTCTTGGATTGGAATTCCCCAACAACCATTCCTGAAATCAATTGAGCAATCACTATATTCCATCATGGCGCCTGCAATCTGGGCAGGCTTGGGTTTCCAAATAGTCATTTTTATTGCTGGAATTCGGGCAATCCCAAAAAGTTACTTTGAAGCCGCAGAAATTGATGGGGCTGGCAGATGGCAAATCCTCCGTGAGATTACTCTTCCAGCCTTGAAACCCACCGTCATCTTTCTCACAGTCGTCTCGACGATTGGTTTCTTAAGAATATTTGATCACGTTTACACGATGAGTGCAGATGGTGCGGGGGGACCGCTGAATTCCACAAAACCTTTGGTTCTGCTGATTTACGAATATGCATTCGATGAGTTTAAACTTGGTAGAGCATCAGCAGTGACAGTGATTTTGTTTTTGATCTTGCTGGTCATCAGCTTGGTTCAACTTTGGCTGATGAGGAAGAAATCATGAACGAATTTGAAATTCGCATGAGTCAGCTAGAGAAACTACGTCCTGCCAGGGTGATTACATGGACTCTGCTATTTTTGGGGGGAGTAGTGATGATTACCCCCATCATCTTCATGGTTTCTACCTCCTTCAAGTCAGGTCAGGAGGTGTATGTCCTAAGTATTT
>JACLAD010017328.1_pt1 | contig 16716 bp, 7 predicted proteins | sample 8027901 | NCBI WGS metagenome assembly JACLAD01 (sample SAMN15725071, study PRJNA655200) | protist metagenome | isolation source: fluorescence activated cell sorting (FACS) single amplified genomes of... | place: Spain: Blaines Bay Microbial Observatory, Mediterranean Sea | collected 2016-07-05 | reverse complement strand
TAATAAAATATATATGGTATATCACGCCCAAAACATGATCGATTATGTTTTTTTTTCTGCTTTTATATTGTAATTTCTTGTTTCACATGTGTGATTACTTTATAGATACTATTAAACTATTGATTTCAATGCTTTTTAAGCATTTATTGACGGCCATTGACACCAAAATCACGATCAAATTTTGCTTTAGCATCTCTGGCAAGTACAGCATCGACTTTCCCCGTTGTTGGGTCTGTGCCTAATGGTCTCCTGAATAATAAGATATGTGGTTCAGGACGATGGATTGCATAATGTACCCACCCACGACTTTGCTGTACACCGATGCCACGCCATTCACTTTCTGAAAGTAATCGGTTTTTTGGCAATTGTTTTGCAAGTTCACGTGGAAGTATTACATGACTATATATATATATTATGAGTGCATTTAGAGAAATATATAAGTTACGTGTTAGTATGTGAGGTTGTTAATGTTTGTTTTTTTTTTCCAGTACTTACCGATACTCGTTTTTATCGTCTTGGTATTTTTCAGAGTATTCGATGCGAGAAGTTATATCACCGTGTGGCATGATAAACTGTATATGCATGTATGTATATATATATATACATAAAATTAAAAGTTACAAATATAAAAGTCAAAAAATAAAAAAGGTTATTTGTTAGTCATATTTTGATTAAGAAAACAAAAAGTAGAAAGGTATTATACTAATTTCCACTTGAAACACATTGTATACAAGAATATATAATTGCATATATATAATATACTTACATTTAAAGAAAACTACTTATAAAAAAAAGGGGGAATGTATATGAAATGCTATGTAATGAAAGTTGGCTAACTTGTTGACTATATAACAATCTATGATCTGTATGTATCACTACATGCCAACATCTTCTATTTCTATCATTCATATTACTATATATTTAATGTTTTTTAGTCCATAATAAGTCACTTGACTTCACTAAAATCAATTTCATCAGTTTGTAGATGTTGAACACAATGCTGTGCCATTGTAATTCTATTTGAAAAAATTAACTGATTTTCACACTTTCATTGTAACTAGTGTTAAATGTTGGTTTAAAACTATTTACCTGCTAAAGCCTTGGTAGATTAGCGCCAAGGAGATACAACGTTCTCAAGGATTTCTGAATATAAGTACGAAATTTAAAATACTTAAATACCAATATTAAGTTCCTATATGTTGTGTAAATGTATAATTTCACCCCGCAGCCCGCAGCCTTTTTTTTTGAGATTTTTTGGACTTTTTTGTTAGTCTACGAAATATTTCATAGCCCAGTAAAGGAGTTTCCTTTTTTAAAGAACAAAATCACAATACCTAAAAAGGAAGATATGGTATTAACATGCAAATACAAATAAATCAACTCCATCACGTTTATCCAAAAAAAGGATCGTAAATGTCCGCATTTATTCATCACTTGAAAAACCGACATAATTCGTTGATTGCCACGATGATCATTGTAATATATTGCAATGATATTATAAATATCCATAAACATAGCCAACATTGTCAAATGATTGATTATAGAAAATTCCACAGTTGTTTTAAAACTTTTTTTACAGATCCGAAAAATTTACCTGGAATACTACTATGTATCAATGTTGTTGTTAGAGCTAATAATAATAGTACTGCTGTAGTACTGATGATGGAGTGGAAGGATGGTAATAATAATAATAGTAGTAATAACAACATATGTAATTGTAATACAATAACAAGAAACAAGAACATTAATAATATTCTCCTAGGATTATAATGAACCGATTTTAACAAGATAAATCTATATTTTTTCGTAAGCAAGCATCTTGAAACAAAGCAATATGTCTGTGTCAATCAAGGTAGCCGTAAGATGCCGCCCATTTACCTGTGATGATATGCTGGGGGTACATATGATTCAAAATTCAGAAGAACCACCTAGTGGTGAAATTATATTATTGAAGTCTAAATATTCGACAAATCGTTTTGGTTTCGCATGGTCTTGGTGGACTGCATATGGGTTCCAAAGGCATATGTCAGACGATGACAAAGATTACAGTCTAGCGGAAGAAATGGAATTGATTGGACAAGATAAGGTATATAGTGCTGCAGGAAAAAAAATTAAGGCAGACTTATATGATGGTAATGCAGTTGTTATCTTCGCTTATGGTCTGAGTGGAAGTGGGAAAACTTTTACTGTGTTTGGCCCTGATGCTGCAGATGCACCAGAAGCATGGTTTAAACATATGGAACCGTTCAACATGTGGGGTATTTTCCCTAATCTTGGTTACGAAGTTTTTCAAGATAGGAAGGATGGCTGGAAAGTAAAGATGAAATACTTTCAAAATGTTGTCAGTACAATTCGTGATTTAATGTCACCAGTTGCTAAAGAACAAACATATAAATCTGGTATGAAGAAAGATAAAGATGGTTTTCAAGATGTTACATGGTGCTTATCACAAGCTTTAGACAGTTGGAAGGAATTATGTGATATTTTCCAAGTATCCAATGGTCGCAAGGCCATCGCACCAACACAGTTCAATCCCATGTCTACACGTGGCCATTGTATCATGACATTAGAAGTCGAAAAACCAAATGATTCCAATCCGAGCTTAAAACAGAAGGGTCGTTTGTATGTTTGTGACTTAGCCGGAACAGAACCAGCTGGAGATGTTTACTTTGCAAATTATAAGAAAGAGTGGTACGAAGAGAATGGGGAGAAAAAATTTGAATACAAATTGATAGGTCCAAATAAAGATAAAAATAAAACGAAGCAATTGCAAGATCAAGGCAAAAAAATTAATTTATCACTAACAGAGATGGCACAATTCTTTATGAAAATGGCTCAAGCCATTAAAAAGAAAAAGTTGAAACCAGGCAAATCTATTCCTGGCTGCAACAGTTATTTCTTGTGCAAATATTTAAAAGATACAATGATGCAAGCTAGGACTTATTTATTTTGTGCTATTCGACCAGAATGTAAATACCATCCTTACACATTTAGTACATTAAATTTCGCAAAAAATGCTAGTGTAATTAAATTATCGCCAAAGAAAGCTACCGTAGCAGCAAGTCCAGCTGAACGCAGAATGATGGCAGAATTGCAAAAAATGCAAGATATGATGAATGCGATGAAAGCTGAGAATGAGAAATTAAAATCTGGTGGCGGTGGTGGTGGTGGCGGCGGCGATGTCGCAGCGTTGCAGAAGATGTTGGAAGACAAACAAAAAGCGTTACAAGACGCATTGAATGCAGAGGGTGCTGGTGGCGCCGCCAATGATGCCCAAGCACAGTTGCAACGACAAAAAGAAGAATACGAACGGCGTGGTATTACATTAAAAGATTTCGCTGGCGATAACCAATGCCCTTATTTTATTAATTTGGACGAGGATGGCTTTAGAGATCAACGTATGTTATTTATTTTCGACAAAGAAAGTACTTCCATTGGGCCTGGGTGTGATATTAAACCAATGAGTTATTCTATTGTGAAAAACCATGCAATTATCAAAGTTGGCGATGAGGTTACGCTTACAAATGGAGCAGGTGCTACATATATCAATGGGAGTCCCGTACAGGCAAACGAGACCGTAACGTTAAAACCGCTTGACAAAATTGCACTTGCAAATGAATTGTTTTTATTCCGCTATCCAGGCAAAGATCCGGAGGGCGACCAAGTACATATTCCAACCGCAGATGAGGCAGCTGAGGAGTATCGCGCAGCTTTACGAGCTAAAAATGCTTCTCAAGATGACGAGTTTCAAGCCAAATTAAGAGCATTTGAAGAAGAGAAAAAGAAATTCTCTGAACAAAGAGCTTCCGTTACAGGTGGCGCCATGACACAAGGCACGGAAGCAAAAGTTGCCCAAGCAAAAGCAGCTATACACCAGGAGTTATTAGATTTAGTGCCAAAGATCAAAGATACACATACAATTTTAGCAAAATTAAATCGCGAATACATAAAATGTGAAGCAACTATGCAAGATTCATTAGCTACCGATTATATGGGAGTTCCAATTGTGAAAGTTAAAATCACCAATACAACAAGCGGTGAAACAATTGTACTGGATCCATTTGAATTTGTGAAAGCACATGCAGTTTTAAATGATGAAGTTTCGTTTTTAACTGGTGCTTTAAATGCCGGCAATGATTATTACGCACCCGAATTCCACGAACCTGTAACTTTGTTTTTCGATCATAGTTTCCAACTCGGAACAGCAATATTTTTCATTGAATACTTAATTTACATGTTTCCAAGTGAAGATGGTGATATTGAAGTTAACATATCAAATGTCGTTTCCCCCCACCAAGATGTTGGTAAACTGGAAGTTATATGGACCCCAATGGCCGATGAAGACGATGATGAATGCGAGGGAGAAATAATGGAAATTGGTGACCCAAGCGAATTAATTGGAAAACCATGGACATACAGAATTCAGATTAAACACGCGACAGATTTGATTCAAATGTCAGGTGCTGCTTATTGTCAATACGATTTCAATGGCGAGACATTTACAACAGAATGCATTGAGGACCACACAATGTCACCTACATTCGACTATTCATATATCCATCATATCGATTCTGTTGATCAAGCGTTCTTGGACTACCTAGCCAAGCCATTTCATGTTAATGTTTTCATTACACCATATGTTGCAAATCCGCCAAGAGACAAAGTTTCTACGAATAATGATGTTATTGTTGGCAATATTACTGGTAAAAAAGTGACGCTACAAAGCATACGAAAAGAGAATGAAGAGTTGAAAAAAGAAAATGCAGCACTTATAGCAGAAGTTAATAAATATCGCGCTGAAAAAGGCCAAGGAAAGTATGTGTCAAAATTGGAAAATGCAAAAGCAACTGATAAAAGTATTAATGGCTAGTTTTAAAAGTACGTACATATATATGCACAATGATATGGTAATATGATGGTTATGGTATGATAATATTAATCATTTTATTGATTGGTTGATATTAAATTATTAAAATATATATATAATGAAATATGATATGGTATACGAACCGTATTAAATTAAATATATTAGTAAGCTAATACTCTATAAGCACAAGTAGGTCTAAATCCAGCTAAAATATTAAAATATATATATGATACGAGTACGAATACGAACTTTGTACAACACTGCGCAACTCACGAACCATCATCTTTTGCTTCCTCAAACTCGTCATTAATAATGTACAATTTATGCACATCTTTTGCATTATTTCCACCGAATTTATAGCCTACCTCTTCCGACGCTTCTATAAATGTTTTTAAATTCATTAAACCTGTTTGATCTGGATCGCGTATACGGTATGATGACCCCGATGCTTGCACACTTGGCAAGCTACTATGAACAGCCCAGATTTCTTGCTCCAAAGCTTCTTGCCCTGTACGTGCCCCCCAGCTACGACCTGGTGGTTTATTAGAGCGTCGTATGCGTTGAAAAATAGATATGCAATCATCTAAAAATTGTTGGTAGTCCATTAAAGGATCATTTATTTCAAAGGCACTAAAATAATCGTGCAAATGAGAATACCTATTTCTAATATTTTTCACCAAGGTTTCATGTTTCTCTTTTTTTTCCATGGCTGCTTGCTTTTCAGCTTGTAATTTTGCAACCCGCTCTAAACGTTTTGCTTCCCTTCTTGCATGATCTTCAGCTTTTTTAATGCGTCTTTCCAATGCTTCCTTAGAAAAATTTCCAGTAAAACTCCATTTACCTTCAGTCCATGACACCATACGATTCTCAGTGTTGTGTTTTTCAGCATCTGGATCGCCAATGTTACCTAAGCTGCGATTCATTTTTACAGCAAATTTTACAAATTCTTCAAAGGACATTAAGTCTGAATATTTGCTATCCTTGAAACTAAATAGATTCGCTTCGTACAATCCAGTCTTTTTTAATATTTTTAAGTCTTCTACTTTATCTAGATTATTTCTAGTATCCACATCAGATGCCAAAGCAGAAAACAAAGATGATCGCTTTATATACATTTTTCCACCACGTTTATCATTATCGTCATTTTCGTTAGCAAAAATCTTATCAAAAATATAGCGTAGAGTTTCTCGCAAAGATGCCGTTACAATAATTTTGCGAGTGAACATCGAAAACTCTAATAACGATAATTGTCCATCATTGCCCACGTCATTGTCTTCAAATGCCTCTTCCCATAATTTGAGTTCCTTTAATATTTTTAAATTTGGAAAATGTTTCAGCTTTTCCTCTATACCATTTTTATGACAATTTAAAAACCCATTTAAAATCTCTTCTTTATCCAATTCCCCATTGCCATCTATATCTAACGTTAGAAATAATTCTTCCAATGCAGCAACAATAGTTTCTCTCATGATTCGTCTATTTTTCTTTTCCTCCCGCTGCTTTTGCTTTACATCCCATTTCTTTTTACTAATCAAGTAAAAGACAGTATCTTGTCTACTAAATATTTTATGTTGGCCAATAACCATGTCTTCGTCTAGTTTTTCCCCGCATGTTGTAAGTACATATTTATCCGGTTCATACCCTCTTCGTTTATGTACCATCTGTTTTACATCGTTTATGTTCCAGGTATCTTGTAAATACATTGTCACTATCTCTCCCTCGGGCGGTTGTATAGTAATTTGATATTCGCAAGCTTTCAACCATAATTCTTCTAAGTGAGGATATACTCCTTCATCTTTTTCCAATGCTTTTGCTCTAGCTATACCAAGCTGGGCAATAGAAGATCGATTAATATTATCAAACTTTTTATCCTTTACACCGTTTTTATATAAGTATACGTATTTTTCTGTACCAGTTTTGCCACTTAATCTTGAGTCGTACGCTTCATTTTGTCGAAACGTTTGGCCGTCTAGTCCTAACCCATTTAATTTGGGAACAAAAGATTTCATATATGCTTTTAACGTTGATGGTTTTGCCACGTCATATTCTTTGACCCAATTGGTATGCTTAGCTTGGTATGCGGTAATTCTTTTCTTAGGTTCAGCTGCCAATAATCGCTCGAGCAATGATATTGCATTATGTGCTTTAAAACCAATTAATTTTTGATTGTGCCAAAATCTTTCACGTCCAGCTTCCCCTTCAAATAATGAATTCATCCACCAGCACATATTCTTACCAGCGCTACGATTAAATGGTGGGTAACCGGTGAGTAATACAAAACAAACAACTCCTAGAGACCATATATCACCTTGTGTAGCATCATATGTACCATTCCAATTGTTTATATCAATATCCGGATCCATTGTGTACACTTCATTATTTTGTACATGTGCACAATTTAAATTTTGAGCAATACCACCGTATATCGCACTTTTAAAACTTCCCAATTTTGCATTAAAATTGTGATCTAAATAAATATTTTCCAAGCATAAGTCAGTATGCGTTATACGGTTTCTATGACAAAAATCAACAGCATTCGTAATTTGTGTGAAATATGTTCGCGCTATGTTTTCTTGAAAGCCACCTTTAGACGGCAAGCTGTCGGCTAAACTACCATTGCTTTGATAATCATACATCAATATGCATCGACGACCATGATATGTGTCAATATTAAATAGATCAATTGAATCTACGAGTTTTATAATATGTGGATGTACATTTTGTAAATGTTTTAATGCGTTGATCTCTGCTTTATGTAGTTTTAAATTTTGAGAATTATATTTCCTGCATTTAAACACCAAAGCTTCATATCCACGTTTATGTTGCCCTAACCAGATTTCATTGGTTGCAGTTATAGTAGGTATGACACTACAGCTTGATTTTTTATAATGGTCTAACAGTCTTGTTGTAAGAATGAAATCGCTAAAATGTATTGGTTTTTGTTCATCATCATCACCTTCTTCCATGTTTTAAAATTCAAACAAGATTGGCGTTCCTTATTCCATTCGTCGCACGAATGCATGTAAATAGATTCGCTTAGATACTACACCTGGGTGTTTTGGGGCTATATGTTATATTTACAGTACTCCAGTAAAATATATAATACTGTAGTAGTAATTTTTTTATAATAATTATTTAATAAATAATAATAATAAATAGTCTAATATAATAATAAATAATAAAAAATAAAATAACGTTTATTATTTCCTTTTTTTTTTTCTTCTTCTTCTCTTACTGGCTAACTAGTACAGTACAGTCTACAAACTGTGCGCCTAGTCTGCGTCGTCAGACTCTTTCTACTGTAAGAGTCTGACGACGCAGACTACTGTGCGCCCTCGTCGATATTCATAATACCTTAATGTTTCTGTGCTGTGTCCCCTACCTCCAAATTTCGGGCTCTCACGCGTTTACTATAGTATTACGCTTACGGACAAAACTCCTAAAACAGGTAGAATAAGTACAAAAACGTACCGTAGCATTCACCACACCGGTTTGCCTATCATGATGGACCGATTAAAAATATCCGCAACTGGTTCATTAGGACTCACACAGTATGGGTTGTTTTTCTATTCGGACCGATACATCTAAAAAAAGACATGTATATACAATAAGAAAATAGTATTACAATCAACTACCCGAATCGGTAAAAAAGAATCCGCCTTCGATAAGATTGCCGCCCAAGTAACATGTTTCCTAAAGTCAAGACACCTGCGGCCTATGTGCGCGTGCGATGCTACACGCCTGCTAGGTTTTCTAATTTTGTGAAGGATTTTTTAGCAGGGGCGTATCATTGGACGAGCAAAGGTCTAAGCTATTCTGCCGCCCAAGTAACATATTTTCCTAGACTCAAGACTCCTGCGGCCTATGTGCGCGTGTGATGCTACCCGCCTGCTAGAGTTTCTAATTTTGTGATAGTCTATAGTAGAAAAGAATATCTAAAAAAGTGGGAGGGCACCCTGTTGGTTTACAGTGTTTTAACTAATAACAATACAATATATATATATAGGTACACAAGAAACAACCTGACTGAGGCAGAAACGTCAAAAGAAAAAAAGAAAATCGAAAGAAGGTTTAAAGAATCAACGAAAAGTTATAAAATCTACTGCGGTGTTTAAAAAATAAGTGCGCGGTGTTTAGAAAGAAGTTTAGAGGATAGTTTCAAACAAGGTTGAATATATTTTGTGTTTGGGGATCAAATATATTTTGTATTTGACGATCGAATATATTTAATCCTTCTTTTTAAAGATGAAAAAAATTAGTTTATTCATAATATGTTTGGTGTTACTTGTATTCGGTGCGTCTACCACCAGCGCAAGGCAGTTGTTGTCCCGGCGACGCGATGGTCAAGGCGAAGATAATAGTATGGTTGCCAGCTTTATCGAGCGGCTGGGGAAGAAGAGAAAAGGAAAGAAAATGAAAAAGAAGAAAAAAAAAGTAAAGAAAACGAAAACAACGAAAGTAAATAAGAAAAAAAGACCATCAAAGAAACCATCAAGTTCAAGTGGGACCATACAACTTCCAACGAATTTTAACTGCGAGTGTTACCTGACGCGATACCGAGACCTACGAAATGCATTTAAAAACGACTGTCAAAAAGCGCAACAACACTACGTTATGAACGGTATAAAAGAAGGTCGAGACCCGACTTGCTCCGGACCAAACGCAGCTAAGAGGAACGAGCAAATATCTAGAACAGAAGAGAAAGAAAAGAAGGAGGCCAAGCGTGAGCAGAAAGAAAAGAAAGAGGCCAAGCGTGAGCAGAAAGAAAAGAAGGAGGCCAAGCGGGAGAAGGGGAAAAAGGGTGACCAGCGCGAGGTCAAACGTGAGGAAAAGGAAAAGAAGGCTGAGAAAGGAGAGGAAAAGAAGAAGGCAAAGAAGTCAATACGTCAAATACTGAAAGGCGAAGGCATTGAGGTTTCAAAGAAGAGTGCAAGGAAGGTGCTCAAAGGCAATAAAATCCAGACGTCCAAAAAAGCAGTCAAACACATCAAAAAGTCGCTGAGGAGCAATGGCATTGACGCCAAAGGGAAGGAGATAAAGAACATGCTGAAAGTACGAGGTGAATCTGGAGGAACAGATGTGTCCAAGGTTGCACGATCCATGGAACAGAAACAACAACTAGGCAATGGCATAGCTGCCGAAAATCCGAAGGGGGGGAGGCAACAACATGACAATGCTGTAGCTGCCGAAAATCCAAAGGATGGGAATATAGGAAAGCCAACCGGGGAAAGAACCCTCGGAAACATGCTAAAGCCTAAGAAGAAAGCTTCTCAAAAGGCAGAACCAAGTGACACTTTTGCTGCGTCTGCTACCGAAATGATGAAAACCGGTATTGATTCAACACTAAACGAACCCGTGCCCAGTGTTCAACCGGATATTCAAGTTGACAGCGAACCTTTTGCTGAGACTGCCACTGAAGGTGAATTTGCCAGATGCCAAGTTTTGAAAGGCAAGAAAGGTAAATTACATACAAAGGAAAGTGTAAGCAGAAGCCAGTGTGATGCAAAATGTGACCAGAAAGAAGATCACCAATGCAAGTTTGGAAACGACATTTTTTTTCAGTCAGAGTATGCAAAATCGATTCTAAAGTCCATAAAACGGAAATACAAAGCGCCAGATTTTTCAAAGGCGGAGAGAAGACAACGAAAATATGCTGCAAAAGTTAAGAAAGAAATAAATCATTTGTATGGCGAAAGTTATTGCCTCGACTTACAGCTTTATCTTATGGATAAAATTCCAAAGGGAGATTCCCGGATGACTCGAGATGACCGTAGGTTGTTTACAAGACGGGCGACGTTTAATGTAGAGAAGGCCGAAGAAGACATAGACGAACTTGAAAAAAAAGTGAGAATAAGGGTGGGTACCGTCGTCGCCATGGCAGATTGCCATTGGATACATCGAAGTGATAAAAAAGTAAAAAGTAAATGCAAAAAAGATGTATCCAAGTATAGTGATTATAAACTTGGCAATTATAAAATTGGCAAATATAAAACTGCTCTTAAAATGGTTGGTAAAAAGAAGCTTCAAAAGGAACTAAAAGAAGCAGAGAAGCAGCCGGAAAAAGCAAGAAAGTGGCTACAGGACACAAAAAAAGAGTTAGCGTTAGATTTTGGAGTATCGGAACGTCATATGGAAGAACTAAAGAAAAGATGGGACCGCCTTGGCTGTAAGACGCGACAGGGGAGAATAAAAATTGGTGCCAAACTTGATCCAGGTAGGCGGAAATATTACGGTTCTTCTGAAGCACTTGGTAAAAAGGCTTATAAAAATTTCGTTAAGTATCAGTCCGGCCCTGGTAAAACAAAACAAGAGATGAAAAAATTGAAAGAGAATTTAAAGCAATTTGAAAAAGATATCAGCGATTCACCATTCAAATCCATGCGTACTTTCATTGAAGATTTCTTTACCAATTCAAAATATTTGCAACTCTCAAAGGGCTTTAAGGTTATTCTAAAGCCCGAAAATGCCCAGTGGACATTTGATCACAAGAATAAGAAACGACGGTTGAATCGTAGGAGACGCAGAATATTATGGGGTGGTAAACCAGTTATGGGTAAACCAGTTATGGGTGGAACATTTAAAACCGTGAAGTTTAGTTTAAACAGTCTGGGCGATGGAATTCGACGTATTCAGGAATTTGCGGGGTACGTTTCCGCGTCGATTTCTTACGAGGCGGGTCCACACGAAGAAGCGCATTATAAGTTCAATAACAATATTAATGGCCTGCATTCGAGTGGTTCTGGACAAGTGGGCTTAAAGAGCAGCCTTTATAAAGTGGATGTAAAATTGGGAGACTTTACCTATACCCAGGATGCTATGCAAGCGGAGTATGGTTTTCATTATGAGTATGGGGGTTTGATGATACCAACACTTCTTAAATTCGGTGCAGTGAGTAAGTTTACCTCTCAGTCATTAACTGATGGCGATACCGACAAAAGTTATATAAAAGTTGAACACAGCACGGGAATATCAGGATATGAATTTGGTCTTGAACTTCCTGGTCATCAATTGCTGGGCAAAGATGGCAAGCCTAATGGCCATAATACACTTGTAAAAGCTAATATTGGCTTACAAGACGTTCTCGGTTTGCCTGAGGGACAAGGGTTCAGCATCTCGGCTCGGCTTACTGTTCAGGACTTTATTCCTCTTCTGCAAGAATATGTTTTGGGAGTTTCAACCCTTAAAGCGAATCCTGTTGAGACAGGTCAGATAGCCCCCGTGAACCTATTTAGCGACGCAAGTTTCATGAGTTGGTCTCCTGATAGCGCATCTATGATGGATTATTCACCTGGTGCATTTGATTTCACTAGTTCATTTGGAAGTTTCGGCTCTAGTTCTAGTTTTACTAGTTCATTTGGAAGTTTCGACACGTTTAAACCTATCAACATAGATTTTTCACCTGGTGCATTTGATTTTACTAGTTCATTTGGAAGTTTCGGCTCGCTTTTAGAGCAAGACTCGAATTTGCATACAAATGAAATGAATATAGAAGTAGATGTTGGTGAAATTGTACTAACAAAAGATTTGTCATGGGTGTATGAAAATGCGCCGGATAAAGAAGTTGCTGCCAAAGCCCGGGCGAGCAACAAACTAAGTTTTATCGAAAAAACATCGGACAAAAAAGAAAACGACAAAAAGTATTTGTTTGACTGGTCCTTCCCCCCCATAGCACTTGGTTGGAGGGATCAGGGGATGTATAAAAGGGCAATAAAAGCGAAGAAGGACATGGACAACATGGCGGCACAGATAGGGTTCTCCCCCAGCCAGCTGACTTGGGAATCTTCGGGCATTCCTTTCCCTTGGTTTCCAGGATGGCGGGAAGAAGTTGGTTACGATTACTCTTGCTGCCGTCCTGTGTATGATTGTTGTAATGATGACTGATGATTGAATTATTTGAAACATCCAAATAGTTTAATTCTGATAATTGCGCTAAACTTGTTGGTAATCCATATATATATTTAATTAATACATAACTTATTTTTTAATTTACTCATGATAATTCCTACTCTCCAGAAAGAATACGATAACTTGATACACAATAATATCTATTTCACTAAACTGAAAGATGGACAATGAATCGTAACATTGCGATAGAGTTCATTGAAATCCACAGATGTGCCAATATTTTTAAAGATATAAAAACATTGTAGTTACCTCTAGGTTCACTTGATAGTGCAGTCGGCCACTTAGTAACCTTAAAATTATTTTAAATTATTGTTAAGTTAATAATATTATAAAAACATTGGTGGAGGTTATGCATATATGTATATTTTAAATACGCAAGTTCGTAAAAAATTAAAATACGAAAATACGCGCGTAATATTTTTTGTGAGCATCGACACATTTACGCAACAAATTACTCTATCGAAATATTCTTAGCGAATCCGGACAACTTAGATAGGAGTTGAAATGTTCCAATATAAGTACAAAAAACATTATTCTTGCAGAATATTCTTAGCGAATACTGTACCTAATTTTCTAGAATAAAATTCCAACATCTCCTTTTCTCAAAAGTATACGAAATGATAATATTTAAGTATGCTTTTTAATAATTTGATAGGCTCCCTACAGGTTTTTAGGAGTTTAAGGAGTTTGGTGAAAAACAGCACGAAAGGACGGTGAAAATAAAATATGTCATAGCATACAAATAGGCTTACGATGTTGACTTTATTTTTGGTATTTATTATTACCAAGGGAGCCCTCACTCTCTACGAGGGAAATACCATTGGGAGAGGGGCTGTTAGGGGTGGGGACACAGCACAGTCTACATGTAGTATGATGTTTCTTGCTTTGTTGTCCAGTATGGAATAATATAAGGGTTTGATATTTAATTTTATAATGGTTTTTGTAGTATGAGCAAACTGTAAAGTCTGGAAGTCTTCTTACTATTTGCACATTTGGTTTTACAACAATCTACAATCTGGCAATCTAAATCGCACAATCTGGCAATCTGGCAATCATCCAGCAAAAAAAGAAACGCAACTCTCCAGCTCTCCCTGACGCAACTTATACACACCAGCAGCTACATACGTATTAAATATGTTGTATTATATAACATCACCTGAGTGGAATGCCTAATACCTATAGAATACCATTGCAAGCTAAAGCCTGGCAAGCTGGCAAGCAGCTTAATGCACCATTCTAATTCTTCCTCTCCAGCATTATTATTATTATTATTGTTGTTGGTACATCATTATAATTGTTTTTAAATAAAAATATATACACAGCGGTAACAACACTAACAATTAGCATACACAAATAGTCTTCTCTAATTATTTGATTTGATTTTCTATCTCCTTTGAGAATAAAAATAAGATCTGTGGTTGAATTCTACATGTACATATAGCACGCGCAGTGTCTTCGTTTAAAAGCTAAGACTGTATGCAAATAAAATATTATCACCAGTATGGATTCATCTTCGTCTGAAAAGCACTATTTCACACCTTCATTCGCAATTGTTGGTGATAAGTCACCAGACTTTCAGAGTTTAAATAATTTTACTTCACCAATTAAAAAAAAGCTTTCTCCAATACAATTGCAAAAAAAGAAAATGAAAGCAGAATTAGACAAGTGGAATAGCCAATTAGGTATGAAGTCAAGTTGGGTAACATTTCAATGGCAACAACAACAAACAAAATGTCATAAAACTGCATTAAAGACTATGACGTCATTTGTTGCTGACGATGTAAAAAAACATATGCGTAAAATAAGAGATGACGCTAAATTGTATAATAATGAAACCATGAAGGAGGCATCTCAAAAATACCAAAGGGGCAGATTAGAGAAACATAATAAGCAGATTTTGAAACGATTGTTTCTTGTATCTGTAACAGAAACACCAATAACAAAAATAAACTCCAAAGCTGGTAAAGCACGTGAAAAGAAACAGCGACGGGATAGACTGAAAGCAATTCGACAAGCGAAACAAGCTAAAATGGATTATATAAATTCTGAAAATCAATTAATGATTAAGCGTATTGCAGCTGCGCGATCAAGTTTTGACCATAAAAAAGAAAGAGAATTTTTCGCCCGTCATAAGAAATTAAGGGCTGCTATGAGAAAAGTAAAAGATAAGCCAAAGCCTAAAAGAAAAAGAAGAAGACGTAAAAGGTTGCAAAAATTAGACGAAAGGACTACACCTATACCTGGTGTAGTACAACCATTGCCATCCTTGGAACCCAAAGCAGAAGAGCCTGATTTAGTGAAAATGGGCAATTCGAATTATCAGGCAATGATTACTTTAGATGGAAAGCGAGTTCAGGCAAGTGCTTTTGTGCTACATGATAAAATACATTTTGAATTAGTAGACCCAACAACAGGTGCAAAACGAGGCTTTGATTTAACAACAGTAGAGTTAAATAATTTAATTGATACAAGATTTAGAGAGATGAGAGGAATGAGTGGCAGACATCGTTTAAAAGGTCTAGTAGAACGTTTACCAAAATTGTTGCAAGGGTATTGAAGAAAGTGTGCGAGAACAGATCAGTACACGCACATGACAAATGTAAAAAAAATAAATAAGGGCGTAGTAGTATATATAGTTAAAAAACACCACAAATTTTATCCCTTCAGTTGTCTCAAAACATCTATGCATATATATCATCGACTTCGTATATCATACGTGTACAGTCCTCTTATCATACATACACTACACGCACTAAATTTTAAATTTTTTTATTATTTTTAAATATACGAACCTACGAGAGAGTTCATATTTTTTTTAATACACACGAAGTATATATATGTACACGCGCGTATGTGATGTGGGTGTATTATTGAAGCAGGTCATCATATATAACAGTAATATTTATATAATATGCAGTTATTAATATTATGATACGATTCGTACCAGGTATCTTTAAGGAGTTGCAACGTTGCGCGTTCGTTTCCCTGAAGAATTTTTCACCATTCCTGTAGTATTTTTATTATCTTTTTGTCGTTTACTATCTATGTATGCCTGGTATTCATGCAGAAAATTATATTGTTTAATTGTTTGTATTGCTGGATGTCCACGGTACTCCCTTATTTCTCCCATGGCAGTATCTGGAAGTAAATGTTCTTTTTGTTTCAAAATAAATGTTGCTAAGATTGTTGGTGCTCGACCAAAACCATTTCTACTGATACATATGATATTTTTATTATTCTTCAAACATTTTTCCATATGTTCGTGTATTATATAACAATCTTCTACTGTTGTAGGATGCAAACCAATTTGAATAGGGTAATGGTGAACCTCTATACCATATTTACCAGCTATAGCTACAAAATCTAAATTTGGTAGCATTGACAGAACTTCACGAGCAGTACAAAATAGAAAAATGTCTGTCACAGCAAGACTGGCTAATAATTCAAAATCTCGTTTCAATAATTCTTTCGTTTGACTACCTGATTTGGATCTACCAGGTAAAGCAGTCATGCCTATACTCCCATATTTCGAGTTGAGCCAATATGGCGCAAAACGGCATTTCACTGGAATATTAGTAATTGTCACTTCAATGTTTGCGGCTGTATTGATGTTGCTACTGTGAAGGTTGTTGCTATCACTATTGTGCTCTCTTTTTGCCAGTTTTAGTTTGGATTATCAGTTTTTTTCAAAGTTTATTAAGGCATTAGCATGCCGTCCAGCAATGCCAGCAGGCACACAGGCAGGGTTAACAAAAATAGTAAAATCTTTGAAATTGAAAAATGCAAAATGATGTATACCTGGTAAACTTCCAATATCTTAAGCGATATAGTAAAAATGGATCCAAGTTTAATAGTTAATATACAGGTAGCATTGAAAGCACCCAGAGCACGAAAAAACACCATTGCACACCATTATGAAAAAACGATAAAGGGTGTTGAAAATA
>JACLAD010012951.1_pt1 | contig 16717 bp, 15 predicted proteins | sample 8027901 | NCBI WGS metagenome assembly JACLAD01 (sample SAMN15725071, study PRJNA655200) | protist metagenome | isolation source: fluorescence activated cell sorting (FACS) single amplified genomes of... | place: Spain: Blaines Bay Microbial Observatory, Mediterranean Sea | collected 2016-07-05 | reverse complement strand
ATTTTTTCCTCCAAGAAGAATGATGTCCCCCAAACGATCAAGTGTTTATTTGATGACAGGCCCTAGTTAAGAAAAAAAATTCTTTAACGAGATTTCAAAGTAAACTCAAAAACACATAGATCATCATTTCACCTTAGGTTCAGTCGAAAGTTTATCGTCATTAACATATAGAATTAAATGATTATTATTTCTTTTTGCTCTCGTCCCAAAATTCCATTAAATTCTCCAAAGAAAACTGATCCCAGGATTTCCCTGAACAGTTGACTTGTTCTTCTACATATTCAAAGCGATGGCTGAATTTGGAATTTGCATCTCTGAGAGCAGTTTCAGCTTCTATTCCAGACTTCCTTGCCCAACTACAGAGTGCAAAGAGAAGATCTCCAAATTCTTCATGTAATCTTGTTGAATTTGGTGCTTTAGTTTCCAGTTCCTCCTGAATTTCACTGATTTCTTCTTCAACCTTCTTCCATGCGACTACGGAAGTTGGCCAATCAAAGCCAACCCGTGCGACTCTTTTGCTTAACTTTTGAGCTCGCATCAACGCAGGTAGCGCTAAAGCCACATTATCTAATATCCTTGACTGCCTACCCTGCTCAACTGACTTCTGCTTTCGCTCTTTAGCTTTCTGTAATTCCCAAGACTCTGCTTGTGACTGAACATCTCTTTCCTCACTTCCTTGAAATACATGCGGATGCCTGCTAATCATTTTTTCACAGACATCAATGACCACTTGATCGAAGTCAAACACACCAATTTCTGCCGCAATTTGTGAATGAAAAACAACCTGCAGCAGAAGATCTCCCAACTCTTCCTTTAATTCCCCAAAATCTTGTTTTCGAATCGCTTCATCAACCTCATAAGCTTCCTCGATCGTGTACGGCGCAACTGAAGCAAAACTCTGTTCTTTGTCCCAAGGGCAACCTTTAATGGGATCTCTAAGGATCCTCATCACCTCCAAGAGACGGTCTATTTGCTGATTTTTTCTCTCATTATTCTCCATAGTTCTTTTGCCTGTGTTTTATCATAATTTTACTCAAAGAGTTTGATATCTGGGTTAAAGTACGATTTAATTTTTCATTTAAATATAATTTTAAAGACAATTATGCTCGGAATATTTCATGAAGAATTAATATAAATAATCAGATGTGCGAAAGAAATTCAGGTCATTACAATTTAATTTTGCTTGATATAAATGGAAGATTTTTTCTGCTGGTTTGGATATCAGTTAAAAACTCATTAGACCGTAAATTAATACAGCGCTTACCAACACTGCTGGGGCAAAAAACACCCATTTACTGGCTTTTGTTGGTTTGATTTCCTCTGTCTGGTTCCAGTCTGTTCTGAGAACGCTTCGCTCTTTCAACTTTAGTCTGTGAGCTTCTTGTGTCCTTTGTTCATTTTCTCGCTTCCAAGTTTCTCTCAACGAGCGTATTGATTGTTCACTTTCTCGTATCTTCTCTTCTAGTTGTTTAAGTCTATACTCCACATAAACTTCTTGGGCTTTACTCGGGTCGCCTTCTGCAATTTCAAGTGCCTTTTGCCTTAAATCCTGAATGTAATGATCATTGCCAAGTTCTTCAGCGATGATGGAGTAGATTTGTTCTCGACTGACAGTTTCCAATTAACCTCCAATGGTATCTTCGTTTGCATCCTGCACCGAAAGAAATTCGGATAATCCTAAAATCTTTTTTTGCGGTATCCTACCAACTTGGAATCATATTTCCACCATTAATTTAGAAAATTCTTCGCTTTTCAGGGTGTGACAATCAATTTGTTGTGGTATCTGAGGTCAATTCTTTGGGTGAGTTTGTGTTTTTCCTGAATGGGACCATAAACTTTCTCAAAAATTTCAACCCTTTCGACAAAGAAATTACTACCAAAATAGATGATCGTTGGTTCTCCAAACAACTTCACCTTGACGTTAAGTGGTTCTTCCACATCGATATATTGAATTTTTCGTCTGAAGGCTTCGTTTAATCGTAATGAATTTTGAAATCTCAAGGCTTGGCCCAACCTAAAAGAATCTGTGAGATCGGTTATATCCTGTCGATCAAAACCTCTAAGAACGGGCGGATTGATTATTCCATCACTCTTAACTTCCATCAGTAGATTTCTATTTTCGTCTATAAGAAAAAGATTACCACGATGTTCGATAGTTGCTTTAGGCCCGAATTCTTCAATAAAAAAGTGAAGTTGGTCTGGAAAATACCGCCTTACGTGAGAAGTTTTCACAATCGTGTTCATGTTAGCTTTTTCAGCCAGTTCGTAGGGGTCAAGTGTCGACAAGTTGTTAGATGAGGGCAACTTGACCGCACCTAGAATGTCATCTTCACTCAACAGGTGAATTCCTTCAACACTCAGTTGCTGTAGTTGCTGTTGAAATAAGTTAGGCGCCATCTGAAAAGTACCCCAAGCTAGCCAAGAAACAGCTAATATCAAAACCAGCGATGGGATCATTTTAAACATTGTCAAGGACAACGCGCGAAGAAATTTAAGTGAACCTGAGAAGGAAACAGAATTTACAGAGGTAGTTTTCTTTTGCCGCTTCATCCTTGTGGGAATCTGCTCAGGCATAACCATGATGCGCCGCCCGTCACTTTTTTTGATCGTAACAGGGGTAATTTTTCGGCTAGGTTTTTGAGGGTTTCGCCTTGTAGGGCGTTTTTTTAGATCTTGCATTAGCCTTGGCTTCCATTCCCCAACAGCCCACTAGATTCCTTCTAGTGGAGCAATCCCAAAATTCTCTAAGCTAGAGTATGAACTTCGGTTCTCAATTCAATCCTGTGATCAATCCAAATTCTGTCTTTAACAAATTCAATTAGTTTCAATGCATCATCTGATGTGGCCCCACCCAGATTGACCATGAAATTGCTGTGCTTTTGGCTGATTTGCATCCCACCAAAACGCTTCCCCTTCAATCCGGAAGCTTCAATAAGTTTGGCTGCAATCCCATTTGGTGGATTTCTAAAAACTGAACCACAGTTTGGTTGTTTTTGAGGCTGATTCTCAATCCTGAAGGTGTGAAATTTCATCATTTTTTGACGAACTTCCTCAGGATTTTTTTGGACTAAGGAAAATCTTGCCTTCAAAACCACCCTCTTTTCATTCGAATTGAAAGGAGAGGATCTGTATGCAAAGTTCAGTTCATCTCGAATTGATCTTCGCCAAATCCCTTTCTCATCGAGCCAATCTACACTTTTCAAATAGTCACTGGTCTCAGATCCATGTGCACCTGCATTCATACAAACTGCACCTCCTATGGTGCCTGGAATGCCAATCAAAAATTCAAGACCTGACCAGCCTTTAAGGCTTAATTTTTGAGCAGCCGTAGCATCAGCCATTCCCGCACCAAAAGTTGCTAAAGAATCCTGATCCACCATTTCCAATCTTCTAAAATTTTTCCCCAACCTGATCAGAACACCGGGCCAAAATTCAGGCATCAGCAGATTCGACCCCTTACCAATCACTCGCCAAGGTACCCCATCAAGAAGGCAGTTCCGTGTTGTCGTGCAGATATCTTCTTCACATTCTGCATTCAATAAAGCCAGCGCTGTCCCACCTAATTTCCAGGTATTCAATCTACTCAACTCTGGAGACTCTAGGAGTGTAGATTGCTTTAGTGCAGCTCTTAAATGTTCTAAGAAAAGTGGATCACTCTTCATCCCAAGTTTCTAGGGGGGGTCCTGGTTGAAGCTCATCAAGTTTATAGTAGGTTCTGATATCTGGATGAAAAATGTGAGCAATCACGTCCCCATAATCCAGCAAGATCCAAGTGCTCTCCATTTCACCTTCAATCCCAAGAGGCCTGATTTTAGTGAGTTTAAGCTTTTCCTGAATCTTCTCCGCAATACCTCGACAATGGGGCTGTGAGCGTCCCTCACAAATCATCACGTAATCAGCTAAGCTTGATTTCTCACGGAGATCATAGAGAGCGATTTGACTAGCTTTCCCATCTTTTGCTCCGGCCACGACTAAATCTGCCTGAACTTTTGACTGCAAGTTCTCCTTTAAGTTATGAAACAGTTTCCAGCATACGACCCTGCCAGGTTTCGCGTATTGCTAATAAGTTTTCAATGTACTGGACAGGACGCATCTTTTCTTTTGTCCATTCTGGCGCTATCAATTCATCCCACCGAGGTGCAACAGCCGTAAGTCGATGAATTGATATCTTTTGATCAAGGTTTTCTAAGAACAGAACAACTCGCTCTGCATAATCCCGTAAATCTATTGGATAAAAGTTTCCCGAGCTATATTCTTCAGCCAAGGGAGTATTCTTGAGAACATGCAAATTATGCAACTTTACCCCATCGACAGATAGTTCATTAAGTAAATTTGCGGCTTCAATTAGTTGTTGATCTGATTCACCTGGAATTCCAAAAATAAGGTGCGCACAGATATTTAAATTTGGAATCTTTTTTAGTTGCTTGATTGCTCTGATTGCAGCTTCTTTATCATGCCCACGTCGCAGAAAAATCAACTGCTGATCATCAAAGGTTTGAATGCCTAATTCAATGGACAAGTAAGTTTGTTCAGCAAGTTCTCCAAAAAATTTTAAGGCTCCTTTTGGCAAACAATCCGGACGAGTACCAATAACAATACCTACGATGTCTTCTTGTTGAAGAGCTTCTTCACAATGTTTCTTTAGCTCTGAAAGTTTTCCAAATGTGTTTGTATAGCTTTGGAAGTAGAGCAGAAATTTGTTTGCTTTGTAGCGCTTCCTAATTCGTTCTCTGTGATATTTCAGTTGATCCAACATCGACCAATCAGCCTGCACAAAGGCTGGTGCTGAACCCCACTCATCACAAAATATACAGGTTTTCATTCCCGCCAAGCCTTCTCTATTAGGACAGGTCTTAGCAACTGAAACGCTTACTTTTTGTACTCGAAATCCAAATTTTTCACGATAGAATTGACTAATTGGCAGGAATCTTTTTTGGTGATCAAATTTTGGGAGAGAACTCATTTTACAAACTATATTCTGGAAGAAATTCAACACAAGCGCCTATTTCTTCAATCACTTGGGACTCTTCAATTTTTCTATGTTGATAACGAGCTCCTTTCACAACAGTTTTTGGCTTCAGGCACCGAAAAACCTCACAACAGTTATCTTCTTCGAAAATCAGTACTCTATCCACACTTTGTAGTGATGCCAGCAATCTGGCGCGTTCCATTTCATCAAGTAACGGCGGTTTTCCCTTTTTTCGCTTAATTGAAGCATCACTATTGATCGCAACTACTGTGAATCCTTTAAATTTTCGAAGTTGCCCTAAGAATTTCAGATGAGTTGAGGAAAGTTTATCAAAGTAGCCATTTGTGATCACCACGGGAGATTCATCTTTTAGTGCTAATTCCTGTTGCAGTCTTTTTAATGAAACAATTTTTGTGGAAGTATGGCCATAAACAAATCTCTTACGAATTTCTTCTCTTTCAAAAGAAACAACTCCAACATGTTGAATTTCCATGGCTGCGCCAAGTTGTGCCCAATGAGCTGCGATAGAAGGAGTCGCCCCGCTGGAAACGAGCATGGACAAGATACTAATCACCATGTCACCGGCACCCACGACATCAAAAACCTCAAGAGCCTCCGTGCAAAAAAAGATGAATTCTTCGCTGGACTGAAAAAGTAAAAGTCCATCTTTATCCAAGCTAAGTGCGATGATAGCACCGTTAAGCTTTCGTTGGAGAATTTCAGCAGCTTTTAATGCAGTTTCTTGGTCTATAATATTGATGCTCGTTGCAGCACCGGCCTCTTTTCGATTTGGTTTCATCCAACTACATCCCTTATAAATCTCATAGTCTCCAAGATTTCTTGGGTCTACAAGCACCGGAATATCTAGTGAATTTGCAATTTGGATTGTTGATTTGATGAGCGAAGGATGAAGTGTACCCTTGTTATAATCGGAGATGACCAAGGCTTGTTGGCTAGGTAAAATAGAATCTAGCCAGCTTAGTAAATTGGAATAGTTGAGGTATTGATAACCTGCCGGGGGGTCATGATCAAGGCGCAGTAGGTGGTTATGCCCCGCAATCATCCGATGCTTCAATACAGTGGGGTAATCAGATACTTGCTGAACCCCGCTATTGTCAAATCCTTCCTTAGATAAAATGTCAAGAATCTGATTACCTATGGAATCTTTACCTATCAAACCTGAGACTGTCACCTTGCAGCCCAGTGTCTTCAGGTTCATCACAACGTTCCCAGCCCCCCCTAGGCGCTCCTCCTCACGGACTAGCCTCAGAACAGGAATTGGAGCCTCAGGAGAAATTCGTTCGACTGTACCCCAGGAGTAACGGTCGAGCATCAAATCACCAAGAACTAATATACTTGGTGAGGTTAATTCATCCCAGGCTGAAAGACACGACTGCGGGTCAGGATTGAGCATCAAGATTGCCGATCAAGATACTTTTCTAAAGCTTTTTTAAAATCTTGGAGAGGTCTTGCGCCAGAGAGCAGTTCGCCACGAACTCGGCCACTCTTTGGATCAAATGTACCTATTAGGAAACCAGGAGTTCCCGTCACTCCAGCCTCTTGACCAGCTTTCATATCCTCCAACACTCGAGACCGATATTTTTCTTCTTCAATACATTTTTCGTATTGATCAACATTCTCCAGCCCAATTTCATCAGCAAAGCCAATAAGGTCTTCTACAAACTGGTTTTTCTGATTCTTAAATAATAAAGCATGGAGTGTTTCAAATTTTCCTTGATCTCTAGCGCACTCAACAGCAATTGCAGCCTCATCTGCTTCCTTGTGGAAGGGCAAAGGGAAATGGCGGTATCCAAAAGCCACCCGGTCTCCATATTCTTTTATCAACTCTGTCAAAGTTGGCTGCACTCTAGCGCAGAAGGGACATTGGTAGTCTGAATATTCAAGTAGTATTACCTTTGCCCCCTTGTTCCCTCTAACGTAACCCTCCCCGACATTTGTCTCCAATAGAAACTCAGATGGTGCTTGCAGATAAGACTTCACGAGTCCTTTGGACAATGCTTCGTTGTACTGGCGATAAACGCTTTCCTGCTGTAACTGATTTGCCAAATAATCGCGAATTTGTGACCTGAGATCATCTATGCTTCCGCGATTTTCAAGCCTGTTCTGCTTATAAAACAGGGTTACCATGTCATCGCTGATTGGGAATTGAGGATTAGGATCAATTTCAGAATCAGATTTGGCTAATTCATTTAGAACAAGGTTTGGAAGAAGTCTTGCCAACTGGTCATAGAGAGCTTGTGCTGCATCCTGAGCGGCTTTATCTCGAAGATCTTCAAATCGAATTATTTTTCCATTGATTTCAGCAATAATCGGGTTGGCTTGAAAATAATCCTGTTCATCTGCTTCTTTCTCATTTGCTAATAAATTCGCTGTCAGGATTATTAAAAAAAGAGAAAAAGTTGTGAGATATTTGCTATATTTAATGATAAGCATTGGTGCCTTTAAATTTAGTTTACACACTCACTGATTGATGGCTGATCTGAATTGTCAGCTATCGCCATATTTATAAGTGTGATGAGTGTATCCCATCTATGTGGAAGATTCTGAGTTTCCAATAGAGCTTGTTTTTCCATACTAGTAAAATCTAAGTTCATACAGAGAATATTTACCAAATAGTGAATTGGTATTGTTCTAAGTTTATCCCATTCAATTTGGATATTCTTCTTCTCTGCATAATTACGAAACCCCTCATAAAGCAATTCAGGATCGTCAAGATCCTGGTTACCTTCTTCCAAATCCTCTATAAAGTTTGAATAATTAGAAACCACTTGGCGATACTGAGTAGTCACGTCCAACTCTTTTTCAATTTGAAATCTTATGACACCGTTCAAGCGAATCAAATAATTTTCATTTGGAAGTTGTTGGCATTGTTCAATTTTACCTAAACAACCAATTTCATAGATATTCTCCTGCTCCTGTTCAATTGGTTGTACCATTCCAATGACTTGATCATGCTCCATGGCAAATTCAATCATTTCCCGATATCGAGGCTCAAAGATATGTAGGGGTAGGATCGTGTTTGGTAAAAGGATCGTACCATACAGTGGGAAGATTGGGATGATTTCGGGGAATTCACTCATAGGATTGAATCTTTAAATTCGAATTGTTTAACAAAAATCAATTGGGATTTTCTGAAGTCTGTTTGCTCCGCTCAAGATAATTTCTCGCTTGCTGAATATCCTTAACGATTTGTGCTTTGAGTTCATCAGGACCTGAAAATTTAACAACTTGCCTCAAAAAAGCCAAAGGCTGAACTTCAATGATCTCTCCATACAAATCAACCGTTTCATCGAGCAAGTGGGTTTCCATCAAAGGTTGGTCTTTAAAAAATGTAGGTCTTGTACCAAGATTGGTCACCCCCCAAAACCGTCTTCCCTGCCAACAGACTCTGCTTACATAAACACCCTTGTTAAGAGCCAAATTCACATTAGGGATTATATTTGCGGTGGGGAAGCCTAAAGTCCTACCTCTTTGATCTCCAAGATCCACTGATCCCCTAATCCCATAAGGTCTTCCAAGATACATTGGCAGTTGCTCAAATTGATTTTCCCTAATCATTTGTCTGACAAGCGTAGAACTGACGGTTCTTCCACCAAGTTGTAATGGTGGCACTTCTTGAACTAGAAAACCAAGCTGTTTCCCCAAGGTTTCCAGAGTTTTAAAGTCACCGGCACGTTGACAACCAAATCTAAAATCATAACCCACCACAACTTGACTAAGATTGTAGGGCTCCACCAGAAAACGTCTCACGAAACCCTCTGGTGAAAGCTCAGAAAATTCTTTGGTGAACGGTAACGTTTTTATCTCATCAAGACCAGCCTGTTTTAAAAGTTGCTCTTGATGAAAACGAGAATTGATTCTCTCGACCGGCCGATTACCAAGTACTTCTTGAGGGTGAGGATCAAAAGTAACCAATGCAGATTTACCTGCGAAAGAATGAGAAGCCTGTATTGTTGTTTCAATAAGAGCTCGATGCCCTAAATGAAGGCCATCAAAATTTCCTATCGTGATTGCAAATTGAACTTTTGACATACTATTCGACAATACTTAATTTCACTGAAGATAAAACATTAGCGGAAATGTGAACCGAGCTATGGCACTTCTTGCCCTGCTACAGCATTTCCAAATATCAAGTCACCTAGGTAATTTTGAGTACTGAATTCTGCATATTTTCCCTGATCTTTCTGGGAATTCTGCATGAAAGTTTGATTTATTGGTTACAGTATAAATTCATCTTCTACACTAGATTATTCGGCTCCAAAGCTTTTTTGATTCATAGTATTCAGCTTGGGGCCAGTTGGCTACTGATCGGAGTTATCATTTTAATACTTCTTTTGAAACTCATTGACGGCTATGAATATCACCACACAAGAAGTTGGTCCATTATTGGATTTTTTTTGGTGACACTCGGCCTAGCACTTATGTGGCTTGGTTTTAGGAGACTTGGCTGGGCAAGAATGATGAAGATCAGGCTTTTTTCCCAACCTGAAACAGCTTGGATCCATACAGGTATTTTCAAATTTTGTAGAGATCCAATGTATAGGGGTTCTCAACTGACAATGTTTGGCATGAGCCTTCTATTGGACTCCTGGGTCATTCTAATGTATGTTGCAGAAATGGTTTTGCTTCAGCAATTTTTAATTCTGCTGGAAAGAGAACCTGTTCCAACTACCTTGGTCGACTATTTGACTTTGAATTCAATCAATCCCAAAAGCTAGAGGTAGATGCACGAGACTCTTCTTTTCCGTAATTCTCCGAATGTCCTTCTACTCGCCCTGCATTTACCAGAAAAATCACGTCTAGAAATTGATCATTCACTGCAAGAACTTCAAGCGCTCTCTTACTCACTTGGTGCAGTGGTTTGTGATGCGTTAGTTCAACAAAGAGATCAACCCCACCCAGCTTTCTTCTTTGGAAAAGGGAAACTTGGTCAGATCAAAGACCTCATCCACAAGCACAGTATTTCATTTTTGATCACTGACGGTCAACTCAGTCCCAAACAAGCACAAAATTTAGAAAAATCTTTACATAAGCCGGTTTTGGATAGAACTCAATTGATCTTAGAGATCTTTGGCAGAAATGCCCGCACTAGAGAAGCTAAACTTCAAATAGAACTGGCACAATCAAAGTACTTACTTCCTCGTTTATTGGGAATGTGGAAACATTTAGACCGAGAGAGAGGGGGGATAGGTGTTTCCAGAGGAACTGGCGAAAAACAAATTGAGAAAGACAGACAAATTTTACGTCGTAAAATTGCTCATCTTAAAGAAGATCTTCAAAGAGTGGATCGTGAAAGGAACAATCAAAAAAAGCGCCGGAGTTCATGCTTGCAAGTCAGCCTTGTGGGCTACACCAACGCTGGAAAATCAACGATCATGAATGCATTGACCAATGCGGATTTGCTTGTTGAAAATAAGCTTTTTGCAACCTTGGATTCAACTACGAGATTGCTAGAAGAAGAGAGCAGGCCAAAAATTCTTCTTTCAGATACCGTTGGTTTCATCCGAAATCTGCCTCATGAATTAGTCGCGTCCTTCCATTCCACGCTTGAAACGATCCGTGATGCTGACCTGTTACTTCATGTTGTTGATGTTGGAGCAGAACCTGAAGAACACATCAAGACCACATTAGCTGTACTTGACGAAATTCAAGCTGTCGGAATTCCAAAAATCTTAGTTTTCAACAAAACAGATCAACTCGATCTTTTGGAACAAGCTATTTTGAGAAGAAGTTATCCTGAGGCAGTCTTTATAACCGCCGCTAAGGGAGAGGTTACAGAGCTGCAAGAGGCGATCGTCAATTTTTTTGAAAGAAGAATGGAAACTGTTCAAGTTCTGCTTGATTATCAACACAGCCGTCGCTTAGCAGAAATTTATGAATGGAGTCGGGTCAATAAAATCGACTACCGTGAAGAAGGAATTTTCCTGGAATTAACTTCGATCCCCAGTAATTTAAAACACCTCCGTCATCACCTCCCAGAAGCACAATTTGAGCAGATTCAACTGACGCTGCCCAATTGAACTCAATTATTCAAACTTAGGTAACTGTCGAACCCTGAAATGAAGTTCCTCAAGAGCACTTGGAGGCACTTCAGATGGCGCTTCGGTCATCAGACAAGATGCTCGCTGAGTTTTGGGGAAAGCCACAACATCCCTGATAGAATCTGTATTCAGTAGAAACATCATCAACCTATCAAACCCTAGAGCAATTCCTCCATGAGGGGGTGCACCATAAGAAAGAGCTTGGAGCAAAAACCCAAACTTCTCTTCAATTTCTGCATCATTTAGCTCCAACCACTTAAATACCTGTTGCTGTATATCTTGCCGATGAATCCGGATGCTACCACCACCCAGTTCAACCCCATTCAGTACTACATCATAGGCTACCGAACGTATATTCTGAGGCTCAGTCTCTCCGTACTTCTTAAAATCCTCTAAATTGGGCATTGTGAATGGGTGATGAACCGCATGATAGCGTTTATCAGATGCTGAATATTCAAGTAGGGGAAAATCTGTTATCCAAACAAACTTGTATGTATTTTCAGGGATCAGTTTTCTGCGTCGGGCCACTTCTTTGCGCAAATTGCCAAGTGCATCATTGACAATGCTTTTGTTGTCGGCTCCGAAAAGGATTAGATCTCCCACCTCCACATCCAATCTTTCTTCTATAGCGCGCTGATCTTCCGCAGAGAAAAATTTTGCGATTGGTGATTGCCAACCTTCTTCATTTCTCTTAACCCAGGCCATCCCTTTGGCACCATATATTTTGACAAATTCAGTCAATTCATCGAGTTCCTTCCGAGAAAAGTCTGAGCCTCCTTTAACATTGATTGCCTTGGCGATTCCACCTCGTTCAATGGCATCTGAAAACACCTTGAGACCACATTGACCTGCAATATCACTGATATCTTTTAACTTTAAGTCAAATCGCAAATCGGGGGCATCAACTCCATAGTCCTCCATCGCTGTTTGATAGGGCATTCTTTCATAGGGAATCGAGATTTTGACATCAAGCAATGTTTCAAAGAGCGAACTCAGTAAGCCTTCAACCAAATTGTAAATATCTTCTGGTTGGATGAAGCTCATTTCCAAATCTAATTGGGTAAATTCAGGCTGGCGATTTCCCCTGAGGTCTTCATCTCTGAAACAACGAGCAATCTGCATATATCGATCATAGCCTGAGACCATCAAGAGTTGCTTGAAAATCTGGGGAGATTGTGGAAGAGCATAGAAACTGCCAGGATGTACACGTGACGGGACCAAATAATCTCTGGCACCTTCCGGTGTTGACTTGGTCAACATTGGTGTCTCAATTTCGAAGAAACCTTGATCTGCAAGAAAATTTCTGGTCTGTTGCATTGCCTTTGACCGTAAGATCAAATTCTTTTGCATCGTTGGATGTCTCAAGTCCAGATAGCGATACTGTAAGCGTAGGCGCTCCTCCACTTGTTCTCTTTCATCCATTACATATGGTGGAGTTTGAGATTCACTCAAAATATTGAGTTCATGAACAACAATCTCAATTTCACCAGTAGGCAGTTTTGGGTTTACGTTTCCTTCTATTCTGTTCTCAACTTTTCCTCGAACCGCAATCACAAACTCGGAGCGTATTGAGTCGGCTCTTTCATGCGCTTCTGCACTAGCTTCTTTGCGAAAAACGACCTGACACATTCCGGTATAATCTCTCAAATCAACAAAGATCACCCCTCCGTGGTCTCTTCGAGTTTGGCACCAACCCATCAAAGTCACTGTTTCTCCAAGATTTTCGGCTCGTAAGGTTCCACACAGGTTAGATCTTCTCCATTCCATAATCTTCTTTTGCTTGGATAATTTGTGAGTTGAGGATGACGAAAAGCTTAAACGCTAACACAGATGATTGAAAAATCAGTCCTGATCTTATTTTAGAGAGGTAATTTAATAATCCCTCAAAGATTGATGGGCCGCGTATATTTGACGAAATAACGGTAGATGAGGAGTAGGAGTACTCCAAAGGCAATAGCTGTAATGAAAAACATCAAATCAAAGGGCTTCTCAACTGCAAATCCAAAACGTATGAGTAGTGTTGAAATGACATATCCCGCATTTCTAAATGTAAGTTCATAACTATCTGAATACATGAAGGAAATGATCAGAATAAAGATATCAGCAAAAATAATCACTGTGAAAAGCTGTTGGTAAAAACCCGTTTCAGCTACACGTTTTCCTGTTGTGTAGTCATGCGTGATGAGGAGGTTAATCCAATCGAAGAAATGAAAAATCGATAGAGCTAGAAAGATGACCGTTAAAAGCAGAGAGATAAGTTTTTTAAATTTCACAAACTTCGCCAAGCTCTTTACTTGTTGCAACCCAATCTTGTTTCTATTGAGGTGATAGAAGATACCTACCAAAAGAAACATGATTAGCGCACCCACCATATCGATCATCACTGGATAAAGAATATCTGGATGAGCCATATCAAAAGAATTCTCTCCGAGGTAACTCAAATCTTTGAAGACATCTCGAATTATGATCAGTGAAATAATTTCAAATTGTTTACCTATTGCTTTGGTAATTGAATTTGGAATAGCAAGGATGAGGAGGTAAACTTCGTAATAAAGTAAAATGCTGAAAGGTGTATAGATCGCAGAGAGATAATTTTTACTTATTAAGTCCTCCATGAATGGAATAAGTATTGGTAAATTTCTATTCCATGCAATCATTCCAAGGTGTCCCAGAAATGCTGTAACTGCTAGGAGGACACCAATTTTTTCCACTGAAACTAGGTTTTTTGTTGAGTTCAGTTTGTCGAAGAAGGATTCACTCAGATCAAAAAAATCAACTAACATTTTTTTAAAAGTAATTTCGATAGTGAGAGTCGTGGGCTTAGAAGTGAAGAGAACTTAAAGGAAGGGTCGTATGACTTCGGAAGATATTGCGCCTTTGCGGATAATCCTAAAGTTTGGTTCAGTAGCATCTAACATAGTTGATGGCATACCACCTTTCGTCGTTCCACCGTCTAACCAAAAGTCTACTGAAGGACCAAGTTGCCTGTAGGCTTCATCTGCTGTCTGACAACTAGGCTGCCCACTCAGATTTGCACTTGTACCGATCAAGGGTTTTTTTAGGATTCCCAACAACTCATCAACAAATTTAGAAGGAGAATGCCGAACAGCGATCGTGTTTCCTGGTCCCCTTAGAAATTCAGGGAGATTTCTATTAGCTTGTAAGATAACAGTAAGGGCTCCTGGCCAAAATTCATCCAAAAGACAGGCTACTTTTTCTGTCACAATTGCAAAATCTAAGAGCCAGTCTCTTTTGACCAGAATCAACAGTGACTTCTCCACAGGCCTTTTTTTGCAGACAAATACCCTTTTAACAGCATCCCGATCCAAGGCATTCCCACCCAAGCCGTAGAAAGTCTCAGTTGGAAAAACCCCTACAGCCCCCTGAAAAATCAACTTCTTCCAGTCTTCGGCTTCTTTAGGAGTTAATGGAAGTTTTGCTTTCATCAAGGGCGCAACATTGTCTCCTGGTTCTCATTCAATGCAAAAGCTTGTTGAATTTGACCATTCACTCTCAGGGAATAAGTCCCAATGGGCAACTCAAGTTGAGCAATCATGTCTTTACCTGTAGTGTAAGATCGCCAATTTTCACCGCTCCTACGAAGTTCAAAAGCAACTTCTCCTGCATTACGCCATGTAGCTAGTCGATCCAACTGAAGAAAGAGCCCCCCTGTGATTGGTGCTTTTGAAACCTTTTCAACTGGCAGAGGAGGTCTTACGTCGGGATATGGTTCGGCACCACTCAAGACACGTTCAATCTCAACGAGCATTCTTCTTCGGAACTCAGACATTGGCAAGTTCCTGAAATCTCTAACATCAACTAATCTGGCCAGACTCCGAACTTTTTCTGAAAATTCTCCTGGAGGTCTTATCGAGTAAAGATCTTGGGGAACTTCGATCTTTTCTTGCTCGGAACTACAATTTTTTAAGTTTATTTCCAATCTTCCTCCTTGTCTTCTGAAAGAAGGATCAAGTATTTGGTCTATCCAAAAACTGAAATTCCTCTCAACCTCAATGAGCTCATCATAATCATACTTATCAAAATACCACTTGGCATTTTTGCCAATCATAAGGCCTAGCATCAAGAAGGAGAGATCGTTATCAGTTGCAGCAACTTTTACGAGAGCATGCCAAGCAGCTTTGTCATCCGGAGTTAATTGAATTGATTCCACAGCTAGGCGATAAAGATCATCTTTATACTGACAACTTTGATTTCTCTTGAGCAGATCATTCAGCATCAATTGGTGATCCCCGCTAAAATCCTTTGGGTCCTCAACATACTTCGCCAGATATGTTTTTCGCTCATTTACATTTAAATCATTACCATAATCAGAGCCTCTAGCATCAACGGAATCTCCACCTGTTTCAGTATTGATTTTAACCTCTCCAAGTTCAGTTGATTCTTCAGCCAATTTTTGTTTTGATTCAGGATTGACTACTCTAGCAGTTTGTTTAGTGACCGAAGTTTTTTCAAGAGAAAGCAAACCAACTTCTCCACCAATCTCACCCACTGCAAGTAGTTCTTTCTCAGGTTCAACAGATGCCGCCACTAATGCTGTCTTAGAATTTTTGATGATTCTAAGTGGGGTGCCAGACGCAACTTCCCAAAGTCTAACGGTCTTATCTTGGGAAACAGATACTAGTTGCTCTCCATAACCATCAAAAAATATCTGATGGACAATATCGCTGTGACCAACAATGACGTGTAAGAGGCTTGGCCTCTGAGGATTTGCCAAATCCCAAATCTTCACTAATCCTTCTTGACCTGATGTAGCTAGCAAAGGTTTGTGAGGATGAAATACAATATCTGTTAGATTTCTTTCGTGGGCAGATGTACTTCCAACAAGAGTTGCATCTGTAGTGCGCCATATCTTGAAGGTTCTATCAACTGATCCTGTAGCCAGCAACTCACCATCTGGAGAAATAGCCACGGCTGTCACTTGATCTTCATGCTCCTGCCGTTGAAATTTCATCCTCTTTGAGTTTGCATCCCAAAGAACCCACTTTCCATCAGAACCACCACTCACCAAGGTGTTACCATCTTTGCTGAAGGCTATCGCATTTACTTTGCCTTGATGGCCAGAAAGTTCGCTTGCTGGCTCATCCTCATCTAGATTCCAGAAAAGAATCTTCCCATCAGCCCCAGCTGTCACAAAGCTTGGTCCAATAGGCGAAAACTCCAGAGACTGCACTCTATGGTTCTTGGTATCAAAGTTTTTTTCTTCCAGTTTGCTTTGAAGATTCCAAAGCTTCATAGTTTTGTCCAAGGAAGCAGTGACCAATCGATTCCCATCTTGACTTAAGCCCAAACCTGAGATTGGTCGATCATGTGCTTGAATTGATTCCCACTGAAACAATCTACCAGCCTGCCAAATTTGGATTTGACCTTTTTGGAGTGCAGCCATCACATTCGCGCCAGTTTTATCGAACCGGACCTGATTAGCTGGCGATTCTAGTTGAATTTTTTCTGGCAGTGCTCCTCCTGCGCGAAAATTCCAAAATCTGATTACTGATTCTTCAGAAGCTGTGATCAAAGTTTGTGCATCTGGATGCAAGTCCAAATCATGAACGGGTTTTCCAGTTTCTAAACGGAAGCCCATTTCCTCCTTATCCCAATCCCATACGATCACGGTTCCATCAGTAGACCCTGATAATAAACGATCACCCAATTTATTGAATCGAAGTAC
>JACLAD010016323.1_pt1 | contig 16752 bp, 8 predicted proteins | sample 8027901 | NCBI WGS metagenome assembly JACLAD01 (sample SAMN15725071, study PRJNA655200) | protist metagenome | isolation source: fluorescence activated cell sorting (FACS) single amplified genomes of... | place: Spain: Blaines Bay Microbial Observatory, Mediterranean Sea | collected 2016-07-05 | reverse complement strand
GTATCAAGCCATAAAAACAGCTAGTAAACATACAACAACGAAGTGGAGAGTTGTTGATTTATTAAAACGATATGAAAGATGGATGCAAATATGTGGCGATCGAACAACTTGTTCTGACACAGAGTTTAAACAGTTGATATCTAATGAATCAAGCATAGATGATATAATAGTGCAAGAAGTAATAGACTTAACAAATGAGGAAAATGAGGAAAATACGATTGATCTTCAAGACTGGGTTTTGGAATGTATAATCGAAAAAGTACAGAAACCAGAAGTTGATGGTGGGAAAGATAATGATATAAAATGGCAAAACGCAAAATTAAAAAATGAAGTTTTGAACGATGATGGCGGCAGTAATAGTGGTGTTGGTGCTGGTATAGCTACTCCTAGTAATAGTAATAACAATATGATGATGTGGGGGGGCGAGCATGATGATATAATAAATATGCATGTAAATGCAATTACAACCCAACAACCGGCAAAGAGACTAAAGCAGTCGACGATGGATGTGTTAAAAAAAAAACCTGGACGGAAAACTAATAAGATTGGTATATTTGTTTTACCAGCTAAAATTAAATCTGCATGTGGGGTTATGTCAAAAATACTTCAATATTTAGATATTAGATCAGTGTTAAAAGTGAAAGAATCTTCTTTAATACAGCAATGTAGGAAAGTATTTGAATCAGATGATTTTGAACTTGTGCGTGATGAAGCATTGGATCTTGAATATGAAGGTGGAAGAAGTATAAATGAGATGATATATGCACATCCAGCATGGAGACTTTATTCATTAATTAAAAGATATCAAAGAGAGTTTCAACATGGTACAAGGTATGGAGGCGTACCAACACCTATCGTATGTGCATGTCAACACGGACGTATGGATGATGTAGAATTATTTGTGAATCTTCATCCTTATCACAAGTATATTACTAATCGTGATGTGAATGGCTACAGAGATGATATGACATTGAAAGAAATGGTGAATCAAGTCGGTAAAGATCATCGTGGTATTAAATGGACACCTTTAATGATAGCTGCATACAAAGAACATTTCCAAATAGTTCAATATTTAATTGAACAAGGTGAAGCTGATCCTAATATTACAGGTAGTACTGGATGGAATGCATTACAGTTTGCAGCACGTTGGAACAGAACGAATACTGATTTGATTCAACTCTTGTTGAATCATATATCTTTTGATGATATTAATAAGAAGTCCTGGGGAGGATACACTCCCCTGGATAGTGTATATGTATTTAATCATAGTCCAATTCGCCAAGAGATCATTGATCTTATACGTTCAAAAGGTGGAAAAGCTAATCATCATGATGAAAATGGTTTAAGAGTAGGAGCTGGTTATGGCGATTTAAATGTAGAACTGCATGCAGTAGTGACAGGATCTGATATAGAAGTCGTACCTTAAGCATTAACTAAGATAGATGATATCAATGAATTGAATTATGGCGGAACTTTATAAGATCAAGTCTATTTTTATAATCATAGTCCAATTCGCCAAGAGATCATTGATCTTATACGTTCAAAAGGTGGATATGGCAAGCTCGTATGATACGTGGTGTTACATACGGCTTCGTAAAAAATATATTAACCATGAAAAGATAATGATGCTTACGAATCATTAATCTAGAAATAAAGAGGACGGAAATACATTATACGAAGTATAATATTTTATAATATAATAAAACGCACATCTTCCATTATTTTTTCGTTTTTTTTATTTTTTTACGAAGTAATAAAAATTAAATAATACTTTTGTGTTACTCTCTCTCTCTCCCTCCTTTCTATGATCCGTCATTCCACCAACCACCACCCACATTTAATTACCTTTCCTGCTCCTTTTTCGTTTGGCATTTATTTGAAAATTTACTTTGAAGATCTTCGCGATATACCCATCCATATGCAATTAAAAATGAAGATATAATTGATACAGAATATGCAATTATCGCAGAATGTAAACTATTATGTCTATATTCAGTTGCATAAATGGCATAATATTTACGATCAACATCTATCCATGCATTATAACCACCATAACCTTTTAACATAAGCACATGTCCTGGCATTTTACATTTACCTTTTGTAAAATCATTGTTTTTATTTATCTTTGTATCACATGTTAACCAATGACCTTGTGTATAATGCCACATACCTTCGTTTTGATTTGGATACCAACTTTGGCCATTCAAACGAAAAGCATCATGGAAAGATGCATTTGTTGTTTGATCTGTATATATAATATTTAATGATTCTTTTGATAAGCCATCATCATAATGAATATATTTTAAGATTTTTGACATTTCATTCGCTGTCATTTGCAAACCAGCACTTACATCCATTCGTTTACCAACAAATTTTGGATCCATATTTGTAATACCACTAGGTATCCATACTTCATTCTTTAATATTTCTATCCATGCAGCATCGTTAACATTTGAAGGATTAAGAGCATACAATACCATAGACACTGCAAGAAACAAATGATCTGGGCCATATACAAATCTTGTACCTGGAGCTTTTAAATCTTCTCGCTCAGTTGCAAGCTGTTGCAAACAATCATCCCAAGTTTTCCAAGTATTTGAAAGACACGCTCTCATCGTTTTTCCAGAAGAAAATGATAAATGTGCATCATCTGTAACTCCTGTAGTAAATGCCATGATTTGTTTTAAATTTGGTCCATTATCTTTTTCCATCCATTGCTTATGTTTTGACCACCATGGTATTACATCTTGTGGTCTACTGTTTAAACTGAAATTTCCTAAATTGTATTTATTATTTACATTTTCCAGTACACGATATATTGCATATGCTGTAATACTTTTTGTACATGAATGAATGGTCAAACGTGTATTCAGATCAATCCAAGGTGCAGATTGCAAATTTAAAAAAATTCCATCCTTATTTCCCAAGACTAAGAGACCATGTCGTGCATTTGTATTTTCAAGTTCTTGTTTAATACTATCAAAATTTTTCGTTTTTACAGCTTCAGGCACTTTATCTTGTATTGCCAAGCGTATTGTATTTGCATATTGCGGACCCATAAAAAATAAACCAGCAAATATATTCCCATCAACAACAACTACCCACTGTATAAAAACACTAAATGGAACAAGAAGACATAGCAAACAACATGCCAATTTAAAAAATTTAGTTTGTTTTGTATTATGATTTACATTCGATTGCATTGCTACTTCTGCTAGTGGTGTTGGTGCAACACAATTATTTATTGAATTGTTGCTATTATTATTATTGTTACTCACAGTTATTTGTTGTTGCACTGGAAGTGGTACATTCACTACATCTCCAGCTTTTACTCCATTCGGTATGGTAATTGTAACCATAGTCATTTGTATACCATTATTTAATGGTATTTGTAAATTATCACCAGCTTTTGCATTCTGTGGAATTTTCACTTGCATATTCATAATGAGATTAAATGTTTATATATATATATTTACTTGCTAATAATTAGATGATTATATTCAAGATTAAATTTCACACAATAAAAAAATATATAAAATATACGAAAACGTAGTGTGTACTAATAATGTTTATATATATATATATAATTGAATATCTATCTATCTCTAAATACTATATATCTATCTTCCAAATGTACATGTGTTTATATATATATATATATTTGCCTCGTATGATTAGTATATTCAAGATATTATATGAATAAATACAATTTAATATATATATATGCACAGTTTAAGTTGAATATGGGAGTACGGAGGATACGGAGATATACGGAGATTGTTAATTTAAGTATTTAATTTAGTATACTAATTTATGCATATTTGATAGAGAGGTATTGGATATTACAAAAAATCCAAAAATAGCCAATAGTTATTTTGATGAATAAACTAAGAATATCCGATTTTTTGGTAATTTCCAAATATCTCTCTATCAAATATATATATAAATTAGTATCTCATTTACAAGGTATAGACGACTGGTATAGAAATATATATAGTATACGAATATATATTAAAATTCTCGCCTCTCTCTTCTCTCCTCATACATATAATATATTTTAATATATATATATATATATATATATATAAAGTACGCGGATATCGCATTTTCATTAAACATTTTCATTGTTACGAACCACAGTTCATATGTATATCATACTATGATATATATCTGATTTATCATCATATCACACAAATGTTTTTAATTTTAATTTCCTGCATTAACAATTTGATCCCAATTGCTTACCATCAATTTTGAACAACATGCTAATGCTTGTTGTTGCACGCCAATATCATGATGGCTCATCAAAGCCATGATCAATGTTTTTGCACCTAAACCAATCAAAATACGTTTGCCAGCAGGGTAAAAGCGCATGAATTCACCTAAATCATAACATGAAACAGCTATTGATTCCATACTCAATGTTGATAAATCATCAATCATATTGTTACTATTACTATTATTATTATCACTACTTTTTACTTTCGTTTCTTCATTATTATTATTATCATCTGATGCATTATTTGCTGCAATGGTTGGCGATTCAGCAACTGCTTGTCTTAATATATCAATTAATTTATTTACTAATTTAAAGTCATCATCAGCAATGGCTTCCGCATTGTCTCTAAAAAACTTTTCAGAATGGACAGGTCCCCATTTAAGCTCACCGCGTAATACTTCTTTTTTATATCGTTCTATTGAAGATAAGACCTTGTAATTTTTTTGTATTGCTTCTTTCAATTGTTCCATATCGGAAACAACATCTGGATCCGACCAATGTTTCTCCACCAACGTCATTAATGTATCTAACAAATTGCATTCTGTCATCGTTTGGCAATATTCTCCATTTTGCTTCGATACGATGTTTACTAATAATGCAACGGCTACACGTGTTAATTTTTCACGGAAATTACCTTCCACAATTTCTGACAATTTCTCAACAACTTTAGCAGGACCAAATTCTTCCACCGCATTTTCATTATATGATAATACCCATAAACAAAAACATACTTCATACAAACGTTGTATTTCGCCACATTTCGGATCGCATATGCGTGCCAACACTGCCACTCCACCACGTTGTTGAAATGCATCCCTTGATTTGTTATCTCTTAAAACAATCATCAATGCTTCCAATGCATAATTTATTTTCATACCTTTTGATATCATTTCACGTTGTATCCATGTCATAAATGCATCTATTGTATTTTGTGGCATAGCATTTGATATGATTGATAAATGGGCTAAAATTTTACTAGTCATCTCCACATCCTCAGATTTCGAGCTATCTAACAATGCCATTAACTTGGTTAAATTGCCATTTCTTACTACGCTTTCACTTTTCTCATCGATTGAGGAAGAGATTGCATCCACTAAATTATACAAAACAAATAATAAAAATCGAACTACGACTTCGTCTGTTATTGTATCTAAACCTTTTAATATGGCATTAAAATATTGATGTACACGTTTTGGTGTATTTTCAATATCTTCTTTCAATTGCAATATATCATAATCAGCAAAATATTCAATGATGCTAAATTCATCTGCATTGATAAAATCTGCATCAGAACCAGCTTCTGAAAATGATTTTAAACCAGATAAACCTTGATCCAATAAACGTGCCTCCTCCGATAATAATGCACCTCCCTCCGTAGTACCATCTGTACCATTACCATTACCTCCTGTTAATACTTGTTGATATCCTTCCTTCGTCGACATGTTCAATCGTTTGTATATATGTATATATGTGGTATGAATATGTAAATATATATATTATCCTTCGTATGCCTTTTTTGCTATTATTATATAATATCGTTTGACAATGTATGTATGTATATATTATATCTACCAGCTACCTGCACTACTTCTATCATTCATACATCACACATTCTTTCTTTCACAGGTATTCATTTTGTTCGTTCGAAGGAACAAATAATTTTTTAATATCTTTTTTGTGATTTTATTATTTATCCCCATTGTAAATAGTGTTAAATTTAGCATGGATACAGCATTGAGATCAGTAAAAATGTAGATTGCACTTATAGGTAATGGATGTATATTCTAAATTGGTTATTTAGTACAAGAAAACGGAGATTTTATACGCATCCACATCAACCGATCACGCTATTATTCTATATAGATTCTACGAGTCGTATGATATGGATAGATTTAATACTAGTAGTACTAGAAGAATAAGATGATAAAAAGTAAACAAGATGGAGACGACTTGCCAGCGGCTGCACACTCTCTGATTTTGAAATTTTAAAAAATTGTCAAAGATATATATTCTCGTAAATATTAAATTTTTAAGCTAAACTAGAAACAAGATATGGAATTCTGTGTAAAATATTTACACTGTTATTTTATCTACGAGCGTTAGTACCCCTTCCATAAACGGCGTCAAACTAAATGGAATTCGTTTTAAATCCTCTTCTTCCAACTGCCCACCATGTGAACGCCATGCTTCAATTGTACTTGCAATCACCACGCGATCACGCTCGTTCACTTCATGGATGTTTCCGGAAGTAACAGTAGTCACAAACTGTCCATGACCGGAAGCCCTGACAAATTCGTTATATTTTTGTATCCTTGGATGCCTTCCACATCCATGAAAGCAACAAGAATCCCATTCATGTAACACTTGCACTTGGGCACGTTCTGCCTCAAGAGATGCCAAAACGTAAAGCGAGGTGTAATTAGCAACCATGGCCCACGGCTGGTCGCAAAACTGTTCATAATCCCAACTTGTATGAGCAAAATCACATGGTATTGATCCAGCAACTGGAATAGACAAACCTATTCTTGTATCAATTGCACTTGCCATATGGGTAGTGAATCCACCTCCGGAAAGTCCAGCCATGACAATCTTTTCATACCCAATAGATTTTGCATAATTAATGGTCAACCAAACAGGCTCAATGAAAAAACGCATAAATGGAAAAGTATCTGAATTTATTCCATCCTTTCCAGCAAACTGAGCAAACCATTCGTGGCTCTTTGGATGAAGAGGATCCTTAGCATTGCACCCATGAAATGGCATTTGTAAATGCATTACATCAAAGCCTGTAATTGGTTATTATTGAACAAAAAAATATATAGATGTGTTTGTGTGTGTGTTAAAATGATGTTAGATTTATTTTTTTCACATTATATTATTTAAATAATTATTAGTTATAAAACCTACCTAAACGATTGAACCAATCTACCGTCTCCTCTACATCATAGTGACATCCGTTTGTCACAGCATGGCCATCATGAAAAATAACTAATGTATCTGATTGCCTCAATGGTGGTTGAGAAGGGTAAGGCCACTGGGCAGTTGGTGTAGGTGGTTTTTTTGGACCATGATTATATTTAAATTTCTCTGAATTACCTGTAGCAACACCACTTGTATTAAGGGAATGAATTACCACACTTGAAAGGTCAACAGACCCAAAACTTTCATTAACAAAAATGGACATGTTCCAACTAAAAGTTGTAGCATTTATTGGTTTTGCACATGTACTTGCAGTGCATTCTCCACGAAGTAAGCACATGCAATTTCCAAACACCACAGGCGTGGTGAAAGGTGTTGGGCCAACATCTGGCTTTATTCGAGTAGGTGGTGAGCCACCCCCCCATAATTTTTTAATAAGATTTGCCCGTGCAGAGATCCAACTTTTATAACTCCCATCATGAGGTAGTGGAGAAAATGGTTTGCATGTTTTATTATCTGTTTTTCCATCACAAACATCAGGCCATCCAGGAGAGCCATTAAACGGGCAATGATACGCTGCAATTACTTTTGCAAACACAAAAAATATTATCAAAACGATATACCAATTATTCAATATATACATTTTATTTTCTTATTCTTATTTATTGAATTTATAAACAATAATAAAAAGACCCAAAATAAAAAAAAAAGAAAAAGATTAGACAAAGAAGGTATATCACGTAAAAAAAATATTCATATACAATATTTATTCTGCCTTTTTTTGTTACTAATATACATATATATAAACAAAACAACAATGTATATAGTTCTTCGTATTAATATCACAATTTATATTCTCTGTGTTCGTCGTCTAAATTCATACCACATCATCCAAAAACTATTAATGATAAAATCTATAATAGTAAAAAATAAGCATCATAATATCTTTTTGGTTTATGCTTTTTGGCAACTTTGCATATGATATATGTGCCGAAAAAAAGGTCTTTCCCTATCAAAAGTATAGCTATATTATGTACTAATTTTTTCCAACAATGGACGAGAATGCCTTAAACCCATTAAATCCATTAATAATATTAAGGTGCTTAAAAAATCAAAAAAAATTAATTTTTTTATTTTGCCAGGTTTGATCATCATTCGATCGAATATATAATAATAATAATACAAAAAAAATAGTTGTTGTATAATGAAACAAGCAATACAACTTGTAGTAATATATATATATGATATGTATTAACATTTCATTGTGTAGTAATAGTATAGATTTTTTAATTCGTGTTTTGCGATATTTTAAATATGTACAAGATTGTAAAAAAGACAAAGTATGGTTGGACGAACATAGCTCGAAAATTGAAGGTTTTCAATCGAAGATTTAGTACTGAAAATGAAGAAAAATTCAATATCGCTATTGATGAGAAATTAAAAGTAGATGATGAAGATCCAAATGAAATATATGTAAATAAAAAATTTATTAATGCAAATCTAAATTTCTTTGAAACATTAAATGATGAAAAACAAAATGAACGAAGTAGCTCAGGTTGGCTTACTGAGAAGGAATGGAAGAAGCGAACTAGAAGGAGAAAATTTCCTGTTACTAGTAAATTGGTACCATACTTTTTTAATCAAAAGACTAAGCCATTTTCGAAAACAGCAATTAATTCTTTGTTACAAACTGTACATTACCATAACGTATTAGATACAAATGTGTTGTATGATTTCGACATATTGGATTTACATTGTGGCCCAGGTTTACTTGCACAACAAATATTTAAACGAGATAATTCTATTAACATGATTGCGTGTGATCCAGTACTCGAAAATAGAGTGGAATTCTCCAATAGGACGCCTGGATGCCCTGTAACAAGGGGCTCATCATCGAAGATACCCTTACGGAATGGTTGTGTAAAAAGTGTAATTGTAGGTAATGAATTTCATAAGTTTGCAAATGAAAAATCATTAAATGAAATATCTCGTGTACTAGTACAAGGTGGTAGGCTGGGTTTAATATGGCGTAGGCTTGATACAACCATACCATGGATACAAGAGATTGAAGATATTATATCGCCATATTATTCACAATCAGACTTGGCAATAAAATATGGAACATGGAAGTCCGCTTTTGAAAATAATAATAAATTTAATCCATTAAATGTAATATCTTCCATGGAAATGCCAGAAGTACGATATGATATAGGTGTATCGTTAGATCGTGTTATAAATTATGTACGTGGTAGAAGTGCCATTCGTAACATTAAATGTGATGAAACGGAATTGAATATAATAGACGAGAAAGTAACAGAGATTTTTGATCGGACTCTGCATGATCACTATGAATATGAATGTGATTTAATTAGACACTCCGATGCAAAAGATATTGGATACGACGGTGTAGATTTTGATTATTCTAATGCAGAGCATGATCAATTATCATTGCTTCGTAAAAGAGAAAAGAAGTTTGCTTATGATCATTATTTCATTGATCAAAAATTGGAATTAAGATTTGTTTTTGAAATATATTGGGTAGATTTAATTACAAAACCAAAAATCACTTTGTAGGCAAAAAACATTATATGCATCTAGAGAGACGACACAGATTAATCATTAACAAATATCAAAACCAAGGTACGAATATGATATTACCAAGAATATAAACAACAACAACAATTAATTTTAAATTAAGTATATTATATAAGACCTTATTATCATACTACACTTTTTTAAATTTAAGCGGCTACCATTTGTAGATACCACATTTTGTTACAAGTATTTGTGTCCCAATTATTTTTATTTTGCCTGCCCTGCTGCTGTCGCACTTAAAAGAAGAACTTTTTCAATATTCTCTTTCGTCTCTTTATCTATATAATTACGAACGATTTCCACTGCACTTGCAACAAAGCTGTCACCATCTCTCTCATTTAACTGTAAGTCTTTGACAAATTGTTTGGCCTCCTCAATTGTATCTGGAGATGAAAATTGAATTACAGTAGATTCACGATAGCTATCACCAACTTCTACTTCTATTTTAGGTCCACTAGACATTATTAATGGTATCATGACATCATGTTTTTGTGTTTTTGTAATTTGCTGACAATGTGCTTTTAACATATTACATACTTGTGGAATTGTGTATCCTGAATCTTTTATATCTTTTAATAATCCATTAATTATTTCTTTGTCATTTTCAACAAACGATAGTTCCCCTTGCTCTATACCTTTACAAACATTTGCTATGTCATTTGGATCGCATGTATATTCGATCAATGTGCCCATACACATCCTTGTATCGACTTTAATATCGTTCTGTTTTAACATCAATTTTACATTCACATAAATGTCATCTGTATTTACACAGTTGATCCAGACATATCCATTTTTCTCCAGTAAATTTTTTATTGCAGTACGTCGTGAATTATTATAATTATGCTCTATGGCCATTGCTCCAAATTCGCGATGTGAAAAAGGAAAATGTTCAAGTATTTCAAATTCAGAACCTTCTGTATCTAATGATAGAAAATCTACATAATTTGGCGCATTTGATTCATCCAATATATCACTTAATGTACGAACCACTTTTAATATTTTCGAACCGACGAATGCATGTGAAGATGAAAGGTGTTTTTTCATGCCAGATAACAATTTATTGTCGGTCGCTTCAAATTTTATTGTACCTTGGTTTACATAATTAAAATCGTTATTTTTAGCAATTTCATTCTCGCCGTCCGATAATTGCTCAATAAATTCTACTACATCTCCTGATGGATACCCAATTAAATCCCCACGTTTAACACACGTGCGATTACTTAATACAAGCTTTTTGTACACGCTACTAGGTTCAATACATATCCCATTCCAATTGAAATATTTTTCTAACGAGATTGTATTGGACATTAACAACCCATCTGCGGCACCCAATTCTATAAAGTATCCATTTGTTTTATTGTTAAATATTTTTGACATAACAAATTGATCTTGTAAATGTTGTGAATGCCATCTAACTGTTTCAAGTGATAAAGTAACATGAAACAGGGCGGAGAAGTGAAGTAATAATATAAATGAATATGTGTTCAATCCCATAATTTTTTCTTATTATCAAAGGTGACTGTCGTCTACAATTAATATCGTTGCTGTAAATGTGCTCGCATCACATATTTAGCGGCAGTCGGCAGTGCAGCCGTATATGTACATACAGTGTGTGTTGTTATTTATTAAATATATGTGTTTTTTTCGTGACCTAATATAGTTTTAGTCACAACAAGATATGCATCTCATATCTTTTAGTCTTTATTATTATTTTTTTACCCGCCTAACCCTAAAAAAGCTCTTAATAATAACCAAAAAAGTGCCCTTAAACTTAAACTGATCTGGTGCACTCGTCATCACAATGACTTTCACAACAAATTTCATCATCATCATTTCAATATATCTATCTCCTCAGGAAACCCCGCTGTGCTATTCGCATATTAATATACAGTTTGGCAGCGATTCAACATCATCGAGTTTCAGTGCCACCAATAGAAAAAAAGATTTATTACACATCTTATAAATACATATACTACTCTTGCCGCTTCTTGGTAACATATATTTCTTTTTTCAACAGTTTTATATTTATTTATCTGTTTTGAAAAGGAGTTTCATTGCGGTTTTTTATTCATTTATATTATTACATTTATATATATATATATATATATCTGATTCATATTATATATATATATTTATAAACAAAAAAAATTAATAATACAATGGAAATATATATTATTGATACTGGTACATCAAATAATGCATCGATGGTTGCTGCATTGAAAAAAGCATGTCCAACGTGTATACCAAAAATTACAAAAAATAAAATAGACGTTGAGAATGCAACGTGTGTGGTGGTACCTGGCGTTGCGACGTTCGGCAGTGCTATGGATAATTTAAGAGAAAATGATTTAGTGGATGTATTGAAAACACGGGTTGACAATAATTTATCAACCATGTTTGTATGTGTCGGATTGCAAATACTTGCTAGTAGCTCAGAGGAAAGTGAAAATTGTACGGGATTAGATATATTAAAAGGTTGTAAAATACAAAGAATACCAAATCCTAATGGTGAAATATTAGTACCGCAGCAAGGATGGAATAAAATACAACGCGAAGCAGGAAAACGGATACAATATAAGTATTTAAAAGATGGGCATGTATATTTTTCTAATAGTTATGCGTTGACTTCCATACCATTAGGGGGATGGAAAGTAGCGACGACGTTGCATGGTATAGAATTTGTATCTGCATTGGAAAAAGGGAATATATTAGCTTGTCAATTTCATCCTGAATTAAGTGGTGAAGTTGGTCAAAGTATTTTACAAAAATGGATTACAAAATCAGTTGATTCTTCAACTCCAAATACAAACAATGCAAAAAGCAGTATAGCAGTCAAATCGAATTTAACAAGACGTATTATACCATGCTTAGATGTAAAAAATGGACGAGTGGTGAAAGGTGTATCTTTTCAAGGTTTAAGGGATGCTGGAGATCCTGTTGAACTTGCTGTGGAATATGAACGGCAAGGTGCAGATGAGCTAGTTATGTTAGATATATCTGCTACACCAGATGGTCGTGCAACTGCAATACAAACGGTACGTGATATTAATTCAAAAACTATTTTTCCATTAACCGTTGGTGGGGGAATACGAGATGTAGATGCAGCGAAGAAACTATTAAATGCTGGTGCAGATAAAGTTTCCATTAATACAGCTGCTGTGCGACGACCTGCATTTTTAACCGAATTGTCTGGTGTTGTTGGCAGGCAATGTACCGTATTAGCAATTGATGCAAAGCGACGGGAAGGTAAAGATGATGAATGGGAAGTAGTTGTTAAAAGTGGCAAGGAACGTACTGGATTGGATGCAGTAGAATGGGCAAAGAAAGGTGTTAGTTTAGGTGCAGGAGAAATTTTATTAACAAGTTTTGATGAAGATGGCCAAGGCAAAGGATTTGATTGTAAACTTTTAAATGCCGTTTCAACTGCCGTGGATGTACCAGTCATTGCATCTGGTGGTGCAAAAACGGCACAGCATATGATCAATGCCTTTGAGAGCGGAGCAGATGCGGTATTAGCAGCAACAATTTTTCATTTTGGGGAGACAACAGTTGGTAAATTAAAGTTGGAAATTGGTGATTCTTTTCCAGTTCGCATGACATCAAATTTAACAAAAAATATTGCAAAATTAGAAAAGAAAGCACAGACAATTATTCCAAGTATCGATTTGATGGGTGGCAATGCTGTACAATTAGTAGGTGGTGATCCAAATAAATTGGAAGTGGATGGTGGCAATCCTATGAAATTAGTCAATCGTTTTGGTATTGCGGGGGAAGTTGCCGTGATTGATTTAGATAGTGCATTTGGGAAAGGTAAAGATAATGTCGAAGTTGTACATAATTTAATCAAATCTGGTGTCCAATGCCGAGTTGGTGGTGGTATACGATCAAAAGAAAAGGCACTTGATTATTTAAATGCAGGTGCGACGCAAGTAATCGTAGGCACAGCAGCATCGCCAGAATTTTGCAAAGAATTGCCACGTGATCGTATTATGGTAGCATTAGATGCACGCCATGGTGAAGTTGTTACACATGGATGGACGACTAAAACTGGTGCAACCGTGAAAGATCGTTTGAAGGAATTATGCCCATATGCATCTTCTTTTTTAATTACATTTGTTGAACGGGAAGGTCGATTGAAAGGCTGTGATTTCCCTGCAATACAAGAATTAGTTGATATTGCAAAGGCATCTGAAATCCAACCTGTTTCGTTAACCATAGCTGGTGGCATTACAACAAAAAGTGACATTGCAAGGTTAGATGCCATGGGTGTACAAGCACAAGTTGGAATGGCATTGTATACAAAGAAATTGCATTTAGGTGATGCCATATTTGCACCTATGAAATCTGACAGACCAGATCGTATGATACCAACTGTAGTGGCAGATCAAAGTAATCGTGTTTTAGGATTAGCGTTTTCAAACGAGGCGAGTATACGAGCATGTATTGATAATTGTGCTGGCGCATATTGGTCGCGTTCAAGAAATAATTTATGGATTAAAGGTGCAACCAGTGGAGATACCCAAGAGTTAGTTCGTATCGATATGGATTGTGATCGTGATGCATTTCGTTTCATAGTCAAACCAAAATCAAGAACTAGTGGGTTTTGCCATGTGCCGGGGCAAGCGGAATGTTTTGGTAAAGCACGTGGATTAGCACATCTAGAAGCATCTGTATTTTCACGTTTGGAAAATGCACCGGAAGGTTCCTATACCATGCGTTTATTTAAAGACAAAGCGTTGTTGGAAAATAAATTACTTGAAGAGGCTGGAGAATTAGCTGAAGCGGAAGAACCAGCTCATGTTGCAGAGGAATATGCGGATGTTTTATATTTTGCAATGGTTAAAGCTGTTAGCAAAGGTGTTAGTATCGCTGATTTAGAAAGATGTTTAGATCGACGTGCATTGAGGGTATCGCGTAGAAAAGGAAATGCAAAACCAGGATCCTATAAAAAGCAAAAAGAACAAAAAGAAAAAAGGATAACTGATAAGAAGAAAAGTTCTAAAATTTCAACTAGCAAAAATCGCACATCAGGAACATTGTCACGTAAATCTGCGGAGACGGAAATAGTAGTCTCAGTTGATATTGATGGTACTGGCAAGGCAAAGGTTGATACTGGTTTAGGATTTTTAGACCATATGATATCAGCATTAGCAAAACATTCATCGATGGACATAGCATTAAAAGCAAAGGGTGATTTATATGTTGATGATCATCACACTGCTGAAGATTGTGGTATAATGTTAGGTAAAGCTATTGATGCGGCATTGGGGCAACGTAAAGATATTGCACGTTGGGGATGGGGTTTATGCCCATTAGATGAAGCATTATCAAGAGCCGTTGTTGATGTTAGTGGTAGACCACATGCACATGTAAAATTAAATTTAAAACGTGAAATGATTGGGGAAATATCAACTGAAATGTTGACTCATTTTATTGAATCCGTAGTAACAGCCGCACGTTTAACCGTACATGTAACCAATTTAGAAGGTACAAATGATCATCATCGTAGTGAAAGTGCATTTAAAGCATTAGCAGTTGCGTTGAAAATGGCATTTGCTTATAAGGCTGGTGCTGGTGTATTATCAACAAAAGATTTAATCGATTAAATAAAGAGAGAGAGAGAGAATAAGGGTATTTGAAGGGTGAGAAAATGTGGATTAATATTACAAATATCTGGATATAAATATATGTGTGCGGAGATGTAATATAGTTTTTTTTGATATTTTTATACCGCGCGTGTTTTTACAAAAAATTATATAGTTGTTTTCTGTCTATCTGTTCTCTTTCCTTTGGTTTTAGTCTATATTGATTATTGATTGTTATTCTTTTTGTCGTCAAGTCGTCAAGAAAGATGAAAAAATAAAAAAAGAAGTGCAACAAAAGTCCTATTTATATGCTACCAATAATAGGTACACAAATCACATATATCACAGGAAAAACCTTAAAATTTTGATTTCCTCCCCAAACCCCAAACCCCAAACCCGAAAGAAAACACTTTTAGTCTTATTTATATGTTATATGCTATTTACCAGGTACAGTAATGTGCTAATAATCTAAATCCGTGTGGGCATCCTGGAAATCCTCAGCACTCAGCACTCAGCAGTCAACTTTTCCTATATAATAATAGGACTGTACCTGGTACTCTAGTAGTACCACGTATAGCTCTAGCTACTAGACGTTGGCCGGAGAAAGATCAGTTGAAAATAAGCTAAAATTTGTTGTTGTGGAAACATGTAAACTCTCATATTACACACACATTAACATTATTTTATAATATATATATTTCAATGCAGATCAGCAGATGTACTAGCTATTGTCGTACAACGTAAAAGATTTATGAAAAGAATTAAATACTAGGCCACAATTGCTTTGTTTCACATCGTATATATATATATATATTATAAACGCATTAGATTTGAGTATTTTGTTGCAGATCATACGTATATATATTTATACATACATACATACATATATATATATTACGAGACGCATTGGATTTGGGTATTTTTATTTTCCTGTTGGCATGGGTGTAGTAGATTTAAATAACAATAATAATAATATGTATACAAAATCAAATCCAAAACGAATTGTGAAAGTGAAACAACAAAAAGTTCCATGGCAAGAGGATGGTGATACGGATTCAGAATATGATATCAATGGTGCTAAAGTTTATCGACCACAATTACCAATACGAAAAACTAGTTCTAGAAGAATGAATCGTAGAAATAGAAAGAAAGTTGGAAAAACCAATTTAGATCCAGATTATAGAGTTAATATGATGTCTGGAAACAAATCGATCTCCGATTTAAGGCAAGAAAAAATAGAGAAACAAATGAAAGATTTAAAAGTAGATAGACATATGAAACATTTAAAGTTACAACGGGAACGCTCAATGAAATCATACAATAGCCCAACTGCAATTGCAAATCGAACTTTACGAAAAAGTTTAGAATGGG
>JACLAD010010889.1_pt1 | contig 16760 bp, 12 predicted proteins | sample 8027901 | NCBI WGS metagenome assembly JACLAD01 (sample SAMN15725071, study PRJNA655200) | protist metagenome | isolation source: fluorescence activated cell sorting (FACS) single amplified genomes of... | place: Spain: Blaines Bay Microbial Observatory, Mediterranean Sea | collected 2016-07-05 | reverse complement strand
GCGACGAAGACGTTTGGAACCTGCCGGCCTTCAAGTTGGATTGAATGGCTCCGTGGCCGTTCGTACGGCTTTTCACTGACACTCTGGCTGTTACTTCGATTTTGTGGGAGTGGGCCGCTAGCGCTTGGTTGGAATGGTTTCTTCTTCTTTGCAGAATGATGTGACCGATCACTTTTCCTTGATGAATGATGACTCTTCTTGCCGCTCCTATTTGTATGCCCACTGATTCCAAGCGCTTGTTCCAGCTCCAAATCTTGTCCCAACCCATCGTCACTCAACTTCTTCCCACTTCTATTACTATTCCGACTATTTCTGCTCTTCGCTCCCTCGCTCGTCTCAAGATCAAGTCCAAGCGCTTCACACAGTTCAAGATCATCACATGCTGGTGGAGGTGTTTGAGGTGGAGTGGCTTCTGGATCGTCGTAAGAATATGGGGAATGTTGAGGGCTGTGGTACAAGTCAGATGCAGATGATCGAGGTGAGCATGAGATATCACTTTCACCACTTGATGAAGGTAGTGGTTTTGCTTTTCTCAATTTATCCAACGCAAAAAATGGTAGATTTTCAATCAAATACTTGAACTTGTCAGTATTGCTAATCCTCTCACTTGGCAACCTCGGCCCAAGACTAGCATTCGCATCAAACTTTAAGGCCGGCTTATAATTCCGTGACGGCCTCCTCTCATTCTCAAGCCGCAAACTACCTGCATAATTATACAAATTGTTGTTGAATGAATAAAGATAAATCAAAGATTTTGTACACTTTTTCATACCTCTGCAATCAAAACTATCATCACTTGACTCATTCTCGTAAATCTCTTCCGCTCCAGGTTTAGCATTCGCCCTCTTTACAATTTCTTTTCTCCAGTTCTTGAGCCAGTGTAATCTCACCACACTAGCTTGAAAATGCTTCACATTCGATATCGCCAGTGCTTTATCTAATGTGTACAAGGCAGAACGATGATCTTCACATGCAAAACGGCATCTTGCAATTTGAACGGTTGCTTCGAATGCGTGAGAGCGAATCATAGCTTCATCATTGTTCATAGGTAGTAGTTTTAATGCATGAATCGCATCATCCTCGCTCGACACAACTTGCCCGACAAGAAATAACGCTCTTGATCGAAAGATTGATATCCTTGCATCTAACAATTGTAACCAGCCATTTCCCTTACTTGGCGGCAGAGAACCAAGGATATCAAACAATTTCAATGGTATTCGTAAAAGATCGCAGCACTCATCATATTCCTCAAAATCCTGATGACTTTCCCCCTCATCAAAGAATCCACTTGGTGACAATCTATCCCACAAACATTTTGTGAATGCAAGCAAACAAACCGCAACCAACCGTGCTGGTGCGGGTGTCCCCATGATATTCCCAAACCACGGCCCCTTCACAAACACTGGCAATACTCTCCTGGCTGTTAGTTGTAATGCTTGAATGTGTTTAAATGGTATTCCCGCATCATCCTTCAATGGATTCTTATCACTAAACGCCAACACTGAACACGTCAAGCACATAACCTCGGCTTCCAAGCGTAGCATTGTCGGACTTCTCCATTCACACAACTTCCTCCCGCTAAAGTGTTTCTCTGTCGTCCTAAACTTCTTTTGTTTGGACATAGTACTCCTCATGCTCATACTCAACTGACTCCCATCACAATTGATCAACCTAAAAATCGAAAAAATCGATAAGAGAACGGTTTTTGACACAAAATATGCAAAAATTTAACCAAAATCAGAAAAAATAAGAAAAATGTATATCCCTTTCTTGGACCGTTCAATCAACGCTTTGGCATTCTTGGCCTGGCACAGAACCTTCTTTAAGCTTGGGTGGCGTACAAACACTGTACTATTCTTAATACACAGCGGCAAAAAATCAGGCGCATTGATCAGCTTACCAAGCGTGCTATAAGCTGCGCCGAGGAGGCATTCTGCACGGCATGCTAGCCGCCAGTCGGATGTACCATCAATGATACTCACCTTACTGAATAGATTATGTGCCGCGATAAACCTAAAAAACAAAATCAAAATTTTAACAAAAGAAATGATTTTGACTTGACAAAACATACAAATAAAGAAAAAATAATTGAAATTTGAAGAAAAAATGAAAATGTTGCCTTTGTTGAAAATGTAATTTTATATTCCATTCTTGGACTTGCCACGTTCGATCAGATCCCATCCTTTGATCACAACCTTCCAGCAAAACATCTCCATTGTAGTCTTCTGATCGAAATTAATCCTATACTCCGTGTTTATACTCGCGCGGAGCTTGCGGTCCTGGTTGGCGAGTTGCTCGCGGGAGGAGTAGCGTTTGGATTCGTTGAGGAAGGATTTGTTTGAGATGAGGGAGGTGTTTTGATGGCGTGGTTTGGTTGGTCGCGGCATGGAAGAGCGATTTGAGCGGATTGATTGGTTCAGGTTTTTAGTGCGTGAGATGTTGGGGTCGGACTTTCGTTGACGTTGGATTCGCTTCTTATCTTGCTCGCGCTTTCTCTCCATAATGTAGAAATTACTTACCGGGTCCCGCTTACCCGATTTCGCCTTTGCCTTTGCAATACGCTTCGGCTCAATCCTAACGCTGTGCTCGCTCTTCGCACAGCGCTTTGCAGATGCCATGGGTACCGCGCGTGGATGACTTGATGAGCTTGAGTAAGAATGATCCTCGATGTATTCTTCATTGATTTTTGGGAGGTGGTGGTGCTTGAGCTTTGTGGGTTGTTCGCTTGACCGAGATCGCGATTTCGATGGGGAGGTTGTGGCAGTTTTGTTCCCTTTATATAGGTATTGTTCTTCAAACGATCGTGAATCGTACTCTATCAAAGTTGGGTCGATATCACTTCTAGAATCACGCTGGCTTTTTGTAGAAGAGATAACACTAGTATCATCATGTGGTCTAATTCTTAATCTGGATAACTCCTCGCGCGAGCTATCGTCGCGGGATATGTTGGGTGCGGAATTCTGCTCGAGTGAATCTTCTTGATCATGAAATAGATGGTTTGGGCAGGATTTTCTTACTTGATGGTAGCGGTACGCCGCATGCAACCGTTGTTCAGAATGTCGATCGTTTTGAACCATCATCTCAATTTCCTTAAGTTGCGCGAGGGTCTCAGGTTCCATAGATTCAAGAAATGATTTTGCACTCGGGGTTTGAGGGACCAACTGTCCGTTTTTTAGCTCCCAGCTCGCTCGAACTGAAGCACGGATGGTACTCCAAGAGAAATTGACATCATCAACTGGTGTCAGTGTCATAATACTTCCACTGGGCAAGTCTAAAAGACTATCGTTTTGTTCCTCTATCTTACTTGGCTGTGAATTCGTAATCTTACCTAAAAGACAAAAACCAAATCGATTCAAAATCCACTACGACTTAACGCCGATTATATTTTCACGTTTTCACATAAACAATCATCTCTGTCTTGAACTATTGCAAGGGCTCCAAGGGAAATGACCTACTGGGGTGTGACCTCCCTCCGCATGATAGTTTTTACGTGTCGGCGGAGTGATCATTTTTGAACTACTATCAAGATCACATGGTCTCGGCGGGGGCGTGATCGGCTGAGGGTCCTCCTCGTAGGACGTACTAGATTGAGAAGAGGATTGCCGAAAAATCGATGGGGATTTTGATGGTCCATGTCCGAAGGAAAAAAACGTATCTGGAACGTAACTACCAAAAGGATCACTAATAGCGTGATTCCCTCTACTCTGACTACCAAACTTAGGTCGGTTTGGCGACAACTCAAAGACAGGCTCCTGTCTGATTGTATTGCGCAACGTGCGACGATTTGGGGATAGCTCGCTGTAAACTGGAGAATAGCTTGAAGATGCGAGGTCTTGTGTCGTTAGTTTTGCTGGGTGTGGTGAAGTATCGGAGTAATCTGATGGTTGCTGCGGTCTTCTACATGGTCTACGCCTAGATTCAAACTCTGAACAGTCAAACTTTGAGAGATCCATCGACGTATCTAAATGATTCGGCCGCATGTTTGGATCCCCTCCAAAACGACTCGGCGGTTGTGAAAACTGACTTTCAGACAGTGTATGTTGAGGTGATGGTGGGGTGCGCTGAGGTGAATGCGGCTTATTACTGCGTAACGATGATTTTCTATGATGACTTCGCATCATGAATGTTCATGTAGTGTCCGATGTGTTTTGTTACTTGCTTAGGTTGATTTTAGCATATATAATGCAATAAATCTTGATGATCAAAAATATGTATTCATGTGGGGTGTGGAAAACTGTTACAAGACATATATTCAACAATACTATACAACCGTGGAAAACATACAACATTCAAAACTATTAAATGTAAAATAAGTTGAAAATCATCTCTAGATACGTTCAGAAACGCTAATCCAAAAAATCGAACATGCTGGCCGCAGCATCAAAGAAAGCAATTACCTAAATTCAAAAATAGAAGACAAAAAAGGCCGCCCGTACCCGGGCGGCACAACGTCAAAACAAAGATATACATGAAGCGATGGAAAACGATGAGAAAAAAGAAAACACGGACCATGAATGTTATGCTGTGGATATTTGAAATTGTTGGTTTGGTTGTTTTTTCTGGAAAAAATAAAATAATTGTAGCACGCCTTCAACTGGTTTTAACACGTCTTCATAATCAGGTTGCTCACTCAAATCTGGATGTTCTTGAAATCAACTTTGCTGCTCGACAAGTTTAGATTTTTCTGAATCCTCGTTTAATCTGAGGCCAGCGGTGATAAAGGAACGTCTGTCATTGACTTGTGTCATCAAATTGTTGATCTTGAATTCGAGAATTTGCCACCGCACTCGACCATCTTGCGCACCTCGCAAGCCTCACCGACGTTGTTCGTTTTTGCAAAACCAGTTCGCGCCCATCCATTGAGTGCAATAGCTCGTGACAAGCGCTGGGCCAGGACGCGAAGGTCCATGATCTTCAAGAGGCATCCGCTCCGCAATATATGGAGAAGTTTTTTGTGCGCTGAAAGACCACCGGACGTGACAACATAGCTTGAAGATCGGTGATAAAGGAACATTTGTCATTGACATTTAATTTCCCTTTTTTTGATCATCGCATTGACTCGACCATTGCCAAACACCCCGATGCCCCTTCAGTTTTTTCGGGGTTAATCGCAGCGAGGTACTGATCTTTGTATTCCTGAAATCCCTTCTTACGCTGTTCTTCCTTCAAAACAAAATTCATTGTTTATGCAAATTTCATCAAAAAAGTGATATATTCATATCCCTTTCTTGGACCCCGCCACAGGTTCCACTCTTCTTGTGCTCACGACACTGTGGAGATGTTAATTAGCGCAAAGTGCAATCACGACATTCACAAAAGGTTCGGTTTCCTGGGTGGTTTCGTCGTCAACGCTCATCTCTCCATCCGTCTTTTCAGTCGTTGCAGGTGCCTGCGCCTCGTTCGGAACAACGGGTTCGGTTTCCTGGATGGCTGCGTCTTCAAGGGTGGCAGCGTTCGCATTGTCCCTGTCTTTCTTTACCTTTTTAGATTTTTGAATTTAGGTAATGGTTTTCTTTGATGCTGCGGCCAGCCGAATTTACTTTTCCGGTTTCTGCACGCGTACTGTCTCTTATCAATTGTATTCTTTTAGGATCTGAAATCTCGGCTCGGTAAGCGTCGTGTGCGTTCCCATACATTGATACTAGGCCTGCAACAGTTTCAATTGTGCTGAATGACCCTGTTGGAACGGGACCGTACATGTGAGCGAAAGAAGTTTGAACACTTCGGTCAAAGCTTGAATTCGTCTTCTGCGTTCCCATCCATTGAGTGCAGTAGCTTGTGCAAGCGCTGGGCCAGGACGCGAAGGTCCATGGTCTTCGAGAGGCAGCAGCTCCGCAATATATGGAGAAGTTTTTTGTGCGCGGCAAACACTTGAAAAACCACCGGACATGTGACAACATAGCTTGAAGATCGGTGACAAAGGAACGTTTGTCATTGACATCTGTCTTCAAATTGTTGATCTGGTTGGATTTTTCTAGGAGTTACCTGTCCTTCATTTTAAGATCGGCTTCAAGACAATGGTGTCGACACTGCTAGCGCTTGGTCAGCAATTGTCCCCTCTCTAAACCGCTGGATGAAACCCTGCATAAAAACATCCCTATCCTCATCGTCAAAGCTAGACAAATCCTTCACACTCTTCTGCTCGTGAAAGCGAAACTTCAAACCATCAAACTTCTCTCCAGAGTCAAATGTTTGAAATCCCTTGTCGGAGAAGCGTCCGTATATATTCCTTCCACTAGCACTTAAATTATCAGCATACCTCGACCTGTTCGGCCTCAATAACCGTACTAAGTGCAGGGCCACCGAATATGGATCCAACATTTGGTTCAAGAATCGAAGCAACACGAATCTTCTGACTCTGCTGGCGTTTCATTTTCGTCGCTTTTGGTGTTGAAACCGCTACAACATGGCGTGGTTTTCTGGTTTGACGCCTACTATCTTCTGGAAATCTTTACCCTCTACGAAGTTGACCGGGTGTGATCTCAGCATTTTTGTCTTTTTTTTCGAAGTGGTTTGATTTGGGGGTATTTGAGATCCGTCGTGCATCCAATTTCACGTTTTACCATCTCCGTTTCGTATTTTTCCCAATCGTCTTATTGCATCCACGTAAACTCACACCAACGATGGTGTCCTTTCGGTTTCGGCACAACGACACATTTTTCAATGAATTGAGCACTCTCTTCCTCGTTCCAAAAGGTGCCACCACCACTTTTTTTGCAATATCCAAGATGAAGAATCAGACTAGGGTGAGCTACTAATATCGCGAAAGGGGTTTCAGGGTTTGAATGATTTGGTACTGAGCAGCGTCCCAAGACCTGGTGTATACGCTATTCCAATGCCACCACCAGATGCACAACTCAAACAATCACATATCACCACTCTACACTTGTAATGTCTCATATACTGTGCACACAATCGAGAAACAGAAAAAACGTACCATTTGCCGAAACATCTTGAAGCGGTTCGGCCACATTATAGATATAAATTTTCCAGTCTTTGAAATTTCTACATTACATGTGAAATGATACTGTCTATGTATTACGTATATAATAGGGGAAAATGAACTGCAAAAATATGTGGGAAATCTGACACTGGTGACATATTCATGTGAACATACCAACAACAACGACAGACAGACTCGGAATCACACCTAAATTAATTTCATCTTGTGTTCAATTTCCGCTCTTATCTCGGGGACCGGCGCAGAAGTTGGAAGACATGGAGGACACGGAATCAAAAATCTGAAGAATGGCTGCTGACCAAGGAGAAGGTTCGTCAGCCGCGGACGGTTCAGATGGCATAGTCGAGGCAGACGATGAAGCGGCTTTCTGGTGTTGAGCGGTGAACTGACAATTCCTAAAAAATATATTACGCTCGGTCAAAAAAATATGGGAGTGAAATCCAACATAAAAAAGAAATCGTACGGAAACGTGTCTTCCCATATTGTCTTCCAGCGCTCCGTTGAGCAACGCCATAGAGCTTTGCATTCCTTCCCATTTTTATTTTTCCAAGTGATATGCTCCAATGCTTTGACATCCAGAACCTAAAATGAACAAATTGAAACACAATTTTGTTTGTGTTGGGTGAACAATTTCGAAAATATGAAACATTTTCTTTGTTGGAACTTGTTCTCGGAGCTTTTTGGGGTTACGCTTCAAAACATTGTTGGGGCCGCACAACCTTGAAACAATCAAGCTTTGACGCAAAAACTATATTTGCATGCAAAAAATTGGAATTATGTACGTGATCATCAACTCAGAAATGAATTTTGATGGAACGGCATCTCCTGGGAAGCAATCGCCGTCGGTTGACTCTTGCAACCTGATGCGAGCAGAGTTTGCGGCGCGCTGGTCTTTCGTCTTTGACTTGGCTTTGAAGGAGTTATTGAGCTTCTTCCACTTCCTGCCCGCCTCCGTTCGCTCCATGGCAACTTTTGCAATCTGTAGCTCCCGTGACAATCGACTCCACTCTCTGCCAGCAGGGTCTTCCAGCATTCTTTCGTGGGCTTCTTTACGCTTTTTGTCCAAATCCTCTAAGTCCGCACGCGAGGTATCCTGCTCCCCCGCGAGAGATCTTTTTGTGCCGCGTTTCTCCACGTTTTCTTCTGGCGCCGCCTCAACAACGTTTGCCTGAGGCAAAGATAATCACTATTTGTAATCAAAAAATTATATATAAAAAAACATTTTACCTGCTCCGGTGAATCATTCTCTATCTGCTGCATTTCAAATTCTGCGGCATTGTTTTTCAAACCATCAGCGAACACGTTGTTTTGTTTGTCACTACCAATCATCCTCGAATTCTATCTTAATCCAATTCTAAAAATCATAATTTACTATCAAAAGAAAAAAGTACATGATGTTATTTTTAGGGGTGGGGCATGTGGAACGTATTCGACGCACAGACACAATCAACAAAATCTCAAATACTCTCAACTTGATGCAAATATTGTGTTTAAATCATTGTATTCTGCTACACAATCTATTTCACAACGTAAAACCCGTTTTTGTATGTCTTTTCGAATGCATTTCGAACTGATGACCATTCTACATTCCCACGACTACAAACAGAAAAACCTTGAGAGATCCGCATGATGAAAACTGTTTGCGTGCTTTAATAATTGCCCAGTATTTTCAAGGAGATGCTTAAAAAAATCACTCATCCAAAGATTCCCAACGAGAAGAATCACGGCTGCCCCGCACCCTTTGCGCTTGTATATTCAACTATCGACGCACACTTACACGGAAGGTACTGTGGTGATGTCAACTGGCGCACCGCTGAACAAAACAAATTCAGTCCAATGGACAATTCTTGCTATTAGTTTCGCGATGCACCAATTGATCATCAGAGTTTTTCGGTACTAGAATTATCTAGTACCGAAAAGCTCATTCCACACGAACCCCCCGAGGGTACGGACCTCCGGGAATACCGGTCCCTAAAAAACAACATTAAACAATCATAAAATTTTCAAAAAAAGTGGAATTTTGTGAAAAAACTAAAAATGCGGCAAACAATCAACAATGATAAAACATTGAATGCAAAATTGCAAAAATTGTGTAATTTTATTGCAAATGAGAGTTGTTGGTTTTTGAGCGAATGAGACAAACATGAAAATTTCGATTTAATTTTTATCCAAAAACATCAAAATGCATTGAACTTTTATGAGTTTCAATTTTTTTTCAATTTTTTCAAAAATATTTTTTTTTGGATTTTTTTCAAAAATATGAAAGCGAAATACCTCTGCGGCGGCGTGTGTGGAGGCGGTTGATTCAACCTGGGGATAAAATGATGACATTTTTAAACCAAAATTTACAAAATTTGAAAATTGTGTGAATTGCATGTGTAAAACATCAATTTGGATGGCTTGTTCTTACGTGCTGGCCGTAACAAGATAATCGCTGAAAAGATCTCTTCGAGATTAATTGGTTGACAAGCTCAGTTTTTTGCGAACTCTAAAATTTTTCATTTTTCATGAATTTCCAAACAAATGAAAAAACATCAAAACATTGAATTGTTCAAAAAATCGAAAAAATCGGATGGTGGTATTTTTCATTTTGAGTTAATTAAACACCCCGTTTCCCACACGTGCCTCCTGAATCATTGGAACATCATTTGTTTCAAACTTTGCTCTTAAGCGGCTGACGTTACCGCGGTCGGTGATTTCAGACTCGAGGCGGGTGAGCTCGGGTGGGTTAGCGCCGCCCTTGTTGTTAAATGCCTGCGCGAGAGGTTTGTTGATCTCCGCCTGCATCTTCGATACCTCGCATTTATGCTGCCTTGACGTTGTTCTGTTGTTTTTATTGTTAACGACTTCAGCAGAATCGACTTCCTTTCTCGTGACGGGGTCGACGTTGTCTGTGATTGGATCCTTATAATCGACATCTACACCGACGTCATCCATAATTTCTTGGTAGTAATTTGCTTTCTCTTGCAGGGCGTGCGCGTATGAGGCGAGCTTGGCGCGCGCGGTTTTGTGCCCGTTGGCGGCGGACTCGTACTGCCGTTGGAGTGTTTCCTGCGCTGCGAGTTGGTCTTTGAGGTCGGTGATTTCAGACTCGAGGCGGGTGAGCTCGGCTGGGTTAGCGCCGCCCTTGTTGTTGGATGCCTGTGCGAGGAGCTTGTTGTTCTCCGCTTGCATCTTTGATACCTCGCGCTTATGCTCCTCTACAAGTTTTGATTTCTGTACAAGTTGGCCGTCCTTGATCTCAATTGTTTTTTTACTGTCGTTGAGACCGGCTTGGAGGTCGGTCATCTTTTGGTTCATCTTCGCAAGTTCGAATTCAAGGGCGCGTTTCTGATTAACTTCCGCCATCAGATTTTGAATTTGGATGTCCTTCTTATCAACCGTACTAACACCAAAATGAAAAATGTTGACACGAGAAAAAGAAGAAAAACAAAGATAAGTAGGAAAGCGTTAAAAATGAGAAAAGCGATCAAAATATAACTTTTTTGAAGATGTATCTTTTCATTTTTTGCGAATTCGTACGCTTCAGTTTTGCGAAGGTCATCCAGTGCCGAGATCCGGCGATCTCGCTCCCAGGCGAGGCAACGCCTCGCCTGGGAGAGGGCCTCCGCTAGGAGGCCGGTGTTTACCTCACAAAAAAACAATAAACCGTAAATGGGCAAAAATCCATGACTTTGTTGTTGACATAAAAGAATGCAACCAAAAAACATGTGTTTTCAATTGTGCTGAATAACCCTGTTGGAACGGAACTGTGCATGGTGGGCTTGAAAAAATATCGTTAGCATGGGAAAATAATGACGGTTTCAGGATAATATTATATATATAATTGAAGAGGGAGATGTGACGATGCGTTATTATATTTCTCTAACGATTTTCCATTATATTTCATTAATTTAATCTTTCGAACAAATAATCTCATATGGATATATCATACCACAACACACAATAACAAATTTGAAAACATTCACTCACAATATGATATTAAAGGGCACCAAAATAATCTAAAGAAACCCCGTTCGCAGTGCATTATTTTCATAGTTTACTCAATTTCCGTCCATAACAATATGGGTACCACCAATTGCAAAAATAAGTATCGAGCCTGTATTCACATTCTGTCAACCAAAAATTGAACCAACTCCAGCGCCATCGCCAACTTCCTCGATCGTTTCCGCTTCAACAACCGTGCTAACTGCAGGGCCACCGAATATCGATCCAACATTTGGTTCTAGAATCGAAGCGACACGAATCTTTTGACTTTGCTGGCGTTTCATTTTAGTTGCCTTTGGTGTGGACACTGCTAATGCTTGGTCTGCGATGGTCCCTTCTCTAAACCGCTGGATGAAATCCTGCATAAACATATCCCTCTCCTCATCGTCAAAATTAGCCAAATCCTTCACACTCTTCTGCTCGTGAAAGCGAAACTTCAAACCATCAAACTTCTCTCCAGAGTCAAATGTTTGAAATCCATGATCGGAGAAGCGCCCGTATATATTCCTTCCACTAGCACTTAAATTATCCGCATACTTCTTTTTCTGCAGCGAACACAGATTCCCATTCAAACCAAACTTCTCCACCACAACCTTCCCGCATTTCTTGGCTAAATTCTGCACCTTCTTTCTTCTGCCAAATACTGCCACAACGACATTTAATTCCTTACTCCCACAAACACTTTCCAAACTTGCGGGGATGTGCTTCAAAACGTCCTTATCATGATAGTTACTAAAATCTTCAATGATTGTTTCATGTGATAACAGTGCATTCAGCGTTGGCAGATATTCATTCTGAACTTCCAATGGGACAGGGATACTTCTTTTGTTGAGTAATAAATGAAATTCATGTATAATGCTATCGCGGGTGGCGCAAACCATGGTTTCCACATGTTCGCTGTTTGACTTTAGTAATTTAGATAATGTTTTAATCTTCATACTTGGATGGAGAGATCGGCAAACGGTGTACGCCATAATTGACTTCTTCGATATGGTAGTATCATTGGTTTTGTCATTTACCACATTCACCTGTGGGTCTTTGCTGATGTTTGCTGGGCGGATGAAGACTTTTAATGTGGCCACGGTGTATCTGGTTGAGCAGCATTTTTTGTCGAAGACATCGGGAGATTTATGGTGAGTGACTTTGATGAAGCAGGTTAATTCAGAGCATTGCAAGCGAAAGAATTTCTTCACATCGGACACTGCTTTATCTACAGTTTTTGATGATGTATCACTTGAAATCACCGAAACCACATGCTCTCTTTTATATGGGTCCGAATTTTCATCCCAATTACCATCGCTGGATGATCGAAACATGTGATTCTCCTTCATTTCCAGAATGTGCTGGGTGAATGCTTTGACGCTGTCAAAATGCATTGAATCCAAATCGAGATGGGATTTGCTGTTGCCGATACTGGATTTAATGGCATCGTATTCGGTAGCGGTGGACTGTGCAATCAAATAATGTGGTGCTTGAAACTTCTGTTGGAAGGAGCGAAACTGCCAAGGGTGAAGACATTCAGATGGGTGGACCTTTTCCTTCTTGTAGATGAACGGTTCATCAATCACAACGATTAATTTTCCAGCAAGAAAATCATTCAACTTTGCATCCCGCGGGTCAAAATGACCGTATCGGGTCATCGGCCAAACATCAGTTACCAACTGCAATTTATCGCGGAGGAGCGTCATCCAGGCCTCGTAAGTTTTGTGGGATGTGCCGGTGGAGCAGACTAAAATCGCGTCGTTATCGGGTGATGGGCTGAAGGCGGGCTCGGCGCGGAACGAGATCTTTCGACGTTGAATCGCGCGCCAATTGGTCTTCTTTTCAATGTCCTGGATGTACACCGTCGCTCGCACGGTGCCTTGCCCACGCAAAAAACAAACCATGGAAAATATGAAATGATAAAATTGCTGCTGTAGAAAAACTTAGCGTAGTAGCGAATGCAGTACAATATCAATTCCGATACCATTTACTGACGAACAAAAAAAATGCAAACAAAAAAAGGCGGAAATTCAAAATTGCGATGACCATTGCGTACTAATCTGTAGCCCGCGAACTCCAAGGGAGCGTTATCAGATAGATGCTGCTGAATACGCAGTTCCTCTTGAAGTGACTTCTCTTCCTTATGGTGCTTCAACACCATCCCGGAGTGAAGCCCGCTGATAAACAAACCTTTGCATACTGTCATGTTGTCTGAGTTTCTGAGAGGATTGGTAGGGTGTTTGAGCATGTCAATGTGGAAATATTGCACCGCGCGTAAAATGTCTTCACCAAAACCAAATGCAAGCACCTGCCACTGAGTAAGGCGCGGTTGTTCTTCCTGGGCCTAAACGCGTATAAACATATATCCCCGTGCTGCAATTACCAAAATTCCCGCCCTGTTTTGTCTGATCATTCAGTATTTCCCCTTTTAGACTGATCACCGGCTGCTCGATCACAGCAGTGCCATCTCCTGCTGGGTTTAAGTGGACTTCGGGTGGGGGAGACGGAGTAGCTCTTTTTCTCGACATTTGCACTGCTCTCGTTGGCGTTTGCGAGGATGCGATGCCGGCAAATTCAAATCTAGTTCTGCCAAATTCCAACACGAGTCAGAAGAAAAATTATGAGTACTGTAATGATAAAGCGAGTAAATCAAGGTTGGGATCTAACCCTTCCTGCTCCAATGCGAAGCCGAGCGCTTTGCAGATAAGATTTCACAAAAAAATAAAATTGAGAGGTGTTGAAATTAATTTGTCACCTTGCACACTTAGCTACTGCTTGAGAGTTTTTTCAGCTCTTTCGCGTAAAGCGTCGCTCATTTGCTCCTCGTGTACAAACTGTTGAGTTTGTTCTTTACTAAACCTATGCGCAATACAACCTTCGAAAAAACGGGTCGTCCGGAATAACAGCACACACTCCCCTCGACACAGCGCCCACGCCTTGTTCAGGTTTCCTCATCCCTGAAAACTTTTCTCAATTTGTTTTTGGAAATGTTGACAGATGACCACGCTGTCCCCTAGCACTGAGAGGTGAAAAAAAGAACAACGTGAGCGTAACCGGGTTTCCACAACTTCTAACTCTGAAATGTTTTTCAAAAATTTATGCTTCATGCACACATAAGTGTTTATCGATCTCCTCGATTTGCCTTGAAAATGACACAGACAACAGATATCATTGGCCTTGCAATAACGCGAGTAAACAGAAGCGGTAATTCTTCGCATGAATTCTGTATCGCCGACACTTCGTATTCCGCCTCGAGGCATCAGCGACGCGCTGTGCCTCAGACTATGCTGTTTTAAATCGTATGTTTTTTGATAGGTGTATCGCCTCACCTTTAGTTTTAAATCGTTGCGTTTTTTGGTAGGTGTGACGCCTCACCAACGGTAAATTAATAATATTACATGGGCAACAGACCCCTAGCGAGCTGCCTACAGATCAATTACATCAAGGGCGCTTGCAAAGTGTCACACTGATGCTTTGCTGCTTCTACCCAGGGATCATTGTCTATCCTTTTTGCAGACGCGAACCTCGCCATCCATTCAAGGCATCAAGATATCAATTCAGCGATCAACATCGCTGCTTCGCCCCAATGGCCTCCGTTGTCTTCCTCGCAAACGCCCGCAAGCACTCCCGCTGCGAGAATCAAAATGCAAATAATTTTTTTATTACTTTTGATAATGCGGCAATTTTGTATTTCTTTTGATCATGCGGCATGGATAAATGCCTTCGCATCTAATTGCCCGTGGATTACACGAGGGGTTGTTCCATGGTCCTGCGCTTATATCGTCTGCTTCGCGCTGGCCATAGGAGAACAACCATGATCTTGAGACTTCACAATCACACTCGCGTAACTTTTCCTCCGCCAGAGCCTGGGCGCGGTCGGGCTGTAGGAAACATCTTTTTGTTTTCCTGAAGCTCTCTGATGAATTTCAATTACCAATTGGATGGCGAGCATGTCTTCAGCCTAAAAATACAAAGATACGAGGATCCAACGCCTGAGGTCCGGCCGTGCGGTTCCTGGACAAAATTTTGTCGCACACCTGTTTCGAGATATCGATTCGAAATTCCGACAAACTACGCTGTGCCAAAGTATTTTGCGAAATTGAAATGAACTCAATTAAGCGGATTTTGTTGATACATGAAGTTCGGAAAAAAAGCTCAGGCCACCCACACCAGCAGAACTCTTCGGGGGATCGCGGAAGTATTTGTAGCCATGACAAGACGGGCTGCTGAGCGCTCATCTATCGTTCAAAGGTTTGTTCACCAGTGTGATATGATCACGCCTATCCATGCTCTCCGCCCAACTCCCTCTTCATGTTGTTACGAACAAAATCCTTGATCCAGTCTAAGCCTGGCAAATCAAATAAAGAATTTTGAAATATGTCCGCCGACAGCGCAGCGAACACTCCAGGGATGTCGGCGGAAGAGCATGCCGGAAGCCATCATGTATTGATGTGCCTTTCTTGGACCGAAGTCTCGCACCCTTGTCGCTCTGCCTGTCTTGTCATAATCGCAGAAACCCTAGTTGATATGCTTCACATTTTCCATATATAGTCGCTGCTCTAAGAACGGAAGATTTTCACGATTTTTTGTTACTAACGCAGCGAAAACCCCAGGAATGTCGGCGGAAGGATATGCCTGAAGGATGAATTGGAAGCCATCCTGGCACCGACTGCCGGCTGCGCTGTGACGTTATCTTCAACGTCAATGATCTTGCTAATGGAAGCTTCATCCTTAACTCGTGCGCGGCGTGCGCTGAAAGACAAGAATATGATATCGACCCTGAACGTTCAGGCAAAAAAAATGAATTGTTTCCAATTCTCAAATTGTTCTGTAACAATGTCCGTGCTCCATCCGCTTGGTTTTGACTGCACGTTTGCGAAATTGAAATGAACTTACTTGAACTGATTTTTCTTCTCTGCGCGGAAGCACAATATTGATGTGTTGTTTACAATAGTCTGCAAAAGAAACGCCTTGGGCCTGGCTATGTCTTTTCCACTCTGCGCGGAGGCTCAATGACAAAAACCAAAGAGAGATGTAATTAAAAATTCATCCGCCTAAACAGGATAACTTTTGCATAATCGGTGAGCACAACCACTTCCCGCAATCCCTCATTGTCTTCCTTTCTTACTTGATACTGTAAACAGTCTGATGAAAAGCGAGGCGCGCTGCTGACTTCTTGCAAGAGCTAAACAAAACAAACTACAAAAACAAACCATACACACAACCCTGAACACGAGCCCCCCATATAAGGAGCAACTGCAGCATCCAAATTCAATGTCGCATCCATCTCACTACTATCATTCGCATTTACATTTTCAAAATCATACCTCACAGATAAACAAACAAAAATTATACGAATCATGCTGTCGTATTTTTTGCAAAAATATAACTGTACCAATATCCCATCAGATCTTTGCCATCTCGAGTTGGTCGAACTAACTCCTTTCCATAAATCTGCTCACTGAAATTTTGCGTCTTGCCATCCACCGAAAAAGTCATATTCGTTGGATTGATGTCTGAGCTGTAATCCATGTCTAGTACAACTGCAACACCTCGATTTCTCTTGGATTTCACGCCAAGCCCAGCATCGCTTACATTGTCTACCTTAAACCTACACGCTGTCGTCTCGCCGGGGGCAATACTTCTCAAAGCTCGGATCCCTTCCCAGTTCTCAATGGGGAAACGAAACCTAAAAATCGAAAAAAAAATCGATAGAAGAAAGGGATTTTGGAGACAAAAAACAGAAAAAATAACGAAAAATAAGCAAAATTGATGAAATTTGAGCAAAAAATACAATTTTTTCAAGACTTGATTTTTCGCATTTTTTGGA
>JACLAD010015593.1_pt1 | contig 16777 bp, 25 predicted proteins | sample 8027901 | NCBI WGS metagenome assembly JACLAD01 (sample SAMN15725071, study PRJNA655200) | protist metagenome | isolation source: fluorescence activated cell sorting (FACS) single amplified genomes of... | place: Spain: Blaines Bay Microbial Observatory, Mediterranean Sea | collected 2016-07-05 | reverse complement strand
TTGACCAGGGAGATTGTCCACCTTTTGAGAGATATACAGGAGATGACGAACGCTTCATCCTCATTAATCAAGCGCATGATCACTGGGATTCTTGGATTCCCCAGAATCCGACAGAACAGATGTTAAAAAATGCTATTAATAGTAATGAGCACTTCGGAGCCTGAGGCTTGGTCATTCTCTGAAGATAAGTTTAAGAAGTACGAATCTGAGAACAGCTCTAGCGAAGAATCATCAGATGATGAACAACTCTTCTCAAAAACAAAAACAATCAAACCGAAACGGTTTAAAAAACAGGTGAAAAGAGAGAAGCTTTCATTCGAATAATTTTCTCAGGATAGTGTATAACACTCACAATGGAAGCCGTCCGCACCCAAGCCGTCGAAACCGTCAACCTCGTCACCCAGGAGCTCGAGACCCAGTCGCTCAACGCGATCGTCGCGGGTTTCTCCTTCGCCGCCGCTATGTCCTGGATGGACCTCGTCCGCTGGGTCATCAGCCAGGTCATCAAGGTGCCCAAGAACGGTGGTACCCAGTACACCCTCACCGCGATCCTCACCACCCTCCTCTCGATCGCTGTCTACATGATCGTGTCTCGTGTGTCCACCCGTGTGTCCAAGCCCGCTCAGCCCGTCTTCGCCATCACCCGGTAAGTCCTTTTAGACTTTCCAGACATTAGGGCTATTAATATCAAACCGAAAACTACGACGATTCCGACGTAGATTTTCCATTTATAAGGATCCTCATCCTCCTTTTCAGGGATGCTTATAGGTGCCTTCTCTTCAATTTCCTCATGGGGAACCTTTGGTAGGTTCTTAAGTTTGTCTGTAGAACAAGTGACTTCAAACTTCAAGATGTGTTCTTGGTTCATAAAATCATAGGGAATCAATCGTCCATGGCTCATATAGAAAAACTCAACTTGGATGTCTTTGATGTACTTCAGAGGTCCACTATGGAAATGATGTGTGAGGATGTCATCGGCGCCATTAAAATTTATAAAGTCCGACCCATCCAACAAAATGTGGCCAGTATAAAATGGTGTCGAGGTGTATACACTCTGGTTAAACTCATCAGAACCAGCTGAAAGTCTCAAAACGAGGGTGTTTGGTCCGACCAAATTGATTGCCCCCGATGTCAATACATTACTCGTCGAATCGTAATCATTTGAACCAAAACCAAGAATTTGGTGGGGTGTTGTGGTCGTTGAAGAATCTTGAAGAAACCCATTTTCTCCTGTGTAAAACTCGAAGGTGAAAGTGTTTGATGTTCCAACATTAGAAAATGTAAATCGCTTTGTATCTGTATCAAATGAAACTTCACTCACATTTGACACTGGTGGTGCAAGTTCGTTTTGTAAATGTGTCGCTAGATCATCCCCAGTTGGATAGTCAGCATTTTCCAACGCGATAGTTTGTCCATCAATACTGAATGTATTGTTTGTTTCACAAATTGTCAATTGTGGTGTAGGGATACGAGCTGATACAAGTTTAATTTCAGAAACATCATAGATTGGATTTTCTAGAGTAATGACGTAGTTATTTGGAGTCGAATATGTGTTGGAGTATGCATCAATCACATATGTACCTTCACTATCATAGTATGAGTTTGATGCAATCACATCGATTCCACGCTGACTACTGTCAATAGAGAGGTTGTGTACCTTCATTAAAATATAGGGACAATATTTTAATGAGTGTTTTTGTCTATATCTAAACTCTTACTGGGAAAGACTATGAGCCAGAGGGTTGTTCTGAAGCTGCCTCCTCGCCACATCAAGGTGTCGAGTGTTGGGATTCTCATTACCCTTATAGGCATTGAACTGGTGGAATGGTTTCTGTTGGTACTGCTGAGTCCAAGCACCATTGGCGGCACTCACACGACCATCAACACGAGTCGTATCGGTACGCACAGCAGTGAGGGCACCACCTTGCTTCAGAGCCGATTCACGAACATTCATACGACCAGCATTGCCCATACGGTTAGGCTTACCACGACGATCATCGGGACGGAAACCATATTTCATGAGTTCCTCATTGGTTTTGGCTGTAACCTTAGCAGCAGGACTGTTAGTATAGGCACCGTGGTGGCTGTGGATACCGGGAGCTGGGCGGTTGTAATATTCATACTGAACATCGTTGCGATCACTCTTAAAACGGGTGGGATCCTGGGACATCGTCTGAGCCGAAACAAAACGCTTAGCGCCGTTGAATCCTAAACCATCCTCACGAAGTCCAGTCTCGGAACGGTTGGTTGTGCGCTTGGTTTTCTCGTGCTCGTTACGAGGCACAACACCAGACATACCTTGGGCACGCCCGGGCATAGTAGGAAGCCTCGAGGGGAGGTAGGCGGTTGTTTCGGGTTTGTTGTGAGTAAGTTCACCAACCATAGCCGAGCGACCACCCGTAACATCTCGAGCTGGACCGGTACGCCCTGGGAGAGTGGTCAACCTGTATGCACCGACATTTACGGGGTTGACCCTAAAAAGCTGTTGATGACCACCAACCGCGGGGACATTAGCACCGACACCAAGACCTGGGCCGACAAGTTGCTTTTCAACTGGAGAAAGATTGTTCATTCGACCCTGGTCGTACATACGGTTCCGCATATTGAGGATTTCCTGACCACCACTCCTCTGCTGCCTAGAAATATCAGCGAAGCTCTCCATCTCCCTCTTACGAGGAGGTTCCATGACTGGTTCAAAGTTCGTGTTTTCGACAATCTCGGGAGTCTTTATAACAGGAACATCATTGTCAATCTTAGGTGGGACTGATTTAGTACTTAAGTTGCGTCCAGCGTACACGAGACCGGCTACAGCCATAAGTGAAATGGGATCAGCCATTCTTACTTCTTACCTACATTTTTATTAACATACCTTTGCTGAAACAGACCATTCTGGAGTTCGGCCCGAGTACTCGCGGGTTCGTAACGAATCGTGCGGAGGGGGGTCTTACACTCCATGTTGGTGAGGGGGAACAGATTGCGTTCATAGGTTTGAACGATGTTCTTGTTGAAACGGGAAGTCGACTGGGGACGAAGTTCGTCGCTGGTGTTGATGTACTGAGCTGGGGAACCCTTACCCGCCATGTATGGGGCGGTACCGTACAACATTGTGTTGGGGCGGCAACCACCACAGTTGAGGGTACTGGGCTGGGGGTACACGAAAACTTCATCAGTCGCCTTGACGGGAGGAATAGCTCCCTTGTTTTGAACTATGGAAAGACCAGGTTGGAGCTGATACGCCATTTATTATTACACGAGAATATTATCTACCGAACATACCAGATCGTTTATCACCACTCATATCGAGACCCTCGAACGCTTCGAGTTGGACGCCACGAGCATTGGGATCACAGAACCGGGTATCACTCTTGCACATTGGACCATTCTTAGGACCATAGAGCCATTCAGCGAAAGCCGTCTGGTCTCCTGGAATTTTAGTCACGGGATTCGAGATGAACTGACGCTCCGCAGCATTGCGCAAATACTTGGGCATTGGTGTGCGGGATCGCCCAGAATCATAAGGAATACGATCACTGATGTAATTGTTCACGAAAGGCTTCACACTGGGGTAATAGCAAGCCTCTAAACGATTGGGTGCATCTGTGAAATCGGTGATGAGGACATTACCCATGGGGTTGTCTTCCGTTGGTTTTTGGCAGGTGGATCCCTTAACACCAGAGCCGTAGGTCTCCTTTACCATCTTCGACTTGTACAACACGAAGATCACCGCAATGACAGTAGCACCCAATACAAAAATACGGGGATCGCGACGGGTCAGATAAAGAACACAACTGACATAGATGACAAAACGGGAAGCAGCATTCACCCGATCTTCTGGGGTTTGTTCAGAAGTTGGCCAGAATTGAGCAACCTGGTCGGCTCGAATGAGCTGCTGAGGATCATCAAACCAAGCCTTCATTTAATATATGTAGAGGTTTATTTTTTTGGTAGACCACCTAGCATGCTGCCCATCATCTTCATGAGTGCATCCTGATCAAGTTCACCACCATCATTCTCCATCTTATCGGCACACTCCTTAGCGATGCCCTCAATCATCTTGAGGGTGTCATCAGGAATTGAGGTGATCGTAGTACCAAGCATGTACAGGGTCTGGAGGTACTGCCACGTCGCAGCCTTCGTGTTCACAGACATACGCTCCCAATAACCCTTAATACCCAAATCCTTCAAGAATTCGATCGTCTCAATCTCCTTGAGTAGGAAAGACTCATCCTTCGACGAAATCTTCTCAGCATAGGGAGAAACGCCTTTCATAAAAGCATCCACGACAAGGCGTGGGTTGGAAGTCTTGAGCACGTCGAAAGACGTCATCATCTTCTTGATGCCCTTTTCCTCTGGAAAAGTCTTGTGCAATTCCACAAGAAATTGACCCATCATATCATTGAAAGCAGTGACAGACGCCATTTTCTTATTCTATTGGTTTAATCTTTAAGTTTAAAAAGGCTCAGTGGAAATAGTCTCGCGTTGACCAATGCCACCTGAAACTATGAAAAACACCAAAATCGCGTTGAGAGCCGCGGGCTTGGTGTACTTGTTTAATTCGAGTTTACCCTCATTGTTCAGGTACGCCTTGAGATGAATGTAACCCGCGGTAATACCACCCGCAATGAGAGCGGCGCTCATTGGGTCGCGTAAATAGTCGGAGATCTCCATTTAATTATACCTGGGATTTTTTGTGCGCTGCTCTGGTGCATCACCAAAAAGGACATCATCCTCTTCCTGAGGCTGCTGCTGAACTTCCTCAACCATGGGTTCTGGCTCAGGAGCCTGAACACCGGGAACAGTCTTAAATTCATTCTCGAGACCAGTTGGCTGAGGATCGGGTTCACCCATGGAGTCGGGTTCAATCATAGGCTCAGGCTCTGGCTCGGGCTCACCAATGGGCTCTGGCTCGGGTTCACCCATGGGTGCAGGCTCAGGCTCACCCATAGGTTCGTCGAGGACATCAGGATCGATGCCATCCTGAATTTCACCATCGAGAGAGATGTCTCGCGTTTCCTGAGACATGTAGGTCTGAAGAATCTGCTGTACAGGAATCAACTCTTTCACAGTGCTCTCGATGCACATACAAAAACGCGCGGTGAGCTTTTCATCACGCAGGTATTCGCTTTGCTCTTCGTGGAAAATGTAGGGATCTTTGTAAATGTCTTTAGCGATGTTGTTGTAACACGTTTGAATGAAAACTTCCTCAGTTGGGAGTTTGAGGGAAATCTTCTTGTTATCAGCCTTGAGACGAACGGAGGACAGAATCTTCGTACACGCAACAAATACGGCAGCGAGGAGGTCACTGAACCACGCGCAACGACCTGTGATATTGTCGGAGTGGCGCTTGGACATAGCATTCGACCAGTTGGGAACCTCCTTCAAAATTTTTTGAAACATAATCAAAACCTGCTTCCCCTTGGAAGTCTTGACAGCTTCGTTGTACATTTCCTCAAATACTTCAATCATAGGTGGACACATAATGAGGCAGAGTTGTCCAAGATACTCCTTCTTCGCCTCGACCATAATACTCAAATTGTCCATTTATCATTAAAGGGGGTTTTAAAATCAACATTTCCTACGCACTCCGCCTGTATTTGTTTGCAATCTTCTTGAGATTCATGAGATTTGGAAAATCTCCCTCCTCTTCCTCCTGTTTAACCTTTTCCTTCTTCTTTTTAGGTTTTACCCAAGTGACATATATGTCGTAATCACTCACAAGTTGTACATTAAATCCACCTAAAACAAATTGTCTCGCCACATATCTCGCTGCAGCTGAGCGATCAAACGCTGGATATCCGATGAGAAATGTTGGTACTGTCATGAAAAGTTGTTTGTGCCCAAGTTCTACAGATTGTTTTATCTTGGCAGAAAACTGATCATATATTTTCCTGTAAATTTCTTTACGAATCTGTTTGCGCTTGTCATCTATCTTGACGACATCATCGATGCTCAACATTACAATTACTGCAATTTATTTTTCACCGATTCCAACTCAGTACTGCTGGGCATAGCCACCTCTTTCACGATTTCATACTTGACAAACTCCTTACCCTCAGAACCTTCTGTGAAAGGTGTGATGTCTTGGGGAGCCTGCACACCGAGAGGTTGTGTCCTCAGTGAGATGATGCGAATCTTACCATTTTCAACTTCATAGGAAGCCACGACAGAAAACCCATACGAAAAACCACCATTCTTCATCGTCATGAACATACACTCATAGATGTCCTTCTCAGGGCCCTTATAGTGTCTGATCGATGTAGTCTCTATGATGTATGTGCACAACCCAGTGCGCTTGGCAATTTCTTTGTTCGCCATGAGAACAAATTCTTCCATCATATCGTTGTCAACCTTAGCTTCAACCTTGGTGTAGTTGGAAAGATCTGGGCTGGGATCATTGAGCTTCACAGATTCCACTGGCTTGGTGTAGCCTGAGAGACCAAAGGTCTCCGTAAACTTTTCATGGTTGGTCGTCAGGATGAGAACTACCAAGGCCAGAATGAAAATAAGTAAATAGTTCATCTTTACTACTATGCGTTAATTTTTTTTTACAAAATACCCTATAGATATTAGATGTCTCTGCTGATATACAGCCCTCGGTGCAAACATTCTATGGATGTGATTGAGTATATCAACAAACACCAACAATTGAAACAACTTGTACATTATCATAACATCAATACTCAGGGTGTACCTGCCAACTACAGAAACAAGATCAACCGCGTCCCCACCATGCTCACCAAAAATGGTAAAATTCTCGTAGGTAGTGAAATTAAGAACTGGCTGGATTCCCTACTCCCTAAGAAGGAAATTGAACAGGGGGGTATTGGTGGCATGGGGTGTTCCATGTCAACCCTGGATGGTAAAGATGACAACTCCAATATGTTTCGTCTCGATGAGTACGGACAATCTCTTCAGCCTGCCATGACAAAGGAACTCGAAGAAAAAATCAATCGGGATGTTTCTAAGGGTGTGGCGTATACTGAGTTAAAGATGTAACGCGCTAATACGAGTAGATATGAAACTTGTGACAATCCAAGCATCAGCTTTTAAGTCAACATTTGAAGTTCTCAAGGATATTCTCAATGACGTGAACATCTATTTTAAACCGGATGGTATGTATGTCGTTACTCTAGACACGGCACGAACATCCCTTGTCGATATGTTTCTTTCTGCAGAGAACTTTGAGGAGTACCATTGTGAACAGGAAGAAATTATCGCTGGTGTAAACATTTCAAACACATTCAAACTTCTGAAGACAATTACCAATAACGATGTCCTATCGATTGAAATCAATTCGAAAGAGTACATGAATATTGAAATTATGAGTGAGTCCAAAAAGACGAGTACAGCCTTTCAACTCAAACTCCTCGACATCAACGAAAGTCGTATCGAGGTTCCAGAAGTTGAAATGTCTACGGTTACAACACTTCCATCTGCAGATTTTCAACGCCTCTGCCGCGATATGTCTAACATTGGAACAGATATCGAGATCAAACGCATCAGAAAGGAGATTCGTTTTGGTTGCCAAGGAGATTTCGCCAACCAGGAAACATCTATAGAAACACCTGATGAAAGTCGGGAAATTACAGGTCTTTACAGTCTCAAGTATCTGAATATCTTTACAAAGGCGACGAGTATGTGTGCGTCTGTGCAAATTATTCAAGAAACTGGGAACCGATTCCTCATCCTGAAATACAATGTTGCCAACTTGGGTGAACTTAAGTTTTACTTAGCGACTAAGGTATCTGAAGATTAGTGGTAAAGTCGTCGAGAGTTGAGAGTGTCTTCTTCATACCTAGAGTATTAGAAAGGATAATCTTTGGAAACTTGTCTTTGAGAGTATCTTTGTTATAAAATAAAAAATGTTCGAGTGGAACCTTTTGACCATGGAAATCATTCCGAGGTCCCGAGTACCGTTTCACCTTTTCAGTAATGTCTCGCAACGGCTTATCATCGTGGTCGACGATCCAGACACTACTCAAAGGGATACTAAAGTGCATCGCTGAGTCTTCACCTTGACCAGGTTTGAAATTAATGTCACTCGAAATCGCTACATACTTTTTACCATTGAAGTAATACTTTACACGAAGAATCGTATACTTTACATTCTGTGGAATGATCGTGTGACGAAACTTTTTACCCGTAACATTCGTATAGTATTCGTTAAGAACTTCATCTTCCCAGTCTTTACTCTCATCCATCCAGAAATCATCCTCAATCAAATAGTCCAGGTCGTGGTCTATGGCATACTCCAACTCCTCGGAAATGATAGAGTAGTCCTTTGGTGTGACGATGTACTTGTAGAAGAAGAAAATACTACTTAAAAGTTTGGTAAGCATCTCCTTATAAGGATGGAAGGTAATTTTTTAAGTAGATATAACAATCGAATAGGTGAATGGAACGAACGAATAAAGAATGACCCCAAAAACAGGGGTAAATATGAATCTGAGATGGCGGAGTATATCATGAAATGTATGCCGTACCTAGATCAGCATATAGATGATGGTGAAGAGAAATCAAACACTGACAACATTTTTAATGTCAAAGAAACAGTCGGTCTAAAACGAAAGGATATATTTACAGATTACCTAATAGAGGTTGAAAAACAAAACATATCTAAACCACAACAACGCACGATGGAGGTTTGTAAAACATGTCCAAATAGTAACATCATTCATATACATGATACGAGTGACTTGGTGTGTGACGGATGTGGGGTGGTTGTGGCAGCACTCATAAACGAGGAGTTGACCTACAGGGAAGAACAAGAGACTTCTGAGAAGGTTGTAAACTATTCATACAAGAGAGAAAATCACTTCAACGAATGGTTGTCGCAATTTCAAGCACAAGAGATGACAAATATTCCCCCTGAAGTCATCGAACAATTGAGATCAGAATTGAAAAAGATGAAGATTAAGAAGCTCGAGGAAATCACACATGCGAAAATTAGAGGACTTTTGAAGAAATTGAAACTCAATAAATACTATGAACACGTTCCTTACATTACAAACATCCTAAATGGTATCAAACCTCCGAATATGCCCCAAGAGCTGGAAGAATATCTTCGTATCATGTTCAAAGATATTCAAAAACCCTTTGATGATAATTGTCCCAGCGAGAGAAAGAACTTTCTCAGTTATTCATACGTCCTCTATAAGTTTTGTGAACTCTTGGGTGAAGATGATTACCTCCAATATTTCCCACTCCTCAAGTCCAAAGAAAAGCTCTACCAACAAGATGTCATATGGAAAAAAATCTGTCATGATCTTCAGTGGGAATTTATTGCGACAGTTTAAAGATTTTATATGTTTATCACATAATGCAATCCTGCCCAAACTTCGGTGTTTGTGGTAAGATGATGAGGCCAGGTCTAAAGGTGTGTACCTCATGCTTCTGGAAGTTTAGAAACGAACCTCTTCAATTCAAGAACTCTCAGTGCCCAAACTGTCACATGCAACGAGAATGTGTAAAGTTTCGTAAATGTGAACACTTTTTGTGCACCAGTTGCTTTAGTAGACAAAGAGTGTGCCTCATATGTGAAGGTAAAAAATAAAATTGGGATACAGTAAATGGTAGTGCGCATCCCCCTGAGTAACTCCGGTATACTCAGTGCTCATGGCTATGAGGATGTTAAGGAAAAATCCGAACTTGCGCGACACCGAGCATTGATGCGTGTCGTGCGAGCTGGAGAGCCACCCTTAGGTCTCTTCAGACGCCTCAATGTTCTTATGATACTTTTTAAAAATAAGGATCCTAAGTTGTCAAAGATTTTTAAGAAAGATAGAGATTGGGTTCGTGAAAAGTTATTATGATTTTGATCGATCGCATCGTTCGAATCCTCAAAAAGGATATCTACCTTCCCATGAAGTGTTACGCAAATAAAAGGCAACTCACAAATCCCCGTGATTGTTGCAAGTGTAAGAATTTCTGCAAAAAACCTCCAAGTGGTGGTGATCCTGTATATTTGGAAATACTACCTAAGTATCAACGCAAATACAATTATACCAAATGAACGACGAACCAGCCCTCCTCGCCCTCTATGAATTGGAATCCAAGGTTCTTCCCCATTTGGAGACGATCAATCAAGCCGACCCAGCGGCACACCACTGTCTAGAAGAAGCTCGGACTCTACTCCAAAGGGCTCAAGAAATTCTTCAAGCGGCTGTTCTAAACCCACAGACACATTATCAAGAGTCCCAAAGATTTTACCACAATCTGGCTCGGATTCTCCCCCTGATGGTACTACTTGAATCCGTCTCACCTCCACCTCCCGACCCGGATGCGGTGGGTAATTCACCAGATACGCCGTCTTCAGACCTGTCAGACGAAGATAGTTATTACCCTGCAACTCCGCCGCGTCGTTCAGAGTCTTGATAGTCTTGAATTCTAGTACAGTTTCATTGTTAATAATAATGTCCGCCCTCAAGTTACCAATCACATGCCCCTTGAATGGGATGGGGATGATCCTCTCAGATTCGTAACGAATTCCCTTCTCCCTCAGTAAAACCTCCATCGCATTGTGGTATACTCTCTCACTGTATCCAGGACCCAGTTGAGAATATATCTCTCGAGCGAATGCCTCGATGTCCATTAGACACTCTTCAATTTTCTTCTTTATCTAAAGTAAGATGGTGAATCGTATGAATGTAAATAATATTGGTATCACCGGTAAGAAACGCAGTCGGAATACAAACAATTTGGGGAAAGTTGTAAAAACTTCGGCGCGTGAAGTGAATCTCGAACCAATACAGATTGGTGTAGGTATGGGATGTCCTCGTAGAGGTATTCCCAGATATCTCAAGATAGCGAAAGACCGCTTAGAACCACGGGGTATAGTTCCGGTATTTTTGGATTACAGTATCGCTAGCAATCAGTACGGAATGCTGAAAAATGTCGCGAGAGTTATTGAAAGATATGGCACCCCAAATGTGACATCGAGAATTAGCCCGTCCAATCAACCCCACTTTATAATGGTCGGTATGCGTTCACCCGAAGGTGGAGGACACGCTGTGAGTGTTCTCGTTGACCCCCCAAATAAACAAATTTGGGTTTTTGATCCTTATGGATCAGCTTCTCAAACGACTATTTATGGGCGAACGATGCGTGAAAAAATAGTACCCTTGTTGCGCAGGATGTGGAATATTCAGGGTCAAGGTGTGCGGTACTACAACGGAAATAACCTTCAATCGAACAATACCCGTGGGACTTGTTCAACATATTACATTACTTTTATGGATATGATTCCATATTTAATCGCAGGTGTGGCGAACATTAATCAGATTGAACGTTTCGTTACCATGAATAGTACTCAGATTCGTCAATTCTATCTTAATTTTGCTCCTCAAAATGTGGGAAGAATTGTTGTAAAAAATGTGAGGAAAAGAGTATAGGATGACCGCACACAGGTTACACATTACAAAAATCGTGGTACGAGATTTGAAATCTGTGAGTAAATTGTCATCAAAGAATAGGTGGGAATATGGAGGTAAGGTCAAATACGATAAACGTATGAACTACAAAGGTCTCACCTATGTGACCTCAGAGGAGAGAGCGCGCGTCGACTCCAGTGTTCTCGAAGCGGAATGGTCAAACGCACCTGTAGCGTATCACACACACCCCGCTCTCCTGCAAGTGATCCCCGATGAAGTTGGTCCCACGATTTTTACGACACTCCCAAGTAATGCAGATTTTGAATCGTTCATCAAAGGGTTCCCCGATATACAGGTAAACATCATTTGTGATGCACGTGGGTACTATGTTATCGATATATTCGACGCCGTCAGTGTGGGTACAGTTCCACTTCCAGAAGCTGTCTATTCCCTCATGAAAGAGGTGCGCTATGAGGACTTTCTTCTCAAACGCACATTTGGGGAGGACAGATGTGAATACTTTTCTACCGATTTGCGTGAATGGAAATTGTTCATCAATGAAGACCTACATCCCAGACTCAATGAACTTTACGGTATCTCCATCCACTTCTATGGATACGATGACGAACCACCCACAGTCATTCTCGACGTTTGATGGAATCTTCGAGTTCATCCACCTCGTACCACGCCCAATGACACGCTTGTGAACCAGTGTCCTTTTCACATATATCCTGTGCTTCTTCTATGGCTTCCTTGAACCGTAGACGAAGTCTCAAATTTTCGATTGGTTTTGGGTGTTGCTCCACGACCTTTTTTTCGTACAGGTTGTTTAGAACATTTCTTCGGGTTTTAGCCAATTTGTACTTATACAAGTCACCCGACGAAAATGACACACATCTCATTTATATATGAGAGTATTAAAGTTTTAAGTGTATAGTTGATCATAAGATGTCTTCTTACAACGTCGAACCTTGCAATTTCAAGTACCATGTCTCTTCCCTCGAGAAGGTGGTCGACGGTGACACCATCGATGTCAACATCGACCTCGGCTTTGATGTCTGCACGAAACAGCGCGTTCGTCTCCTAGGTATCGACACCCCTGAGTCTCGCACTTCGGACAAAGAGGAGAAGGTTTTTGGTCTCCTCTCGAAGAAGAAGCTCAAGGAGTGGTGCTTGAAGGCAGTCGCATCTGAGAAGGATGATATTGAGATCGAACTCAGATGCCCGGAGGCTGACTCTAGGGGCAAGTTTGGTCGCGTGCTCGCTGAGGTTTGGGTATGCGAAGAAGGTACCTGGACCAACGTCAATAAGTGGATGTGTGACCAGGGATACGCCGTACCTTACGCTGCCGAGAATAAGTCGCTCGTCGAAGGTCTTCACCTGGAAAATCGCAAGAAGTTGGTCGAGCGTGGCGAGGTTCAGCTGTAAGGATACTTTCTAATCCACAAATTACAAATCCATTTTTCACCAGACTTTACAGGTTTCCCACCATGTAAAGCCTTGGATGTCATGAGTTCATAATTGTCAAGGGTATCAAAGAAAAGGGCGTCACCTTTTTTGAGTTTATATTCCTTGTCTAGATTGGGGAAAATAGTCTCGCCACCCTTATAGTCATCATTAAGTGCCAAAATGAATGTATACATTCTCATGTTCTTCTCATTTTCAAACGCATCTTGATGTGGTTTGTAGAAACCACCCGGTTGATAACGAAGAACCTGTAATTGTTCACAATTGGCTAGAGGTCTGTCAGTGTGTTTGATACATCTTTCGACTATATCGAGAATAATAGGGTCGTCATTTTTTAACCACGCCGTTTCACTTTTACGAACTGATTCATCCACCTTCTTCTCAGTAGTCACAGTGGAAGTTTCCATGTCTTTCTTCACCTTCTGAATGATGTAGTCACACTCGTCATCACTTATAAACTTTTCAAATACACGAGGTGTGGGATATTTTGGTAACATGTAGAATACCAAAATGATGATGAACACTAGAAGTAACATCCTACTGTACTCACACATAAATATTTCGAGGAAGTCGACAGTTGTATCGTGTACGAATTGAATCAAAGATTTCATTGCCATAGTCAACAATCTTCTGTAAAAGATCTATGATTTCATCGTGTCTCCCAGGTTCGATGACATACTGTCTCAATAAATCTCCCCCAGTATTGGCCATCATTTCGAATATGTTCGAAAGATCTCGAGATTTATCCACATACTTCTCTTGGCGCTGTAAATAATGTTTGAACTCGCGTTCGGTAATATCGTTCAACATGTAAGCGATACGCATCTGTGTGTTGTCAAATGGTCGTAGATCCAGATACATATTTTCGCGTTCCATCTGATGTACAACCATCGCGTATTGAAGTATTTCATTCGTGGCACCAATTTCCCTCATCTCCCTAAATGAGGGGACACCACCACAGGGAATGTCCCCATGTTCTCGAGACATCATCGTCTTCTTCTTAAATTCTATAAAGTGTGGGTTGTGTATCCGACCAGTCTCAATCTCACCGGTGCGCCAATTGAAAGCTGTGTGACACGAAATACACCACATTTGGGCACACCCACTCGTCTTATGAATAACCGTACCACACTTTGGACATGATTTACTATCCTTATTGAGTAGTTTCATAGTTTTAACAGTTTCCTCATTACACTTGTGTTCGGGTGTCAGTGGTTCATTACAGTCTTTACAATATTTACATTCACAAAGACCACAATACCACTCTTCGTTGAGAAAACCTTTACATTCTTCAACTGGACACTGGCGCACAAACCGCCTTGGTTCAGAATCTATATATGTCCCATTATTTCTCAAATCATCTAGATGTCTGTAGGTGTTCTCCATCTCCCTGTAGAGTACCTCTATTTCACGAGGTATAGGAGCGTCTATTTCAAAAATTCTGTATCTGTTGTGAAGTTCAATGAGTCTTTCCTTCTGATGCCTGATGATCGCACGAATTTTACGCATTTGTATTATTCGTTCAACTTCTGGTTGAGTCTCGGGCATGAGGGACTTTTCTCTCTCAAATAGAACATTCTCACGATGGCGTCTCAATTCAGTATTTCTGAAATATCTGGTACAGAATGAATCTACAAACTCACGATTCCATAAGGTCTTACACCCCATACAATGGGGATCTTGAAAGGATTCTAGGATATATCTCTGAGAACAGGTTCTACAACTCGTTAAATCACAAAAAGGACACTTAACTTCTTTGTGATTTATCTTGTTTATCTTTTCACAACACACATCACAATGTTTCATTAAATTAATGGAAGTTTATTTCTTTAATTATTGAAAATCTACAAATTGACTAATCATCTCACGTGCATCATCCCTCTCATATACGGTTTGTACAAAAAAGAGAGTCATGTCCGCCTGTCCATATGACAAGTATGTACCCCTATACTTCTCATAAATGGCTACGACATTCTCTAAATTTTGGTCACACCAGTCCTCCACATCCTCCTTGGACATATCTCTGTGAAGACCCTGTTCAATAAAGTCAGCGACTTCATCACTGAGGGGCATATCGGTCACTACGGTGCAATCGTCGTCGATGTTCATTGTTTTTTCTTGATTTTTCGCTTTTTGGGTTCCGACTTAGCTTCTCTTTCTCTCAAAAGTCTCCTTTTTTCTGCAAGTCTATCATTGAAAGCCTTATCTTCTTTGGCTTTCGCCCTCATCTTCTCCGTTTCAGTGAGCATTTTCTTCGCTGACGCAGCAGACCTCTCGGCGGCTTCACGGGTCGCCTTCTTTTTATCAACCTGTACTGCACGTCTAGCCTTCAACTCTTTCAGCTTTCGCATTCGTTCAGCTTCAGCCTCAGCCTTTTTCTTACGCTCTTCCTCCTTCTTCCTGTCCTCCTCGATCTTTTTGCGAGCGTCCACTCTCACCGCACTCTCTTGAATTTCTCTAATTTGAGCCTTTGTACTCGCTCTACCTATCTGCCCCTTGTACTTTGTCTTTTCGGCAACACTGAGCTTTTTCAAGCGGTTCACCACACTTGTAGCACTCTGACGATTGAATATCTTCACAGCATTAGCAACCTTCTTGACATCCTCTTGAGTCTTTGGTGCAAGGTTCCTCGCCATCTTGACACGCTCTGGACCAGAGGCGCGGGAGAGTGCCGTCTTCTTCGCAGCCAATTTGACCGAGTTGACAACCCTCTTCTCCTTTTCCTTTTGAACGATAGCCCTGAACGAGGGTTTGTTAGGCTTGGGTGTGATGTTCTCAAACAAGGGATTGATTGGAGCCTTGTTCAACTTAGCCCTGCGTGCTGTGTTTCTACCCTTCTTACCTCTAAACGCACCCTGAATCTTAGTGGCAGCTTCATCCTTCTTCACCTTTTCAATCGCACCCGCAACCAACGACTTGGAAGCATTGGACACCTCCTTATTCTCCTTCGCTTGAATCTTACCAATAGCTCCTGCGACAAGGGACTTCGAAGCCTTGGCAATCTTTTCTTCCACCTGTTTGTTAACGGTGCGACGAATTAGGTTCAAATTCGCATTGGGTTTGTTGGTTTGCTTAACATACCTACTCTTATTTTCAGCAGGGATGTTCAACCCCACGATGTATTTCGAAAGTTCCCGTTTTTTAGCATCTTGTGCCAGATCAGATAATTGTTGCTCAAAGATCTCACGTCTCCGAGCCACATTGTTCTTGAGTTCCATCACTTTTTCGAGGTGACCACGCTTTTTGATTGGACCAATCTTACTTACTTGAATTTCCTTACGTAACTCAATTTTTTTGTTCAATCGTTTTTCCAAGTTTGTGAGCTCCGAGTTGGTCTTCGCATTTTTGATAGCAGGGTTCCACTTCCCTATGCGACCACCGAAGCGTCCAACTTCAGTTTTCGCTTTCTTGAAGAGCTTATTCCTTTGAGGTGCTAAGTTCAGGTTGGTCATAGCAGCAGAAGCATTGAAGTTGTTTTCCTCCTTGGGTTTGGTGCGTTCCTCGGTCTTCTTTTTACCTGCAAGACGACCAGCACCCCTCTTACGAGCCTGATTGAAGATGGTCTTGTTCTTTGAAGTGTTCCACTTCTTCATGAACTCCTTGATGTCAGTGTTCGTAAGACCCTTAATTTCCTTGAGCTTGAACTCAACACCTTCACGAATCTTCTTGTTCGTGTTCGCTTTGTTAATTTCTTTACCCTTGATATTCAACTGTTTGTTGAGTTCAGCCATAGCATTGAAGTTTTTCTCATTTTGATTTCTCTTTTGACGGTTAGCTTCGATGTTTAGCTGTTTGTTCAGCTCAGCAGCAGCGTTGAATGTATTCTCAGATGCGACAAGGTTTACCATTTTCTTGACATTTTGAGCAATTTGATTATACTCTTCCGCCGTCCTAAAAGGGTTAGCAGCGCGAGCCTTTAGACTCGTAATCCGTTTGTTAGT
>JACLAD010008538.1_pt1 | contig 16781 bp, 25 predicted proteins | sample 8027901 | NCBI WGS metagenome assembly JACLAD01 (sample SAMN15725071, study PRJNA655200) | protist metagenome | isolation source: fluorescence activated cell sorting (FACS) single amplified genomes of... | place: Spain: Blaines Bay Microbial Observatory, Mediterranean Sea | collected 2016-07-05 | reverse complement strand
CTGCGGCAGGCGCGGACCCGTATGCGGCAGCGGCGGCCATGATGGCGGACCAGCGCGCGCCTTCGCCCGCTCACAGTATCTCCTCGGACCCGGCTTCCCCGCTGCAAGGCCCCGGACCACGACGAAGGCGCTCTCACGGCCCCCCAGCCGATCCTTACTCCCGCGAGCGAGGGCGCGAAGCTGGCCGGTCCGACCAGAGCGAGGTCGGCTGGCTCTCGTGGCTGTTCTGCGGGTGCCTCCGGCCCGAGAACGACGATGAAGGCGGCGGGTACGGGGCGGAGGATGTCGACCAGCGCGGCAGGACAAATCCGATGGAATAGTGTCTTGCCATTCTTGGAGGCACTGCAGCTATTGTAGGCTGTCTACGAGCGGTCCCGTGGCACTCGACCCCAGCAGAACGGAGAATTGAGAGCTCCGGCCAGGACCCGAGCTCTGAGGCAAACAGGACAGGCCCAATGCATTGTCGTCTATGCCTCTTGCGCCTCAGACCACGCGAGAGCGTCCCGCAACCGCTGCAAAGCCTCCTCCTTCCCGAGGACGCACACCACATCCGGCACGCTCGCGCCGACCTGTCCGGCACGAATACACCCCTCGTCAGTCATATCATGTCCGTGCAGAGGATCCTTCACGAAATGCAGGAAAGGGATGTCGGGCGGACCTTTTGACCCGTCAAGGCGTGCCGCAGGGGGGTCATCACCTCCTTCGCGGCCTTTTTCCCGCCCGGCCGTGCGAGGACCAGAGCGTCGAGGGCTGCGCGCACGCCGGCGTCGGTCGAGGGTGTCTCGCTCGGTTCGGACGGCTCGGAGAAGGCTGAGTCTGGGAGGGCGGACAGGGATTCTAAAGCGGCCGAGAGGGACTCGCCTGCGAAAGAGGTGCGTGTGCGCCTGTCAGTGGGCTGCGCGCCGGCGAGCGCTCCCTTTCGAGGGCGAGGTCACTCACGGTAGGTTGCAGAAGGAACAGAACCGTAGAGTCGAAGCGAGATCGCCGAGTCGAGGTCCGGCGGGTGGAAAAAGTACGGCCCCAGGGACGGGATGTCGAGGATGGTGTGCATGCGATCCTGGTCCGGACGCACACTGGAGTCAGAACCGTAAAATGTAGTCATGCGCTCGAAGAACGGCTCACCTTGAGCGCATCTGCGACGCGAGCGATGTAGGTCTCCTCGACCGTTCTGGGCCGGCGCTCCGCCAGTTCGGGCCACTTATCCATTACGACCGCGCGCGCCCGCTTCGCGACATCCCGCCGCCCGCCCTCGGCGCTCGTATCCGCAAGCTTGATCCTCAAGTGGGCGCGGTTCAAGAAATCGAGCTTGGCGCTCTGCATCGTCGCGCGGTTCTTGTTGACGCCTTCGAGCGAAAAGGCTTCGATGAGGGCTGGAAGCGGGAGGACTTCCTCGTTGGCGACATCGGAAGGGGGGGCCGAGTCAGCGGCGGCAGGGGACGGCGTGTCGGATCCGGAGGACTGAGGGGACCAGCCCATGAGGGCGACAAAATTGAGGAGGGCTTCCGGCTCGTAGCCTCGGGTCTGTTGGAAGTCTCGGGTCAGCTTATCGTGCAGCCACACGCGGGAGGAGATTCGAGCACAGGCCTTCTCCAGCTCGAGCGGACGGGGGAGCCGCTGGTGGAAGAGACGAGCGAGTACTCACGATGTAATCCTCGACGCGCACGTCCCCAGCACGCTTGCTCAGCTTACTCCCGTCCGGATTGACCAGCAAGGGCAGGTGGGCGAACTTCGGTCGAGGCAAGCCGAGCGCGTTGTACAGTTGGAGGTGTTTCGGTGTGGACGGCAGCCATTCCTGCAGGAGAGCGTCGCATCAGTCTCGCTCGTCTCTTGCTGCAGAATTAGAGTGGGGAATAGAAGGCCGATACGAACCTCTCCACGCAAGACGTGCGTGATCCCCATCTCGTAGTCATCAACGACGTTCGCAAAGTGGTACGTCGGCAAGCCGTCCGACTTGCGCAGGACAAAGTCCTCGAGGGCGAGCGAGTCGTAGTGGATCGAGTCGTAGATCATGTCCCCTTGCGTCAAGGCACCGGAAGAACTCTGCTTGCAGGCGTGTCAGCCCCCCCGGACGGAAAGTCGGCCGCAGCCGCAGCTGAACTCGCGGCGCACCTTGAATCGAACAATGTTGCGCTCGCCTCGCTGCAGCCGTTCCTGAACCTCCTCCTGAGGCAGTCCAAGGCATCTCCGGTCGTAGCCCTCATGGGATCCTTCCCGCTGGAGCCGTTTGCGCGTCTCGGCGAGTCGCTCAGGGGTGCAGAAGCAGTGGTAGGCGCGTCCGGACTGGTTGTACACACAATGAGAGAGACAGTGTCAGTTCGTTAGACCCTACTTTATCGCGCAAGGAAAGAAGCGGGAACTTGAAAGAGAGAGGGGATGCCCTACCTGGATGAGGGGCTCGAGGTACCGATCGTACACTTCTTTCCGCTCGGACTGGAAATACGGCTCGTTCGGTCCACCCTTCTCAGGTCCTGCGAGATGTAGAGTGTGAGGATATGAGGCGCAGGCTCGCTCCCAGCTGAGGAAGGGAGACGGACCCTCGTCATAGTCGAGTTTTGCCCATCGGAGGGTTCGGAGGAGGGCTTCGACCGCGCCTTCGACGTATCTTGTCTGATCCCATGCACCTCGTGGACTGTCAGCAACGTCTCGGAATCCGAAAAGCTCCCTCGAGATGAAGACCACTGACCCGATCTGTATCTTCGATGCGAAGGACCCACTTGCCTCCGAGTTTCCGGGCGAGAAGGTGGTTGTACAGGGCGGTCCGGAGCCCGCCGAGGTGCAAATAGCCAGTCGGAGACGGCGCGAAACGGAGCTTGGGCGGCTTTACAGCATCGGCAGCTTGAGACGAGCAGCAGCGGCGACTCGAGCGAATCCTCAGCCAGGGCGCACAGAGCAGCGGTGCAGGCTGGGCGCGCAAGGTAGAGGGCGTAGACAGCTGAGGCCACGGAGCAGCAGCTGGACGGGCCACACGGAGCATCGTAGAGCGTATATGGTCACGGTAGGAACCTCCTTTCACTCTCCACTTTCGACTTTTCCCAGCCATCGGTGACGTCGCCTCGCACTCTCGCCCGCTCTCCTTGCCTGTGGACGCCCGCGTACAGCGTGAGCGGCGCCTCTGAATGCGACGATGAAGCCGCTGCGCATGAAGGCGACGACGTCGGTGGACGAGGCCGTCCTGCGTGCCGAGCAGCGCGCACAACGCAAGGCGAACCGCAAACGGCGACACCGCAGCACAGACACGGACGCAGCGGCTGCCAAATCACAGACACGCGACGAGTCGCTCACGCCGCCGCGGAACCGCTCGAAGGCGAACGAGGACGAGGACTGGGGCCCGGACGAGTCGGCGCTGCCGCCGGACCAGGCGTACAAGCGCACCCGCACCGACGACGAGTTCTACGAGGCCCTCGCAGACGCCCAGGCGCAGGACGCAGGCGTAGGCTACCACGAGGACGAGCTCTATGCGCGGCAGGTTCCCGCGTACGCAAGCTACTACAGCTCCGCCGCAGCAGCCGCAGCCGGAATCGACCCCGGTCCGTCAACCCGGAGCCAATGGCTGCACAACATGGATGACGACGAGTACGCCGAGTATGTCCGCGCGGGCATGTGGCGCGTCAAGAACAAGGCCGAAGTCGAGCGCATGGAGCGCGAGGAGAAGGAACGAAAGGCCCGCGAGGAGCGCGAACGTCGCGAGCAGGAGAAACTCGCGCGGGCCGAACGGGAACGGATACGCAAGCTCGAAGAACGGAAGAAACAAAAGACCAAGGAGGAGGCCGAAGCCGCGCGGACTCGCTACGACGACGGGTGGCGCAAGCTGCAGCAGGCAGTCGCAGCGCCCCCTGCCGCCGCAGCCACAGAGGCAACGATTCCAGAGCCTTCGACCGCCACAGACGCCGGGCGCGAACGGAGCGGCACGCCCTCCGCCGCCTTCTCCTCCGCCTTCCCGCTCCGCTTCACCGACTTCCCCTGGCCGCTCTACCCACCCATGGCCTTCCCGCCGCTGTCCTGGCCCGCCGTCGACGACATCACCACCTCCGCCATCTCGGCCTTCCTCCTACCCGACTCGCTCGCGCCCGAGAAGCACAAAGCCGTACTAAGGCAGGCCGTCCTGGCGTACCATCCCGACCGCTTCGAGCGCTACGTGCTCAAGATCCCGGAGGACAAGGAGGACGTCCGCGAGCGTGTCCGAGACCTCGGACTCCGCGTCAGTCAGGTCCTGAACGACCTCGCCAAGAAATGATGACCCGTCGATGCCTCTTTCCCGTTGTACCGCGTGCCGTCCCCCGGATGTTGTTGCCATTACCACCTTTGCAGTCTCTTCCTTGCCTCTCGCTCTCGCGTGCTCGACTCAAGCTGCCGATATTCCAAATGCACGGCGCGAACGCGAACCGAGAGCCTACAACTTGCTCTGCGGACCGACGTCCGCAAAGTCCCGGATGTGGTTCGACGCGAGTTCACCCATGACCGGCATTATCTTGGCTTGCGTCGCTGCCTTGGCCGACGAGGCGTTCCCCTGTGCGACGCGGGCGGCGATGCCTTGCGTGATGACGGCCAGCTGGCGGAGTCGAGGTTGGTCGGGTCGCGCGAGACGACAAGGTCAGCTTCGAATTTGCATCGGGTGCCCGCTTTGGCTCGTAGACAAGGATCTCCCCATCTGGGATCCACCCCGAGACTGGAAGTCCGGTTGCCGGTGACAGTACGAGAAGGAGAACCGCCACTCACTCGGAAGAACGCGAAACTGACACACCCTTCCCATGCTCTCCGGCCCTGCAGGGCAGCGGGGGACTTGGCGCCCTTGTCCCGGGGGTCTCCGCCCATGCATTCGGAGTAGCTGAGGCCGAGGTGGGAGCACCATGCGGGCAAGAGCAAAGAAGGGGGAGGGATGGTGCGCTCGGCGGGAGGGATGTCCCTGTCGCAATCGGGCGGGAGCGAAGAATGTCAGCACAATCTCTTTGACACCGACAGGAATCTGATGGCGTCGCTTGCGGTTGCTTCGTAGCCGGGCTCTCCTGACGACGTGCCCGCAGCGCCGCATCCGAGAGGAAGCGCGATGAAGCGAACAAAAGCGCAAAGCTCACCTCAGACCAGCCAGGTATCCGACGCCGAGGTTCGAAGGCACATAGTGTGGCTGCAAAAGGTTGGCGAGGTCCGAGAAGGGGTGTCCGAGCGTCGACAACTCCCAGTCGAGAACACCGATCACGCGCGCTTCCGTCGGGTGGAAGATCTGCCGTCGTGGCGGTCCGGCAAGATACCGGTTGCGCTGTCAGAATCGTCATGACTTAGGAGATGACAAGTCCCACGCGGGAGCGGACGCACCATGTTGTCGATCTTGAAATCGCCGTGGATGATCCTTGCTTCGAGAGTCCTTCCGCCCGTCTTGATTGCGTTCATACCCTTACTGCCATCGGTTCCAGGCAGGTTTTTGCCGTACCATGACAGGAGAAAGTCGATGTGCGGGATGGGTCCGACCGCTTCCTTCGTCTTCGGGTTCACGACTGCAGCTTGGGCTGCAGACAGCTTCGAGAGTGATCTGCGATAGTGGCGACGGGAGACCGATGAGTACAGAGGCGAGTCTCGCTTCCGTCTGCCCTCGACCTACCGGATCTGCCGAGGGTAGAAAGCCGCCGTGGAGCCAAAGTCCCCCAGACCGATCTTTTGCGGGTCGAGCGCGTGCAGAGCCGCAAGCGTCTTGATCGCGGCGAGCCAGCTGACGAGACACATAGAAGTCAGCTCAATTGCTGTGTAATAACACGGCCGGCGGGGGAACGGATGACTGACAGCTGGGTGCGTTCTTCTTTCGACTTGACCTCGGGCATGCGCGCATCCTCGTACTTGCGGCCCTTGAGGTACTCCATGAGGTACCATGGCCGGCCGATCACCGAGTCATCGAGGCAGAGGTGGTACACCTTGGGTACCGGGACGCTCCCGTCCTTGCTGAGGGCGTCGAGGATCCGGTATTCTCGGTCGATGGCGTGGGCCGTCTTGGAGATGAGCGGTCCGGGAGGTCGCGTGCGGACGACATACTGCTTCTTGTTGTTGCCGCTCAGCAGATAGGTCGGGTTCCTGTTGGGGCAAGTGTGCGTAAGTCAGGGGAGAAAGTCGGCCAGAAGGGGGTAGATGCCTGCGGGCCGGCCTCACGATTGTCCGAAGCTGAACTGGTACACGGTCCGTTCGAGCTTGAACCCCTTCACTTGCTTCTCGATGTAGCTGCAGAGCTTCTCGATGTCCAGTTCGGTGCTGTTGCGGTGTCGGAACGGTCAGCGGGGGCGTCGGAGGGCGCGGGTGGGGCCGCGAGAGGGGAAGGCGGCGAGAATGCCGGAAGGACGGGCAGGCAGCGTACCGGATAGGTCCATACTCCGAGTCTGATGCGATTGCCATCGTGTATGCTCTCGTAGAGTCCGCGTGGAGCAGAGGGCGAGGAGAAGCGTCGGCCGGAAGCAAAGTCGCGCGAGGAGAAGCGGCTCCGGCTCGGCGCCGCCCGAAGAACCCGGAGCAACGTGCAGCCAACTCCATCATATCCGGACAATTTGGCTAAGGATCACCGGACAAGAGTGTATCATGCATCATCGTATTATCGGAAGGTGTCTATTCCGCAACAAATTTCTGAAAAGGAAACGGCACGAGACTCGGTCAAGCGCCGCCCGCAGCCATCTTCTTCCCCTTGACGCTGAGATTCCGGATCATCAGTGCGGAGAGCGACATCAGAGCGCCTGTATAAGAAGTACACTCGTCAGCTCTGCGGTCCGTAGTACGAGAGATGAGAAGAGGGCCTTCTCACCGGCAGGAACGGCAATGATGAAGACATTCCGCAGCCCAAGGACGTAAGCATGAATGACTCCCGGCTGCAAAGCTTTCGGAAGCTCCGGAATGGCCTATGGGCAGCCGACCATGGAGAAAAGAGTTAGCGCAGTCGAATCGACACTGAGAGTCGCTCGGGTAGCTCACCTGAACAGAGTTCCGGACCAGCTCGAACGGCGCTTCGGGCGCGAAGTCGTGAAGCGCGCTCGTCAAGCGAGTACCGAAGACGGAACTGGCGATCGCGATGCCGATGGTACCTCCCACTGGAGCGCAGAGCCTGATTAGCCGAGTCTCTTCTGTGTAGGAGAAGTCATCTCCACTTACCGAGCTGCGCAAAGGAGACCTGTTCGGGCATCATCATCAGCTTTGGACTCAGACTCGCATCAGAATGCGCGATACGTACGAGAGCGGTCTTTTGCGGGATCTTCTCCTCATCATCGCAATCGGCTTGGACAGCAATGATCGGGTTCTGAAGGACCAGTCCGACACCCATCGACAGGACCTGAGAACGTCCGGATCAGTATAGAAGTTGATGATGATCAAGAAGAGCAGACTCACAATTTGGTATCCGATGATACGGCTCATCGGCGTCTCTTCGGTGACCGTGTATAGCAATCCGCCGCCGACGGAGCAGAACATCGGACCGAAGACGAGGAAGGGCCAGTAGTATCCCCAGTAGGAGATGATCGCACCCGCGAGAGCTGAGCAGACCACGACGCCGAGCATGAACGGCTGCGCAGGAACGAGTCAGCCCTCCGCCGGCCGGCGGCGCGTTTCTTTCCGACTCACCAGGATGTCGATCCCGCTCTTCCTGTGAACGGCATAGATTAGCTTCGACGACGTGAAGACTAAAACTCATAGGGAAGAGGCACTTACTGCGCGCTGTGGAAGCGAGTCGCCTCGCTTCGTGCGGAGAGAAAGGAAGGTCAGTTTCAGCTGCGGAATGAAAGCTCCGAGACACTCACAAAAACGTTGGCAAGTAGTACGTTCCGGTCAGGAGCACGAACATCGCGAAGAAAGCGACGAGACAAGCGCCGGCCTGCCGTCGAAGAAGTCAGCACAATGAGAGCACCAAGAGCCGAGCGGAAGAAGCGCACCTGCGTCCGGTCGACAAAGTAGGAGAGGGGCAAGATGCGCGACGGCCCGGCAAATTTCCACTCCCAGACGATGATGACGGGGATGAGGGCGGCGAAGACGACGAGGGTAGCCACCACCGGTCCGCTGGACCAGGCGTACTTGCTGCCGCCCCACTGCAAGCCAAGCACCAAGCAGGCGATGCAGCCGATCATGATGCCCGTGCCGATGTAGTCGAGGGCGAAAGCGCGGAAGGCGAACGAGCCTTGTGGTGGGCACCACGAGCCAAAGGTCCATCGACGGAACTTGCGCTCGGTGTACAACCGGACATCCTCGCGCATGGGAGGTGGTGGCTGAGGTCCCAACTGTGATGTTCTCGTCGTCAGCAGGGGTTCTAACAATCATGCATACCTTACTTACGATGAAGAGAATGGCCAGAATGGTGAGAGCACCGATCGGACTGCAAGAAACGTCGAGTCAGTCTCATCCCCAAGCATGAAAGGAGAAGGTCGTCGCACAGGTTGATGTAAAAGCAAAGCCTCCAGGTGACGCGATCGGTCATGACTCCGCCCATGAGCGGGCCCACCTGCGATGACTTCAGAAGTCAGGTCCTGCCGTGAAAGGCATTCGGAGCCGAGCGAAAGAGACGCACCACCGAAGAGATGCCGAAGACCGCCCCGAACAAGCCAAGCAGCTTTGGTCGGTCTTCAAGGCGGGTGACTTCAGCGACTGCAAAAGTTCCGGGCGGGTGAGTCAGTAACGAGTCTGGCCCTGCGAGTTGCTGGTCGGATACAGAAGACTGACTGATGCTGAGAACGCTGACGAAGATACCGGCCGCGCCGCAGCCGGCAAAAGCGCGGGCAAAGATGAGCATTTGCACGTTGCTGTCCATTCAAAGAACGTGGTCAGCAGTCAAGGACGCGGAAAGAGCCCACGGGAAAGGGACGCACACCGCGACCGCACAGAGCAGGGACCCGATCTCAAAGATCGTGATGGCGGCAATGTAGGTCCACTTGCGGTCGAACAGCGTCAGGATCTGGCCATACAGCAGCAGGATCGCCGTCTGCGTCAAGAAGTAGCTGTTGCGGATGAATGTCAAAGCCAAGAATCAGAAAGGGGCAAGGACGGCCTCGAGTGGCTGCTGATTCGGTCAACGTACGCCGAAGCGATCCATGCCTGCAACAGCATCGTATCAGCAGATAAGAAGAAGGCGCCTATCTGCGGAACGGGTGTAGACGCACGATTTCATCGAGGGCCTGAAATTTGGACGCGATGACGGGAAGAGCCGGAGCCTATTGCGGAGCAACGTCAGGAAATGCGTGTAGCGAGGAGACGAGCATCAGGAAGCGCACCAGAATGGTCTGGTCGAGCGCGATCAGCAAAACCGACAGCAGCATTCCGCCGAAGACGAGCGCAAGTTTGGCTGTGTCGACAAGTCACTTAAGCATCCGAGGCGTTTCGACGGACGAAGCATGGAGATCCTACCTCCTTTGAGGTACTTGTCCTCGCGGGCTTGCTCTTCAGGCGTGCGAACCGGAACGTCTTCTGCATCGAGCGATTTCTTCGGCTCGAGGTCGGTTTCCGTCGAAGCGGTGCGGTTCACCACCGGAGCAGCAGACAGCGTGGCAGCGTCGACGCGGTCCGTCGCAGCAGGATCCATGGCATTGAGTGGATTGAGCGGGGCGTCCGATGAATGAGCCATTGTTCCCGGGAGAGCGGAGCTTTGCCGGACCGAAGGCAGGAGCTGGGCGGGTTCGTATAGCGAGGAGGGAGTGGAATAGACGCTGAGCTGGCCAGGAGGGGCCCTAGCAGTAGCGGGAGCCAGCTGACGACGCGCAAGGCCAGGTAAGCGCGAAGGCAGCTGTATCTTTCCGGCCGATGGCCGCGAAGCCGTGATCGATCATCGAGCCGACGGGCCACGCGGCTCAAAGCACCGGCAAGCCGGAAGAAACCGGCTTGGTGCGCAGTCAGGTGATTCTGGACAGCTGGCGCAGTCTTTCGCAACTACTGTATAATACTGCACTTACAGCGTGGACATGCCGGGATCGCGGAAAGGGTTCAGGCCTTGGCGACATTGAGTCGCGGCGTGGCGCAGGAAAGCTTGCCGTCCTGCGCGCCGAGGCGATCCGGGCAGAAGTGCTCGCAATATGACGAGGCATTTGGTGCGGGGTATAGGAGTCAATGCAGCTTCTATGTCTAGGTCTAGGAAGAGGCGAGACGAGCGAGAGGTCGGAGCGCTTAGACCCGCTCGGCGCCGTCATCCGCGAGGTTCCGCTTGGCGACGGACTCGTGGTGGTGCGTCTCGTGACCGAGCTTGAGGCGCTTCGCGTCCTCGTGACGGTTGCGCTCCGTGTCGCCGCCGTACGGGGTCCACGAGGACGAGCGCCAGGCGGGGACGCCGCTGAGAGGACGAAGGGAAGGGTCAGGACACGTCTCTTGCGAGCTGTACGGCGCCTCGTAGAGGAAAACGTACGTGAGGTACAGCTCGTCGACCTGAACGAGCGAGAGACCGCCAGTCTCCGGGACGAAGAAGAAGACGTAGGTCGTGAAGAGGAAGATCGAGCCGGCCCAGATGAAGGTAATCTTCGACTGCAGGTTGCCGTAGCCATAGTCCGTGATGTACGGGACGATGATGGCTGTTCCTCAAGCTATGTCAGTCTCTGTCTTCTTCTCGCGTCTGCACGGAAGTGGCTCACCGATCAAAAAGTTGTTGAGCTACGTGCGATACGAGCAGTCAGCTTTCTGTTCTAGAGGCCCGTATGCATCGGATGCTGGCTCACCCAGTTCGACGCCGTCGCGAGCGAGACACAGAGGGGAGCGATGTTGAGCGGGAACTGCTCAGCGGCGACAACCCAGCCGAGGGGTCCCCAGGAGCTGTACATCAAAATATGTGAGTCGAGCGTCTCGGGTGAGCGGCTAAAGAGACGGTAACGAACCTCGCGAAACCGAAGATGAACCAGCAGGAGGCGAAGATCAGCGCCTTGCCCGCAGCGGGATCACCGGGACCTGAATAAGGGGGCGTAAGTCACGGATGGAATGCCAGGCGAAGCCGACGAAAAGGAACTCACGGGCAGTGTTGACCGATCCGGCAATCACTTGACCAGAAAACATGATGGCGGAACCGATGAAAAGGACCGTGCGACGGCCCATCTTGTCGACCGCGAAGAGACCGGGGAAGGTACCGATGACGTTGATGCCCGACAGGATGAGCTGGGTTTGGTATGGGTCCTTGATGCCGGAGGCGGCAAAGAACTGTACAAGGCAGGAGCTGTCAGTTTCGAGGGGAGCACTCCACATTGTTGGCAAAGGAACGCACCTTGTTGCCGTAGCTATTGACAGGCGAGGGCGCATCCCAGAGCGAGTGGAAGTTGTCAGTCTCGAAGCCTCTGGCTTATCTGAAAGTTCGGGAGACGGACGAGAAGAAGAAGTTGATACTGCGAATGAGAGGAAAATGTCAGCCACGAGCCCCACGGTTTCCGCCCCAGTCCAGACTCACCCGGTCCACTGCTGACCCATCTGGATCAGAATACCGGTCATGGTACGCTGAAGCATACGGTCGCGCGGGCGGAAGCAGTCCAAGTAGGTCGAGTCGGCCGCAAGCTTCTCGTCCTCGACGCCCTTGTTAATGAGGTCGAGTTCGGCGAGGAGGCCGGCATCGTCCTCCGGCAATCCACGGAGCTTGGCCAAGTTAACGCGTGCACGGTCAAGGTTGCCGCGCTGCAGGTAGTATCGAGGCGACTCGGGCGAGAGGACAGTGCCGACGAAGACGATCGCGGCCCAGATGAGCTGGAGAGCGATCGGGAAGCGCCAGGAGAAGTCGTCACCGCGATCATGCAGCGAGTAGTTAACCGCGTTGCTCAGGAAGATGCCAATGCATGCAAGTAATTGGTAAGTGCCTGGGTAACGATTCGCAGACGTCACGGAGCGAGGGAGTCGTAGAAATCGAAGCGAGAGAGGCGTAAAATATCGAAGCGTTGTTGTCGTCAGCAGGTCGCTCCCGAAGAACAGGGATGCATACACCAGCGTACCGGTGATCAAGCCACGAAGGTGCTTCGGCGAGCACTCGGCCTGGTAGAGCGGGGCGAGCAGGGAGAGGGCGCCAACTCCCCAGCCGGTCACAAATCGCCCCATCATCTCCTGGACCCACTCGCTCTGGCCGGAAGTCTCGATCGCGACGCCACCGGCGTAGATGAAGAGCGAGAACAGGTACGAGACCTTGATGCCGATACGGCGCGAGGCGTAGCCGATCATGAGGGCGCCGAAGAGAGCGCCGAGGGACATGAACGCGGTGATGAGGGATTGGCGGGTCGAGGGCAGAGAGTATCCGGAAGCCGATGCCGGGTCGGGTTCACCAAAGCGACGCTGGTCTGAAGCGCAACTCGCATAGAAGGTTAGTCATCCGACTCGCTCTCGGTCGTTCAAGGTGGCGGTCCTACTCACAGGCATTGTTGGTGAGGAGACCGGCGATGACACCCTGCTCCCATCTGGAAAGATAGCAACATCAAGTCAGCGCCGATGTCGGTCGATTCGGACCTGCACGCGCGAACCGCGGACGAACGTACCCGAAGAGGAGACCAGCGAGCGACTGGAACAAACAGAGGGCGACGACGAATTTAGGCGCGCGGTCCTTGCCACGGGCGTTGGCGAGGTCGGTCTCCTGCTGAGTCTGGTGCGTCGAGGCGGCTGGGGACGACTCGTGGGGGAGGATGTCCTCCTTGGTCTTTTCGCCCGAGAGGGACTGGGCGCGACTAGGCGCGGCAGAGCCGGCGAGCGTCGTCGTCTTGGACGCAGGCAGCGAATCTTCGGCAGCCATCGTCGGAGGGGAGCGCCTGTCGGATGGAGCGGTGGGAGGGGGGCGGGCGGTAGCGTCGGAGAAGGAGGAGAGTTGAGGCGGAGCCAAGGGCGGAGAACAGAAAGAGGGCGGACGAGCTCTGCGGTCGCACGACGGCCGGGGTGGCATGCTGATGTGCGGAGAGATGGTCCCGCCAAGTGGGATGCGGCACCACGGAGAGCTCGAGGAGCGCGCATAGCAGAATGCGGGCCTCCAGCAGCGACCAGCCTCTAGCGACCCCTTCCCGCCCCTTCGCACCCCGACCGGCAAGGCAAGGGTCCCGAGCGCTGCTTATACGCTTGTCAAAGCACTTGTGCAGCTCGCTTAGCCAGCACAGCAGCTGTAGCGATGTCGGAGGCACGGCGATGAGAGCAAGTCGAGCTTGAGCGGCTACGTGGAGCTCCGCAGTCCCGCGCTGCAAGCGCAACCGCCTGAGCTCGCCGGTGGCACTCCGTCCGCCCGCGACGCGCGGCATTTCTCGCGCCTCCAGGCAGGGCCCAGCAGTCCGGCCGAGGCCTCGGCAGCGAATTTGTCCCTCCGAAAATGCCCGCATGACCAAGCAAAATGGTCTGTGACGCAGCGTAGCCCAGCACGCGAGCAACAGCGTACGCCTGCAGACTCGTCGCGTTCGTGACGGACCCCGGGAAAGCGTGCCCGTGTCGACTCCTGTACTCGTCCGCATAAGTGAACGCCAGCGTCGTTTGCAAGCTGTGTCGCCCGAAACTCCTGACCTGTCGTGGCGAATCCGAGCGATCGCCTCATGCCTCAGCAGAGCTGCGGGCGGCCCTCCTCGTCCGTCTCCGCCTCCCACAGCGGGGTCTAGCGAAACCGCATGTCGCGTGCCAGATGCGATCCGATGCAGCAAGAAGCGGAGAGCGGTGCGGGGAGCTTGGGACCGCGGCAGGCAGCCATCGATCCGCGGCCACCGCCCACGTCAAGCAGCATACAGCATGAGCATATGCAAGCATGGTTCAAGCGTGGAGGAAAGCGGTCGACTTGCGATGGTGGTCGAGGCGGATCGCTGTCGATCAGGGGAAAAGGCGAGCCCACGGGGTCGTTAAGCGGTCGGTGGGCGTAGGGCGCAGCTGCGTCCGACTTGCTATGTCCTTTAGCGGACTGTTGGTCGTCAAGCGAAAAGGCGGCAGCGTGGGAGGGAAGAGGCGAGAGGATGTCGAAATGGAGGACCAAGCCGGGGGCGGGGGCGCCGGAGCTGCGCAGGCGGAGAAGAGAACAAGTCAGCTATCATTTCGCATGGGCACGGCGCGAGCCACAGGCTCGTCAAACCAGAAAGAAGATCTGACGGGTATGCGTACGCTGGAGTTGCTGCTGAGCGAGTGTGACCGCGTTGGCGAAGAGGGGGCTCGCGGGGGACAGCCTCGTGGCTCCGGCGGGGGCGTGGAGGCGGGCGCGGGCTTCGAGAACAGCGGCGCAAAGGGCGCCGCGCGGGAGCAGCAGGCATAGATACGGTCAAGCGTAACGGGTCGGACAGAGCAGCGGACCCGACTGGTAAAAGGAAGGACGAGAAAGCAAGTTCGGTCTCTCGGAAAAAAAACGAGGTCACCGAAGTGATCCGCCCGGCGTGGGCGCACTCGCCGCCGCGTGGGTATTTTCCCTCCCACGCCTCGCCGCAATAAGTATTTTCCATGAGTCCGAGCATTTCAAGCACGGCGTCGTCCAGACTGGAAATGCGCCGGCTGCAGTCTCCAGAAGAGCGATTCGGTGGGTTATAAGGTTTTCCTGCGATGCTGGTCGTACCAGTTGTCCGACCCCGGAGGGCAGGTAGCGCCGCCCCGACGAGACGGCACATCTACGGCGGCGAGACAAAGACAACCGGCGCTCGGCCCGGAGCGCCGTCGCGCGGACCAGCTGAAGCCAATTCGTCGCCTTCTCTTGCCGTCCGGAGGTTGTCCTCCAGCTCGACCTGCGCCGGATCGATATCGACGAGCGCATCCCCTTCGACGTCGACTTCGAGTTCGGTGACGTTCGCGGTTTGACTCTTGGCGAGGCCGCCTCCCGCTGACTGGGTCTGCGCGTGCTGGACCGTCCAGACCCGCAGCCGCGGAAGAATCCACTGCCCGGGCGTCGTCGGGACGACTCGCAGGACGAGCTCCCGCTCCCCCTGCGGTGGAACAAGGAACTCGCTGACCCGACGCGGGCCGGAGAAGCGGAAAGGCGTCGAAGGGTCGGGGACGTCCTGTTCCGCGGTGAGGATGATCGAGGCCGGAGTCGGGTTCGCAAAGATATAGACGAGCTCGGCTTGTTCCTCTGCGTTCAGAGTCGGAGGGAGAACGAGGGAGACCGTCGGCGTCGGTGGATCTGCGATGGGCGGCTGCAGGGCGATGCGTGTCCGGCATGGAGCTTCAGCCGAGGACGATCTGCAGGGCACAGGCGAATCAGGAGTCAGACCGTGATGGTTAGCCAAGGGAGCAACTTTGCAATGCGTACCGCTTCCATAAGATGTCGAGGAAGAGTCGCTCGTCGTCATCAGCACGCTGAAAGCGAGGCCGGACCTGTAGAGCGAAGAGGGCGTTGAATGCGTCGCCCGGTCGCCATGCTGCAGCATATGCGGTCAATACCCCATGTTCGTTCACCGGTGGAGCGCGCTCAAGCTCACAGAGCGGTTCGCTCATCGCTTCTTCCGGACGCGAGTAACCGAGGGAAGAGGAGACGATCCGCGTCGAGGGAGCAGACTACGGAGGATGCGTCAGCACAAGCACGGCAAGAGTTCCGCTCCTCCTCGGCTTCAAGAACTCACCTCAGCCGACAGACAGATCGTCTGGATCTCGAGCCTCGAGTTGCCCTGTGGTTGCAGCCTCGCCACGAGCATGGCATCGCTCGCCAAGGCCCACTCGTCGACGCCCGTCGATCGAGCCGCGCGACGCCGCTTGAACACTTGCGTGTCCACTTGAGCGGTCACTGCAGCAATGACCGGGATGGTGACCTGCTGAGACCGTTCGGTATCCGCGGGCAGCAGCGCATCGTCCCCGCCAGTGGCCGGGTTCGGGGTCGCGCGGAGGGTGACCTGTACGACGCGTTGACCAACGTTACGACCAGACGCCGCGAGGTGAAGTGTCTTGCGCGCCGTGGAAGACGGCGTCAGGACGCCGAGGGAGACGTCGTCGATGAGCGACGTAGCCGAGCGCTTATCCACCTCGATGCGATCTGATTTTTGCATCCCGTCAGCCAAGAGCGACTGAGGGCCATTCACTAGGGGAATCCTCACCATTCTCGGTGTCCAGGGATCGTAGAGAGAAGACCAGGCTCATCTCCATCTCGACGTCGTCCTCATTGGCGACCTCGACCTGAACGGGGAAGCGCTCGTCCAGGAAAGCAGGCGTCTCGCATTTGGCCGAGAGCCGAACCCGAGCATCGCGGCGGATGACGCTGTGCGAAGTAGGCCGAGATCAGCTATTGCGAGCGGCGATGAGGGTGAATGGAAGGGCACGCACGGACACCGGGTCGGATCATCTTGCAGAAGCTGTACGTCCGGGCCCTCGGGGTTGATCCATCGCGGCGCACCGGCAGCCGGACCTGGTTGCGGCAGCCGGAACATGACGGGCCAGCCCCCGACCTCAGCATGCAAGATTGCCTTCTCGAGCTGCGGACATTGACTCGTCAGGACTGCCTCGCCGATCGCAAATCCACCTGCCCGACATACGGTCACAGTCGTCTCGTCCTTCACAACAAGGCGACCGGAGAAGATGCGGCACTGTCCCGGGGTCCAGCTCAGAGGCGCGGGCCGCTCAGCGGGGGTGTTCAGGTCGCCGAGCTCGAAGGGGGCGGGACCCGCCTCGGCCATCGTCGAGGCGTCTTGTCGAATCAGACGAAGAGGCTCTGGTAAGCCAACAATGTGGAGCTCGAGGCGGGAGTAATCGATGTCGACTGCCCCTGATCCGCTCGGCAGACTGAGCGAGATCTGGAAGTCGACCGGTTCGCCGATCGAGACTCGGGGCTTCAGGAACGCGATAAAGGGTTCGACTGACCGAGAGACACTCGTCAGCGCGATCTGGGAAGGGTACGAGGCGGATTCACTCACGAAGCGGCAAAGAGGAGAGGCCGTCCAGGACCGCTGGCTCGCGTCCGG
>JACLAD010004106.1_pt1 | contig 16782 bp, 10 predicted proteins | sample 8027901 | NCBI WGS metagenome assembly JACLAD01 (sample SAMN15725071, study PRJNA655200) | protist metagenome | isolation source: fluorescence activated cell sorting (FACS) single amplified genomes of... | place: Spain: Blaines Bay Microbial Observatory, Mediterranean Sea | collected 2016-07-05 | reverse complement strand
GAGGGCGACCCCGGGGACGTGATGAGCAAGGGCTACATCTGTCCCAAGGGCACCACCCTGTGGGACCTGCATCGCGACCCCGAACGGCTGCGCCGACCGCTGGTGCGCGTCGGTGACGGGTTCGAGGAGGCGTCGTGGGCGGACGCCCTGTCACTGGCCGGCGAGCGCATGCGGGCGATCCAGCGCGACCACGGGCGTGACGCGCTCGGCCTGTACGCCGGCAATCCGACCGCCCACAGCTCCTCGGCGCTGGCGGTGGAGGTCCTGGCCCGCCTGCTGCGCAGCCGCAACCGGTTCTCCGCCGCCTCCGTGGACCAGTTCCCCCAGTACGTGGCCGCCCACGAGATGTTCGGCGACACGACCCTGATGCCGGTTGCCGACCTCGACCGCACCGACCTGCTGGTCGTCATCGGCGCCAACCCCGCGGTGTCCAACGGGTCGATCACGACCATGCCGGACGCCCGAGGTCGGCTGAAGGCGATCCGTGCCCGGGGCGGCCGGGTCGTCGTGGTCGATCCGCGCAGGACCGAGACCGCTCGGCTGGCCGACCAGCACGTCGCGGTCCGTCCGGGTGGGGATCCGGCGCTGCTGCTCGGGGTCCTCCACGTGCTGTTCCGCGACGGCGCGGTCGACACTCGCGACCTGCCGGTCACCGGGCTGGACGAGGTCGAGCGGCTGGCGGACCCATGGACGCCGGAGCGGGCCGCCGGGGCATCCGGGGTGGACGCCGCGGTGATCGTCGAGCTGGCGCACGCGCTGGGCGGTGCCGAGCGGGCCTGCGTCTACGGCCGGATCGGCGTGTGCCATCAGCCGACCGGCACCGTGACCCACTGGCTGATCAACGTGCTCAACGTGGTCACCGGGAACCTCGATCGGCCGGGTGGCGCCATGTTCGCCTCCCCGCCGGTCGACCTGGCAGCGGTGCTCAGGCTGCTGTGGGGGAAGTCCAGCCTCGGCACGAGCCCGAGCCGGGTCCGTGGACGGCGGGACGTCCACGGTGAGCTGCCCGTCGTGGCGATGCCCGAGGAGGTCCTCACCGACGGGCCCGGCCGGCTCCGCGGGTTGATCACCGTGGCCGGCAACCCGGCCCTGTCGAGTCCCGAGTCGTCACGGGTCGAGGAGGCCCTGCGCCACCTCGACCTGATGATCAGCGTCGACATGTACGTGACCGAGACGACCCGGCACGCCGACATCATCCTGCCGCCCGTCAGCCACCTCGAGCGGGACGACCTCGACATCGTCTTCCCCTACTTCAGCGTCCGCAACAACCTGCGGTGGTCGCCGAAGGTGTTCGAGCCACCGGCCGACAGCCTGACGGACTGGTCGATCATCCTGCGGCTCGCCGCCGAGCTGCCCGGCGGGGCGGTGGGCGGCGCCGTTCGTCCGGCCCTCCGTGCGATCAGCGGCGTGGTGCCCGACACGCTCGTCACCAGCGCCCTCGTGGCCACCGGCCCCCAGGGCCCGCTCCGTCGCGGACGCAACGGCATCACCGCCGCGGCCGCACGTCGGGCCAGGGGCGGGCTGGACCTCGGCGCGCTCGAACCCCGCCTGCCCGGCATCCTCCGGACCCGCGACCGCCGGGTGCAGCTGGCCCCGCCGACGCTGCTCGAGGCGGCGGGGGCGCTGGAGGACCACGCCGCCGAGGACACGGGCGACTACGACCTGCAGCTGATCGGGCGGCGGCACCTGCGCAGCAACAACTCGTGGCTGCACAACATCGAGTCGATGGTGAAGGGCCGGGACCGCTGCACCGCCATGCTGCATCCCGACGACGCCGCGGCACGGGGTCTGGCCGACGGCGATCACGTTGTCGTGTCCTCCCGGGTGGGGGCCATCGAGCTGCCGCTGGAGGCCAGCGAGGACATGCGGCCCGGCGTGGTGTCCATCCCGCACGGATGGGGCCACGACGTCAAGGACGTCGGATGGTCGACCGCTGCCGCCACGCCCGGGGTCAACGTCAACCTGCTGACCGAGGCCGGGCTGGTGGACGGCCTCAGCGGGAACGCCGCGCTCAACGCCACCTGGGTTCGGGTCGAGCCCGTTCGGGACCTGCCGGTCTCCGACGGCGCCGATGAGGCCTCGACCACGTCGGGGACGGTACCGGCGACCACCTGACCGGACCCGTCGGGCAGGGGTCGGGTTGGGCCGGTTCGGTTCGAGCGGGTAGCGTTCCCTGTGGGTCCGGCTCGGGGGCCCACTTTCTTCGTCCTGCCCCTCCCACCCCTAGGTTCTGGTTCAACCGTGCAGGTTTCCGGTCGCTTCTCACCTCATCCCCGTGGCTTCGGCTTCGTCGACCCCGCTCCCACCGCCACAGGCAACCCGCCTGTGGTCGTGGACGATGCTGGTCGTACGCACAAGGTCGAGTCCGTCTTCGTCCCACCGGACGTCGCCCGCGGTTGGATCGCCGACGACCGTGTCGTCGCGACCCTCGCCGTCGACGACCAGGGTCGCCTCAACGCGGCGTCCATGACGTTGGAGTCCCGCCAGCGGCGCTTCGTCGTCGGCGTGGTCCAGCCGTTCGCCGGGAAGATGGTGCTGTCCCCCGACGCCCGTCTCGGCAGCGGCGAGATCCCCATGGACGACGCCATGTCGGCCAAGCTGATGCATGCCGAGGGCAAGCAGATCGTCGCCACGCTGGCGCCGACCGGCAAGGCCATGTGCACCGCGCTGGTCGCCGGTCCGCTGCCGACGTTCGCGCCGTCCGCGGTCCGGGCCCGGGCGGTCGTGATCGCCCACGGTGGCGCCACCCCCGACTCGATCCCGGGTGGCCCTGCCGCTGTCGGCCTGCCGCCGGCGGAGACCAACTCCAACGTCCTGCGCGCCACCGGCCGCATGGCCGCTGGCCAGGCCGGGCTGTCCGCCGGCCTGTCCTCCGAGGAGGGCCCCGTCCCCGGTCCGCACGCGGAGATGATTGACCGTCGCCACGAGGTGCAGGTCACCATCGACGCCGACTCCTCCAAGGACCTCGACGACGCGCTGACCGGTGCGTGGTCCGGCCAGGCCGCCGACCCGGTCCTGGTCAAGGTCCACATCGCCGACGCCGCGGGCACCATCGGCATCGGCTCGGCTGCCGACCGCTACGCCCGCACCGTTGCGGCCACCGCGTACTTCACCGCTGGGCCGAACGCCTCGATGATCGACCCCGCGCTGTCGGAGGGCGACCTGTCGCTGCTGCCCAAGCAGGACCGTCGCGCCGTCACCGTCACCATGCTGGTCGACCCCGACGGCTCGGTCTCGGGTACCGAGGTCGACCTGTCCTGGATCAACCCCGACGCCCGGCTGTCCTACGCCGCCGTCGAGGAGTACCTCGAGAACCCGACCCCGACCGGCCTCGCCAAGACCCGCAACGGGATCAGCGGTGCCGACCCGGAGTCGCTCGGTGCGGTCACCGCGACGATCATCTCCCTCGCCGAGGCCGCCCGCCGCCTGGGCGCCGAGCGCGATGCGCGTGACACCCTCGAGGACCTGTTCACCGACGCCGAGCTCGAGGCCGTCGTCGTGGACGGTAAGATCCGTACGGCCGAGGCCGACCCGCACCCGGTCGCGCAGCGGGTGGTCGAGCGCCTCATGGTGGCGGCCAACGAGGCCGTTGCCGGCTGGGCGCACGCCATCGGCCTGCCGATGCTGTACCGCGGGCACGTCGGGTTCGACCCCGAGCGGGTCGACACGCTTCGCCAGGCCGCGGCCGCGCTGAACGTGCCGTTCGCCGAGGACGCCACCATCCAGCCCAAGGACCTGGTCGCGCTCGTCGAGCGCCTCCAGGAAGAGGGTCGTGAGGACGCCGCTGCGGCGCTCGCGACCGTCGCCACCGGTGTGGTTGCCCGCGCGGGGTACACCGCCACGCCGTCGGCCCACGACGCGCTCGGTTCGGGGTTCTACACCCACTTCACGAGCCCCCTGCGTCGCTACGCCGACCTGGTCGTGCACCGTCAGCTGCGTGCGGCGATCGCCGACGAGATGCCGCCGTACACCACCGAGGACCTCGCCGCGCTGGCCACCTGGCTGGACGCTCGCGGCGGTGCCGTCAACCACGCCCAGGCGCTGGAGCGCAACGCGCTGTGGGCGGTGCTGCTGGACCGCAAGGCCATCACCTGGCCCACCCCCGGCACGGTGGTGGGGATCAGCAAGGCCGGTCTGCGCATCCGCCTGACCGTCCCCGGTGTGGTCGGCTTCATGTCGGCCGCGCGTGCGCTGGGCCTCCCGCCCCGCGAGCGCGCGTCGCTGGAGCTGGACGAGACCGGCATGGCGACCGTCGACGGCAAGTACCACCTGGGCGCGTCGATCAAGGTCCGCCTCGACCGCCTGGACGAGCTCGGCCGCCCGGACGTCAAGCCCGCGTAGCCGCCAGCCGCGTGGTTACCGGCGCGATCGGGGCCCAACCCACCCATACGTGGGTACCGGCACGATCCCGCCGGCCCAGCCGCGCGGCCGTCGGCGCGATCGGGGCCCAACCCACCCATACGTGGGTACCGGCGCGATCCCGCCGGCCCAGCCGCGCGGCCATTGGCGCGATCGGGGCCCAAGTCGCCCATGGGCGATGACCGGCACGATTCGCCGCCGGCCGCTCCCCTCACGGCGCCTCTCGCGGGGCTCAGGTGCGCGGGAGGACCCCGACGACCTGCCACTCCTCGCCCACCGGGCCGAGGACCAGCAGGAACGGGGTCGTCGACTGCACGGGGACGACACGGGCCCAGGCGTAGACGTCGGGCCCGTACTCGCTGAGGAGGGCGGTCGTGCCGTCGGCGTCGGCCAGCGACCGGACGGCACCGAGCTCGACTGGATCGGGCTGGTCCTCCTCGCACAGCTGTGAGGCCAGCACGGGCGCACCGACGAGGCGAGCCTCCAGCGCTGCGGTGTCCGCGCAGTCCACGCGAGCGTCGACCCACTGGCGGGCGGCGTCATCGGCACCCTCCTGGGACGGGTAGAGGGCGCGGTTCTCGGTGACGGTGGTCTCCACGCGCCACAGCCCGTCCTCCTCCTGCAGCGTCCAGGTCGAGCGGCCGCGGGCAGCGACCAGGCCGATGACCGGGTCGATCATCGGCTCGAACCCGGTGAGCGTGTCGATGCGCGCCGTGCCCGACCCGTCGTCGTCGACGTTGTCGACGCGGTAGCCGGTGATGCGGGGGAAGTCGGCGTGGGCGTTCACCCACAGCGCGACGCTCGGGTAGAGGGTGGTTCGGACCGACTCCGTCAGGAACTCGTAGGAGGTCTCCCAGTCGCCCGACGCCTCGGCGGCAAGGAACCCGCGGAGGGCCTGCTCGGGGTCGGTGGCGTCGTCGGGGGCGATGCCGGCGTCGGGCGCCGGTAGCTCGGCGGCCGCCTCCGGGTCACCGTCCCGGCTGGTCGAGGACGTCGTGACCGGGGTATCGGCATCCTCGTCGCCGCTGCTTCCGAAGACTCCGGCCAGGGCGAGGCCGGCGCCAAGGCCCACGACGAGCGCAAGCACGATGAACACCGTCGTTCGGGCACGGTTCCGGGAAGGGGCATCCGAGCCGGTTCGGTCGGGCATGGTGCCGTTGGGGGTGTCCATATGGTCATTGTCAGTCATTTGTGGGTGCATCTCGGTTGAAGTTCGGAGCAATGGGCAAGCCGGACGGTGTGGTCGTTACGAACCACTCACTGCTGGGAGGCGTCTGCGCGGGATTCGTCCGCGCCACCGCGTTCCGGCTGACCGAGTATCCGACAAGGCCTTGGAGGCCAAACACATGAGCAGATTCACAGTTGCGCTGGTCGCGGCTGTCTCGATGCTGTTCGCACTGGCAGGTCCTGCGCTCGCGCAGGACAGCCCGAGCCCGATCGTGAGCGGTCCGACGACCGTTGACGAAGCCGTGGCTTGGAGTCAGGCGACCTTCGCAGACGGCAGCGCACCCGACGTGATCCTTGCACGCGACGACAACTTCCCGGACTCCCTCGGAGCCGGCGCGGTCCAGGCCGCCCTCGAAGCCCCGTTGCTGCTGACCAACTCCACCCTGCTGAGCCCGCAGACCGCCGCTGAGATGACTCGTCTCGGTGCGGAACGCGTGATCATCCTGGGCGGCGAGGAAGCGGTCGGACCGACCGTCGTCACCGAGCTCGAGCTGCTGGGCGTCGAGACCGAACGGGTTGGCGGATCCACGCGTGCCCTGACGGCCGTCGCCATCATCGAGCGGTTCTTCCCCAACGCCACCGCAGTCGTCGTCGCCCGCGCCGACGCTGCCGAGGGCAACCCCACGAGTGCCTTCGCTGACTCCATCGTCACCGCGGCCGTCTCTGCGGTCGCCCACGTGCCGATCCTGCTGACCAACTCCGACACCCTGCTGCCCGAGACCGGTGACGCCCTCGCGGCGCTGCCGATCGAGAACATCATCGTGGCCGGTGGCACCGACGCCATCAACGACGCGGTCGTGGACGACATCGCCTCGGCCATCGACGACGGCAACAGCGGCACCGAGGAGTCCGTCCAGCGCCTGGCCGGTCCCTCCCGTGACGTGACCGCCATCGAGATGATGTCCTACCTCGGCTACTCCTCCGCCGCTGACGCCTCCCGCGTCCTGCTGGTCGAGGGCTACGCCGACGACGCATGGGCCTCTGGCTTCGCGTCGGCCGTCCAGGCCGGCAACGGTGCCGCGCTGGTGCTGTCCAACGGTGACGACATCTCCGATGCAACCGTCGACTTCCTGTCCGGCGCCGGGGTTCCGCTCATCTGCGGTCCCGGAACCACGCAGTCCGCCTGCGACGCCGCCTTCGCGGCGCTGAACGGCTGACGCCATGACACCTGACATCGAACCCAAGACACACGCACACCCCATGCAGAGAGGTACACAGACCATGACCATCACTCGCAGCCGGTCCTTCCGGGTGCTCCTGGCCGCAGCCCTTGCGGCGGTGCTGGCGATCACGACCCTCGGGACCGTTGACGCCTCCAGCCACCGCGAAGCGCCGCTGATCGCCCAGGACCCGGTCGCCGACAACACCGACACCTACGCGTTCGTGTCGCCGACCGACGACGACAACGTCGTGCTCATCGCCAACTACATCCCGCTCCAGCAGCCGTCGGGCGGACCGAACTTCTACAACTTCGGTGACGACGTGCTGTACGAGATCCACGTCGACAACGACGGCGACGCCGTCGCTGACGTGACCTACGAGTTCGACTTCACGACCTCGCTCAACGTCCCCACCACGACGCTGTACAACATCGGCCAGATCACCGCCCTCGAGGGCGAGGGTGCTGCCGCATGGAACCTGCGTCAGCGCTACACCCTGTCCAGCGTCGTCGACGGCACCCGCACGGTGCTCGGCCAGGACCTGCCGGTCCCGCCGAACAACCTCGGCCCGCGTTCGACCCCCAACTACGACGACCTCGCCTCGCAGGCCATCGTCGAGCTGTCCGACGGCGTCACCGCCTTCGCCGGCCAGCGTGACGATCCCTTCTGGGTCGACCTGGGCTCCATCTTCGACCTCGGCGCCCTGCGTCCGTTCGAAGGCGCCCACATCATCCCCGAGCCGAACACCGACGCCATCGACGCCGTCGCTGGCAAGAACACCCACTCCCTGGTCCTCGAGGTCCCGATCGACTCGCTGACCAACGGTGACGACCCCGTCATCGGCGTCTGGGCGACCGCGTCCCGTCGTCGCACCCGCACCTTCGCCGGTGGCAGCTCCGCCACCCCGGTCCACAACGGCCCCTACGCCCAGGTCTCCCGCCTCGGCATGCCGCTGGTCAACGAGGTCGTCATCCCGACCGCGCTGAAGGACACCTTCAACACCCTGCTGCCCAGCCAGGACGCGACCGCCCTGTCGGGCGTCGGCTCCGACGACATCGCTCCGGACGCCGGCTACCAGCCGTCGACCGTCGGTGACATCCCGATCGTGACCGACCCCGAGCTCGCCGGCCTGTTCGAGATCCTCTACCCGGACGTGTTCGGTCCCGACGGTGCGGCTCCGCTGCCGCCGGCCCCCCGTGCCGACCTGGTGCAGGTCTTCCTGACCGGTATCCCGGACGTCAACCAGCTCAACGGTGGTGACTTCACCCCCGCGGAGTACATCCGCCTGAACACCTCCATCAAGCCGGCTGACGGCGACCTCAACAACGACAACCGCCTCGGCGTCATCGGTGGCGACACCCAGGGTTACCCCAACGGCCGTCGTCTGTACGACGACACCGTGGACATCTCCCTGCGCGTCGTTGCCGGCGAGCTGGTCAACGGTGGCGACGCCACCCCCGACCTGACCGACGGCATCCTCACCAACGACAAGCCGTTCCTCAACGAGTTCCCCTACGTGGCCGCCCCCTGGGACGGCTACAGCTCCACCGAGTAGGACGGTCCTCGTGACCACGCCGGTACCCAGTGCCGTCGCTCCCGAGGGGAGGGGCTCGCGCCTCTCCCCTCGTGGGGAACCCACCACCTCGACGAACAGTCCTCGTTCCATGACCACCTCCCGAACCGCACGCACCCTCCTGATCACCGCTGTCGTCGCTGCGGTCGTCGGGCTGCTGGTCGGGCGCTTCCTCACCTACTCCGACACACCCACGTTCCCGCTGCCGACCGTCGTGGTACCCGACGACACCGAGGTCCGGGCCCTCCAGGCCACCGCCGAGGCAGCCCCCGACAACGCCGCCGCCTGGCAGACGCTGGGCCTGGCCGCGACCGACCACGCCATCACCACCGCCGACCCCGCTTGGTACGCCGTCGCCGGCGACGCCCTCGAGCGTGCGACCGAGCTGGACCCCGACGACCACTTCACCACCATCGCCAGCGGCCGGCTGGCGTTGTCCCTCCACGACTTCACCACCGCCCGCGAGCTGGGACTGTCCGCCACCGCCGCCGCGCCCGCGTCCGCCGACGCGTGGGGCGTGCTGGTCGACGCCCACGTCGAGCTGGGCGACTACGACGCGGCCGCCACGGCGCTGGACACGATGCTCGCCCTCGACCCCGACCTGTCGGCCCTTGCCCGTGCCAGCTACCTGCGGCAGCTGAACGGCGACCTCGACGGTGCGATCGTCGCGATGCGCCAGGCCGTCGCTGCCGGCGCCGGCACCAACCCGACCGTCAACGCCCTCCTGGGCGACCTGCTGCTGCAGCGCGGCGACCTCGATGCGGCTCGTGACGCCTACGAGTCGACGGCCACGGCAGCCGGCGCAGCGGGCCTGGCACGGATCGCCGCTGCCGAGGGTGACCTGACCACTGCCGAGCTGATCCTGACCGACCTCGCTGGCCGCACCCCCGCGCCGCCGGTCATCACCGCCCTGGCCGAGGTGCAGCAACGGGCCGGCAACACCGAGGGGCTGGCCGACACCGTCGAGCTGGCCCGGACCGTCGCGGCGCTGCAGATCGACGCCGGACAGGTCGTGGACCTCGAGCTGGCGCTGTTCGAGGCGTCCTTCGGCGAGCCCGAGCGGGCCGTGGAGCTGGCCGAGCTGGCCCACGAGGCACGGCCGGACAACGTCTACGCGGCTGGTTCGCTGGCGTGGGGCCAGCATGTCGCCGGCAACGACGCCGATGCCCGGGCCCTGGCCACCGACGCAACCCGTCTGGGAACCGTCGACACCGCACACGAGCTGCGCATGGCCGCCATCACCGGTGAGGGCATGGACGCCCTGCTGGCCCGCAACCCCCTCGCCGAGGAGCTGTTCCTGCCGTGACCCCCATCCCCTCTCCCTCGTCCCCACTGGTGCGGGGTCACCTGCGCGCCGTGGCGGTCCTGTTCGTCGCGGTCCTGCTGTCGATGGTCGTCGCCGGCCCTGCGGCGGCCCATCCCCTGGGCAACTTCACGACCAACACCTCCGCGGCGATCCTGCCCGGTCCCGACGGCGTCGACGTTGCCTACGTGCTGGACCTCGCCGAGGTGCCGGCCCAGCAGTCAGGTCGCGCCATCGAGGCAGCCGGGGGGCCGCAGGCATGGGCGCAGGAGGAGTGCACGTCGGTGGCCGGCGCGCAGACGCTGACCGTCGACGGCACCGCGGTTCCGCTGGACGTGGCGACCGTCGGTATCAGCTTTCCGCCGGGGCAGGCGGGCCTCGACACGCTCCGGCTTCGCTGTGACCTGATCGCCGACACCGACGTCGCCGTCGGGACGTCCATCGGCTACACCGACGACTACCGGGCCGACACCCTCGGCTGGCGAGAGGTCGTCGCGGCCGGCGACGGAGTCGACCTGACCGACAGCGACGTCCCGGCCACCTCGTCGTCGACGCAGCTGCGGACCTACCCCGAGGCCACCGTGTCCGACGTGACGACCGCAACCATCGTCGTGGGCGAGGGAGCGGGCGACCCCGCCGCCGTCGAGGCGCTGCGTGCCACCGACGTCGAGCTGGTCGACGCCGCCTCGCCCGGTGGCCTGGAGGGGCTGGTCGAGCGCTACACCGAGCTGGTGGCTCGTCAGGACCTGACCGTCGGCTTCGTGCTCGTGGCCATCCTGCTCTCGATCGTGCTGGGCACCGCGCACGCCGTCGCCCCGGGGCACGGCAAGACCGTCATCGCCGCCTACCTGCTGGGCGAGGGCGGGCAGGCCCGCCAGGCAGTGGCCCTCGGCTCGACCGTCGCCGTCACCCACACCATCGGCGTGCTCGTGCTGGGCGTGATCGTGTCCACGTCGACGAGCCTTGCGCCCGAGCGGCTGTACCCGATCCTCGGCGTCATGGGTGGGGTGCTGTTCACGCTGCTGGGTGTGTCCCTGCTGGTCCGCGCGCTGCGCAACAAGGGCCACTCGCACGACCACGATCACGGCCACTCACACGGCGGGCACGACCACGGGGCCGGGCATGTCGCGCCGGTCCCTGCGCAGGACCGCGTGCTGGTCGCCCACGGCCCGGCCGAACCCCCCGCGAGTCCCGAGCCGGCCACCCTCCGCCCGCACGTCCACCACGATCACCCCAGCTCCACGAGCCACGACGACGACCACGACCACAGCCATGCACCGACCCCCGCGGCTGGTTGGCGGTCGCTGATCCTCCCCGGCCTGGCCGGTGGCATGGTGCCGAGCCCGTCAGCACTGCTCGTGCTGCTCGGCGGCATCGCGATCGGGCGGGCGTGGTTCGGGGTCCTCCTGGTGCTGGCGTACGGCATCGGCATGGCGCTGGCGCTGGTCGGTGCCGGCTACCTGCTGCACCGTGTCCGCTTCCGTGTGGCCGAACGCCTGGAGAGCCAGACGTGGGCCCGCGTCAGCGCCGCGCTGCCGGTGGTCACGTCCAGCCTGATCGTCGTCGGCGGCTTGGTGATCATCGGCCGCTCGCTGCTCGGCGCTGCCTGATCACCCCGTGAGTCGCGGCGAGCGTCGGCACTGAGGTCTGGTCGCACCTTGCAGCGACAACGGTGGAGTGGGGGTCGTCAGACCGTGCGAGCCCGTGCGGGCAAGGCGGGCCTGACGGATCGCTTCCGGAGCCCGGCGGTCATGCGGCTTCCGCGGGTGGGTCGCGGCTGATCTCCACGCCGGTTTGGGTGGTCCAGGTGCGTTGTCCTGGTGGGCCGAGCAGTTGGTAGTGACGTCGGGATTTCTGGCGGTGGTGGGTGGTGCAGAGCCACGCGAGGTCGGACAGTCGGGTTTGTCTGGTGATGGCCCAGCCGGTGACGTGGTCGATCTCCAGCAGGTGGTCGGCGGTGCAGCCCGGGACTTCGCAGCAGTAGCCGCGTGCCTCCAAAGCGGTGCGTTGATGGGCGGTGACCTGTCGTCCGAGGTGGGCGACGGTGACGTCGTGGGCGTTGGTGATGACATAGGCGACGTGGGCGTCGGGGATCTGCTCACGCACCGCGGACAGCGCGACCCGTCCGATGCCAGCGATCTCACAGGTCTCGCCATCCTCCACCTCACCCCGCACGAGTGCGGAGCCGTCGACGCGGATGATGACCTTGGTCTGCCGACCCGTCCGTGGTCCCTTCGTCGCAGGGGTGGGGACCGGGGCATCGACGTTGCTGGCCTGTTCACCGCCGGTGGTGGCGTGTTGCTCGAGGAGGTTGAGGAGGGCGTCGAACCGGTAGCAGGCATCGTCCTCCCGCTGGCCGGCGGCATGGGCGGTCCGGAACACCGCGTCGTGCTCACCACGAAGGGCCGCCTCGATCCGGGCACCCAGATCGCCCGGGCCGGACAGGAACGCCTTCCATTCGCCGTCGGTTTCGGTCCACGACCGGAACGCCCGTCGGGCCAGGTGTCGACGGCGGGTGATCTCGGGGTCGGGGTCGGCAGCGGTGCGGATGTCGCGGGCCTTCTTCCGCAGCTCCGGCAACGTCTGGCTGGTCGCGTCGACGATCAGCTCGCCCGCCTTCTCCGGCGCATCAGCCACGGTTTCGGACACCACGACGGCCTGGTCGATCGACAGGGTCCCGTCAGTGACGGCCTTGTCCACGTCGGGCTGGTCCACCAGCTGCGCGGAGGTCTTCAGCATCTTCTTGGCCTGGGCGGTGGAGGTCCCGGTCGCGGTGGCGATCAACGTCGCTGCGTCCTTGGCGCCGGCGGTCTCGTGGGCGGACGTCTCGGCGGCGCGTCGGGCGGCCCGGGTGAGCATCCCGTCGACCAGCCGACCCGCACGACCGAGGTCGGTGACGAGTCCGGCGACGTCGCCATCGGGGATGGCGTCGGGGTCGAACCGGTTGGCGAGGGTGTGGAGGTGGGTGACCAGCTCGGTCACCTCACCTGCCCCAACCACCCCTTGCCCGCCCATGTCCTCGACCCCGTCTTCCTGTCTCGATCGTGTGTTCGAGTATACCGCAGCGGGGGTCTCGGATCGGCTGTTTCCCCAGTTCACAGCCCATTTCGGACGGAATGTCAGTGGTGATCGTCTCTGCTTCGTGGCTCCTGTTGAACAGTGTCATCTGGTGGCAAGGGAAGTGAGCGACACTCCGAACCGGAGGGCTGTCGGCCACCTACCCATCTGTGACATGGCGGTGACAACGGTGGACACCGTTCGAGCTCGTCCCGGATAGTGCCCTGACCAGTCGCGGGCCGTTGAGGGGATCCGCGGCGTGATCGAGGGGGATTGATCCCATGGGCTTCCTGTCCAACATGAAGAACAACCTGACCGGCAGCTGGGCGAACGTGAACGTGCGAACGGGACCGCAGCTACGGCGGGGCGAGCCGGCCGGCGTCGCGGTCGACGTGCAGGTCAAGGACAACGACATCACCGTCAACGGCGTGATCGTCGAGCTGTCGCTACAGGAGCGGGTGTCGCTCAACGGCGTGGACCTGATGGGTGACGGGGACAACGAACGGGTGGACGGCCGGGCCACCGAGCGCCTGCACCACCAGGAGTTCACGATCGCCTCCGGTCAACAGCTCGGCGCCAACCAGACCGGCAGCTTCGAGGGCCAGATCCAGCTCCCGACACACCTGCCACCATCGGCCCGCGGCAGGAACGCGGAGTTCCGCTGGCAGCTCCGCGCACGGCTGGACATGAAGGGCAACGACCCGGACAGCGGATGGCAGGTCATCGAGGTCCACTGACCCCGACGGCGTTTCACCGCGGCCCCGAGCGAACGGCCACAACCCTTACCGGGCACGAAACGGCCCTTCACCTCTCGGGGCCGCGCCCCTAGGCTCGACCCAGATCACAGCAACTTTCTGAGGGGAAACGCTCGTGACCACCACCGAAGCCAGAGGATCCGCGGCCCATGGACCCGAGTGGGAGCAGCGCATGGCGCTGGTGCAGCGCATCCCGTTGTTCCAACGCGTCTCGCCGCTCTCCCTGCCGGAGATCGCCAACCTGCTGCAGCACACCATCGCCACCGCTGGGACGGTGCTGCTGACCCAGGGCGAACCCGGCGATGCGATGTACCTGATCGAGGAGGGCGCCTGCCTCGTCGAGCACACGTCCACGGCCGGCACGCGCCCGCTCGCGCGCCTCGGCCCCGGCGAGTTCTTCGGCGAGCACTCCCTGCTTGCCGGCGGTCCCCGTTCGGCCACCGTGCGCGCGGACACCGACATGTCGCTGTGGGTCCTCACCCGGCAGGACTTCGCCGCCCTCAGCCAGCGCGAACCCGCGGTCGGCACCGCCGTCGCCGAAGCCGCCGAGCAGCGCGCGAAGTTCCGCGACGCAGGCGACTACGGGCTCATCCGCGCCGACCTCGGCGCGCTCTCCCAGGCCAACGGACAGGTCAGGGTCGGCCGGGCCGACGACAACGACCTGGTCCTCGACTCCCGACTGGTCTCCACCCACCACGCCATCCTCCGCAACGCCGGGCAGAGCATCGTCGTGGAGGACACCTCCGCCGACGGGGCCACGTTCGTCAACGGTGCCCCGGTCAAGACCGCCACCCTCAAGGAGGGCGACCACGTCTTCTTCGGCGACCAGCACCTCGTCTGGTCCACGGGCGCCCTCAACGAGGTCATCAGCCCGCGCGCGATCCGAATCGAGGCGGCCGGCCTCCGCAAGGAGGTCAAGGGCGGCAAGAACCTGCTGCAGAACATCTCCCTGTCGATCGCCCCCGGCGAGATGGTGGCCATCGTCGGTACCAGCGGCGCCGGCAAGTCCACGCTCATGGATGCCCTGTCGGGGGTGCGGCCGCCCACGCACGGCGAGGTCCGCTACAACGGCGAGGACGTCACCCACTCCCGCGACCGGTACCGCGAGTCACAGGGCTACGTGCCCCAGGACGACATCATCCATCGCGACCTTCCCGTGAAGGTCACCCTCGACTACGCCGCCCGCCTGCGCCTTCCCGGCGACACGTCGAAGGCCGAGCGCCAGGCCATCGTGCAGAAGACGCTGGAGGACCTGCAGATCGCCGCCCACGCCGACACCAAGGTCTCGGCGCTCTCCGGCGGCCAGCGCAAGCGGTGTTCCATCGGGGTGGAGCTGCTGACCAAGCCCCGCGTGTTCTTCCTCGACGAACCCACCTCGGGCCTCGACCCGGCCACCGACACGGCGATGATGAAGCTGCTGCGGCGCCTGTCCCACGACGGGGCCACCGTGCTGCTGACGACCCACGCCACGAAGAACGTGCTGCTGTGCGACAAGGTCGTCTTCATGGCCCGTGGCGGCAACCTGGCGTTCTTCGGCACGCCTCGCCGGGCCCTCGAGCACTTCGGCTGCACCGAGTTCGACCAGATCTACGAGTTCCTGGAGGGAACGACGACGCCCGAGGAGTGGGCGCAGCGCTACGCCCAGACACCCGAGTACGCCTTCGTCGCCCAGCTGCACGCGCAGGCCGGCCCGGCGATGCAGGACCCGGGCCAGCAGACCCGCCAGGGTGGCCTCGGCCGCTCCATCTCGCAGTTCGTGACCCTGTCCAGCCGCAACGCCGCGCTGTTCCTGTCCAACTCCGACCGGCTGGCCCCGCTGTTCATCGGCCCGATCGCGCTCGCCCTGCTGATGCTGGCGCTGTTCAGGCCCGGGGCGTTCGACCCCGACACCGACAACCTGATCGTGCCCGGGTTGATCTGCTTCCTGCTGGTCTTCTCCGGCTTCCTGATCGGCTTGACGTCAGGGCTGCAGGAGATCGCGTCGGAGTTCGCCATCATCAAGCGCGAACGGCTGGTCAACCTCAAGCTGACGCCCTACATCCTGTCCAAGATGACGTTCCTCGCGCCGGTGCTGTCGATCGGCATGGCGCTGATGCTGCTCATCCTCGGCCTGACCGACCGCATCCCCGACCTGTCGGCCAGCGAGTACGCCGCGGTCTGGTTCACGATGGTGCTCTCGACCCTGCTCGCCCTGGCCATCGCCCACTTCACCTCTGCCGCAGCCCCCAGCGCACAGACGGCCAACGACCTGGCGCCGGCGTGGATCATGCCGCAGGTCCTGTTCTCCGGCGGCCTGTTCCCGATCGCGGCGATGATCACCGTCGGCGAGGCGATCTCGACGGTCATGCCGTTGCGGTACGGCTTCCAGGCTGCCGGCAACGTGCTGGACGTCCTGGGCCTCTACGACGCCGCCGGTGGCCCCGTCGCGGAGAACCTCGCCGCGCAGTACCGGGACCAGTTCGACGTGAACCTGGCCGTGCAGTGGGCGGTCATGGGCGCCGCCGTCGTTATCCTCCTCGTGGCCGCCGGGTTGGTGCTGCGACGCAAGACCGCACCCCAGTGAGGCCACCCCGATGACCGCGACACCGGACGGCATGCTGGTCGGGATGACCGACCGATCCGAACCCGTCATTCGTCGCGGTCGCCCGGAGGACCACGACGCCGTGGTCGCCCTCGACATCCGCAGCTTCGAGCCCCACACCTCCCCCGGCCAGCCGATCACCGCAGCCAACAACTTCTTCGAGCGGGTCCCGGCCGAGCAGCACTTCATGGCCTGGCTCGACGGCCACCTCGTCGGCTACATCCGCATGGGCCACCCCACGCCCCTGCCCTCCAACGCCCATGTCGTGGAGATCCAGGGGTTGGCCGTCGACCCTGCCGCCCGCGGACGAGGGGTCGGGGCCATGCTGGTCCGGGCCGTGCTCGACGACGCCGAACAGCGGCACATGCGCAAGGTCAGCCTGCGGGTCATGGGCAGCAACCCGACCGCCCAGCGGCTCTACCAGCGGATGGGTTTCGAGGTGCAGGGCCACCTCCGCGACGAGTTCCTGATCAACGGCGAGTACGTCGATGACCTGATGATGGCCCGCTTCGTCTGACGGCTCGGTCCTCAAACGACCAGCGGGGCCCGGCCAGCGCCGAGCCCCGCGAGGGTTGTCGGGTGCGAGCTGGGTCAGCCGCCGAGGACGGCGACTGCCTGGTCCTGCACGGCCTGGCTGACCGCCGCGGTGCCACCGGCGATGAACAGCCGGCGGATGGAGCCCGCGTTGGCCGACAGCAGCGAGCGCGATTCCGGCGAGGCGTCCAGGCTGCTCGGGTCGACCAGCACCAGCATCCCGCCCAGCTGCG
>JACLAD010004105.1_pt1 | contig 16797 bp, 9 predicted proteins | sample 8027901 | NCBI WGS metagenome assembly JACLAD01 (sample SAMN15725071, study PRJNA655200) | protist metagenome | isolation source: fluorescence activated cell sorting (FACS) single amplified genomes of... | place: Spain: Blaines Bay Microbial Observatory, Mediterranean Sea | collected 2016-07-05 | reverse complement strand
TCGTGGTCGGCGACGGGACACGGACCGTGGGGCACCTCGCCGAGGCCCTGAACGCCGAGCGGCGCGAGCGGGAGGGTGGGATCGAGGTGCCCCTGGACGATCGGACCCTCGATGTCCTGGCGGGGCAGGGGACGTCCCTCGACGACGTGCTCGACGACGGTCGCCGTGTCGTGCTGCGACGCACCGCCAACGTGCACACCGGCGGCACGATCACCGACGTCACCGATCGGCTGCACCCCTCGTCGGTCGAGACCGCGTGTCGTGCGGCCCGGGCGGTCGGCGCGCCCGTGCTGGGCGTTGACCTGATCGTCCCGGACGTGGATGGCAACGGTGGCGTGATCATCGAGGTCAACCCGATGCCGGGCCTGGCCAACCACGAACCGCAGCCCACCGCGCAGCGGTATCTCGACATGCTGTTCGGCGCCGAGTGACCTCGACGCCGAACGCGAACTCTCGACTGGGCGCTTGGCCCTCTTCTCGTCGATCTCCTACTTGTCGACTGCGGGGCCGTCGACCGCCGGACCGCGGACGCGTCGCTGGTCGGTCAGCTCGTCGGGGTGGTCGTGGCCGGCGTAGGCACGGCCGAGGCGGTTGATCATGCCCTCGGCGTCGTACTCCTCGGCCATGTCGGTCTCGTAGAGGTTGCCGACGTCGTCGGTCAGGTCGATCCGCAGCGGACCCTCCGAGCGCAGGGCCTGGACGATCTCCTGGTCGGTGGAGTCCACTCGCAGGATCCAGCCGCGTTCGACGGCGAGCGGCTTGGTGGACACGGTTGCACCCAGGTACCCGCCGGCCAGCCAGCCGAACGTCGAACCGGCGGCGGCACCGATGAACAGCGCGAAGAAGATGCGGGTGCCCAGGTCGGCATCCCCCCACCCGAAGAACGCCACGGGCAGCAGCAGGGCGGCACCGATCGCCCCGCCGACCAGCGCGAAGAACGTCGAGGACTTGGCGGCCTGGCCGGTCATCGGGGGCGTCGCGGGCATGGGGCCGGCGTGGCGAGATTCGGCCTGTTCCTCGGCGACCTTCGACGCCGCAACGTCGGCAGCCTCCTCGACGTGCACGGCGTCGGGGCCGGCGATGGCGGTCACAGCTTCCTTGGCCCGCGTGGCCGAGGGCTGATCGGGATAGACGGCGAGGGTGCGTGTCGGAGTCATGCCGATTTTCCTTCCCGAGGACGGTGATTTCGACACATTTTGGGCCCGCCACCGGGTTGGTCGTCGGCCGGGCGGGTGTGCGGGTCGCCCGGCCTCGTGGGTCGCCCGGTCTCGTGGGTCGCCCGGTCTCGTGGGTCGCCCGGTCTCGTGGGTCGCCCGGTCACGAGTTGTGCAGCTCGGCCGGCCTGTCGTCCGAGGTGCACCCATCCCGGGCCGTTGTGTGCAGCTCGGCCGGGTGGCTGGCCGAGGTGACCAAAACCACGCGCCGGGTCGGGCCGGACCTGGCCGGTCCGTCGGTCCCGGTCCCGGCCGGTCCGTCGGTGTCGGGCGCCGGGATCAGTACAGGCTGGGTGCCCCCATGTGGTCGTGGCGCATCATCAGGTAGCTCGCGCGGGCCGACGCGAGGGAACCACGGGGGTGGTTGCTGGCGGTGTCGCGCTCCCAGACCAGCTCGTGCCCGGCGAGGTCGCTGACCTCGGCGAGCTTGCCGAAGAAGTCCTTGAACGGGACGTCGCCCTGGCCGACGTCGCAGATCCCGTCCATGGGGTAGGGGGCGTGGGTGACGTTCATCGGCGTGACCTGCTGGCCGGCGACCTGCTCGTTGGCCAGCGCCCGGCCGTCCTTGACGTGGAAGATCGGGAACCGCTCGGGGGCGGGCAGGACGAAGTCGACGGGGTCGAACAGCAGGCCCTGGGCGGACATCGCCGTGAAGTAGGCCCAGTAGAGGTCCATCTCGAAGAAGACGAGCCCGGGGTCGGTGTGGGCGAGGAGGACGTCGAGCGCGAGGTTGCCTGGGGAGTCCAGGACCGGGGTGTAGGGCTCGGGGTGCATGTGGACGTAGAACTTCACGCCCTCGGCGGCGCACTGGGCGCCGAAGGCGTTGAACTCCTCGGCGGTCTGCTTCCACGCCTCGGTGTGGGCACCGTGGATGTTGGTGATGAGGCTGATGCCGGTGTGGGGCAGGCCGAGGGCCACGGCGGTCTGGAGGGACGCGTTGTCCATGCCGGCGTGCTGGCCGACCGGGTGCATGCCGAGGTCGTCGAGCATCGTCCGGGCCTCGTCGGCGGTGGCGCCCCCCAGGCCGGCGAACTCCACTCCGCGGTAGCCGATCTCGGCGAGGGCGGTCAGGACCGGGCCGAGGCCCAGGCCGCTGATCTGGTCGTTGACGGAGTAGGTCTGCACGCCGATGCGGCTGGGCGGAAGGTTGGTGCCGACGTCGTCGGTGAGGTTCGCGTCCGGATCGGGCTCGACGCACTCGGGCGGGTCGACCTCGTTGGCCCGGGCACGACCGCCGCCGAGGGCGACCGCAGCCGCAGCGCTGGTGCTGGCGCCGAGCATCCCTCGTCGGCTGAGGGTGGGGATGGGGCGGCTTGCGTGCATGGCGTGGTCCGTTCGGCTCGGTGACGGGAATGGCCTCGTGCACGAGGTATTTCGCCGCTGACACAACGAACTCCTGCACGTGGCGGAGGGTCGGCCCAACCCTCGTGATCGGCCCGCCCGGTCAACTGGCCCGATCCGCGGTGGCCCGCTACCCTGATCGTCCGCCCAGCGCGCTGGGCCCCAGCCGGGTTAGCTCAGTCGGCAGAGCGATTCACTCGTAATGAATAGGTCCGGGGTTCGATTCCCCGACCCGGCTCCAACATCATCTGACCAGCGGTTTTGTACCGATCTATCAAGATAGTCCTTGGGTGTACCGCTCTCGCAGCGTATAACTTTGGGTATGTCAGAGGCCCCGCCAGAGCCCTTCGCGCGCCTTCTCCGGTCGTGGAGTCGGCACCTCGCCGCGGCCAACAAGTCGCCGCAGACCATAAAGCTGTACGTCGACGCGGGTGCCCTGCTGGGCGCGTTCCTCGCCACGCGGGGTGGACCGTCCGATCCGACGTCGGTGGCGCGGGCCGACGTCGAGGCGTTCATCGCCGACCTTCTCGAGACCAAGTCGTCGAGCACCGCCGCCACCCGGTACCGGGGGCTGCAACAGTTCTTCAAGTGGCTGGTGCTGGAGGAGGAGGTCGACCGATCGCCGATGGAGGGCATGCGGCCCCCGAAGCTCGAGGAGAAACCCGTCCCCGTCGTCGGCAACGAGCACCTGTCCGCGTTGCTCAAGGCGTGCGCCGGCAAGGGCTTCGAGCCGAGGCGTGACCTCGCCATCATCCGGGTGTTCATCGACACCGGCATCCGGGCGGGGGAGATGGAGGGCTTGCGCGTGCAGGACGTCGATCTGGACCGCCGTGCCCTCGTCGTGACCGGCAAGGGGCGGAGGACGCGCGGGGTCGGGCTCGGCGTGAAGGCCACCAAGGACCTCGACCGCTACATCGAGCGGGCCCGGCCGACCCACCCGGCGGCCCGCGAGGAGGCGTTGTGGCTCGGTGGGGGCGGTGGTCCGCTGTCCGCGTCAGGGATCGCCCAGATGTTGCGGCGCCGTTGCGACCAGGCGGGGATCCCGAGGATCCACCCGCACCAGTTGCGGCACACCTTCGCTCACCTCTGGCTGGCCCAGGGCGGTGGGGAGCGCGACCTCATGTCGCTGGCGGGCTGGCGGTCCCCGCAGATGCTCGGTCGCTACGGCGCATCGCTCGCGGCTGAACGCGCGCGCGAGGCGCATCAGCGCCTCGCGCCCGGCGACACCCTCTGACTTGGCGGTCAGAGCCCTTCGCGCGTCGGCCCCTTCGGGGATCGTCGCGCTCGTGCGGTTGAGGACCTCAGCGCCAACGCAGTCATGTGCGCCTTCAGCGCCTGGCGGGCGCGGCGGTCACGCTCATCGGGAGCGAGCTGGCGGTCGGGATCGACCTGGTCCTGAAAGCGCTGTAGGAACGCCTCTCTCGCTGGCCGGGTGTGCTCGCGGCTGTCGGTCTTCGCATGCAGGGAGTAGGCCGCCATGCGTGCATGCAGGGCGCGTTGCTCGGGGGTCAGCGCCACCGGCCACCACCCCCGGTCGCGATCAGTTGATGGGGAGTTCGGACGTGCAAGGTCATCATGCGTTCCTCCGGGTCGATCAGGCAGCCGGTTCGACGCATCGAGCGACCGTCTTGTGTCAACTTCTTGGGGGAGTGTCCGAACTGGGGCCGGGCTCGCCTCGGATGCGGTACTAGGCTCAACAGCCATGACGGATCACCTCCGGGCTGCCGAGACGGCATTCATGCGGCGTGCTCGTGAGGACCCCGTTTCCGTAGGTCACAGCGTGGCGTTCTACGCCGGAGGTGTGGGCAGTGCGCGGTGGCCGGTCGGGTATCAGGATGCGCTCGGACAGGCGTATCGAGATGACTGGCTGACGATTCCCCAGGTCCTGCAGTGGGTTGCCGTGAATGACTACGTCGACGCAGGACGGGTCGGCGTCGTCCGCCTTGAGCTGGGCTCTCCGCCTGGGTCTGACAAGCAGCGTCAGGAGAACGCAGAAGTCCTGCGCGGGCTTCCCGAACCGTTCGTTGCTGACCTCGATCTCGTCCAGCACGGGGGAGACGAGGACGGGAGGCTCGAATGGTCCGAGGAGATCGGTTGCTTCACCGGCGGTGGCGCGGGCGAGGCACGTGAGGTCCCGGTTCCGGGAGGCCTGTCGGTTCCGCTCGAGGTGGGCGCGTGCCTTCCGAGCCGGGTGCGCCTGCACCTTCGAATGAGTGGGGCCGTCGCCCGGTGGCCGTACCACTCAGACGACGTCTACGTGCTTGTCGGCTTGCCCACCCCTTTGGCGTTCAGTGCTGCCCTGGCGAAGGAGTTCGCCGAGGAGATACGGCTTTCGTGGAACCGTCCGGAACGGAACCGGGGGTTGACCGCGGGCGGGATGACCAGACGTCCCGGAGCTTAAGGGACGCCAGTCTGTATCAGCCGATCACCGATGGCGGAAAGGGGTCAGATAGGACGCGACTAGGGCCGCCGCTAGGGTGAGAAGCGTGCGTACTCTCCATCGCTGGTTGTTCGGGCTGGCTGCGATCGTCTTTCTCGCCCAGACGTACTTCGCCTTCACCGCCGACGATCCGATCGGACCGATGCTCGGCGCGGTCAGCATGGCCCTCCTGATGATCGGCTCGGGCTGGCAGATGCGCCAATGAGCTCATTGGATCCGAACTGGGAACTTCGGAAGGTCAGCCCCCATCCACCGCAAGAACCGCGTGGATCTGTGTGGAGCCGGGTCGGGGAATCGAACCCCGGACCTATTCATTACGAGGTATGTCGGTCTCAACGGTGTGCTGACCTGCGGTTTCGCTGATCAGCAAGGAGCAGTGCGGACAAAGTTATCGGCTGCGGAACCCGCTCAGACGCTCACGCCTTCAGGCCCGCTTCTGCGAGATCCCTCAGCCGTCCGAGGGGTTCATCACCCTCCTGGCGGAAGAAGCCGGGATGCGTCTGACGCACAGTGGCTTCGGAGTCGGAACCGATGAGGAGGACCTCTATATGGGTGTCGGCCTCGTACAGCGCCTCGCTGCGGTGGTAGGCGGTGACGGCGTCCTCCACCGGGTACTCGTCGAAGCTGAGCAGGCGACCGTGGTGGTGGTCGAAGACCAGCAGGTAATGGTGGATGTCCGCCATGTCGCTCCTCCTTTATCGATCGGTCAGCAGGTCGAGCACCTCGAGGATGTTGGACTGTAGCGCCGGAGTCGGGCCGGCGACCTCGATCTCGGCGATGATGTCGGCCAGTGACCTCAGTCTATCGAGGACGATCTCGCTTCCACGGTCCCGCTTCAGGTCCTCACCTCGCGACTTCGCCAGCCCCTCGACGGCGGAGGCCCACTCGTTCTGTAGCGTCGTCCGGATCTGGACCTCGATCGGCAGACCTTCGTACTCCACGATGACGTGGACGGCGCGGTATCCCGACTGCCGCGGGCGGCTCAGGTAGTCGTCGACTCGGCGGACGGTTCCGACCATGAGGTGACGCTGCCACTGCTCCGCGAGCCGGTAGGCCGTCTCGCGGTCGGGAACGACACCGCGGCAGCCGCCGATGTCCTGCATCGTGCTCAGTTGCATGTTGGGGAAGCGCACCAGCTTCTCGATGATTGTGGGCCGCTCCTTGAGGCGCTGACTGACGGGCGCATCCGGGAACCCGATAGTGCGCAGCTTCGAACGCAGGGCCATGGTCGCGGTGTTGAGCGGCCCGGCGTGCGCCCGGCGCCACGCGTTGAGCACCTCGATGGCACCGCGGACCTCATCCTCGCTGACAGACAGCACCTCGGTCCGTGACCGCCGCAGGGTCTGCCCGGCCCGCTTCACCTGCGACTTGCTCAGCACCCCATGCACTGTAGCGACCCACGCTGGCCACCCGTCAGAGCCCTGCAGGCCACCGCCGCCTTCGTAGGACTCCTTCAGGATTCTTGACACAGACCGCCCCTCGGCCCCGTCACACCAGACACGCGTCTTGCAGTTCGAGGTTGGCTGTGGGCCGCGCGTCCTGGTCGGTCGGCGTGTCGGGGGTGGTGTGGGTGACGGTGTCGATGCGGGTGATGTCGGCTGGGCATGGCTACCGGTACCTGACGTCGTCGGTCGCAGTCGGCGATGGGCAGCGTCAGTCCGGGTTGCCGTTGACGGCCTACTACACCGCGGACGGTACCCCGCCCGGGCGGTGGCTCGGCAGCGGCCTGGCCGGCCTCGGGGACGGCCGCATCCGGCCGGGGGATGTGGTGGAGGAGGCGCAGGTGGCGTTGCTGCTGGGCGAGGGTCGCGACCCGATCACCGGCGCCCCGTTGGGTCGTGCCTACCCGCAGTACCTGTCGCGGGCGGAGCGGGTGGCGGCTCGGGTCGCCCGGCTCGATGCGGGGCTGGATCGTGAGCAGCGGGCCGCGGCCGTGGCCGCGATCGAGTCGGCAGAGGCCACTCGACCGACCCGTCGCGCAGTCGCGGGGTTCGACTTGACCTTCTCGGTCCCCAAGTCGGTGTCGGTCCTGTGGGCGCTAGCTCCCGCCGAGGTGCAGGCCGAGATCGTCACTGCCCACCACGCGGCCATCGACGACGTCCTGCGGCTGTTCGAGGCCGAGGTGGCCGCCACCCGGATGGGCGCGGATGCCGGGGATGGGGCAGTTGCCCAGGTCGACGTCACCGGCGTCAGCGCAGTCGCCTTCGATCACGTCGACTCCCGTGCGGGCGATCCCCAGCTGCACACCCATGTCGTGATCGCCAACAAGGTCCAGACCGCCCTCGATGGCAAGTGGCGGTCCCTGGATGGCCGGCCGATCCATGCGGCGATGGTGGCACTGTCGGAGCACTACCGAGCCGTGCTGGCCGACCACCTCACCCGCACCCTCGGGCTCACCTGGCAGCGACGCGACCGTGGCGCTGACCGCAACACCTGCTGGGACCTGACCGGCGTCCCCGAGGAGCTGCTCGAGCTGTTCTCGTCGCGGGCTGCGGCCATCGGCGCGGTCAAGGACGAACTGGTCGCCGCCTACGTCGCCGAACACGGCCACCACCCGACAGCCCGGACGGTGCTGAAGCTGCGACAGCAAGCCACCCTGGCCACCCGGCCCGACAAGACGGTGACGCCACTCGCAGCGCTGATGACCAGCTGGCGGGAACGGGCCTCTGCCGTCCTCGCCCGGCCCGCCGAGGACTGGGCGGCCCGGCTGGTCCAGGACCGTCGGCGCAGCCAGCAACTGCTCACCGCCGACGCGCTGTCGGAGGCAACCGTTGCAGGCGTTGCAGCTCAGGTCGTGGACGTGGTTGGTGAGCGACGGTCGACGTGGCGCCGATGGAACCTGCACGCCGAGACATCCCGCCAGCTCGCCGGGGTCCGCTTCGCCACCACCACCGACCGCACCACCGTCCTGCACCGAATCGTGGATGCCGCCCAGGACCAGTCGGTTCGTCTGACGCCACCCGAGCTCGCCACCGTGCCAGCGGAACTGCGTCGTGCTGACGGGACCAGCGTCCTGCGACCCCGTCACAGCGAGGTGTTCACCTCCGCCGACCTGCTCGCCGCCGAGGACCGGCTGCTCGACCTCGGCCGCACCACCACCGCACCGGCCCTGCCAGCGCTGACGGTGGCTCAGGCGGCGACAGCGGGTGGGCTCGGGAACGATCAGGCCGCCGCGGTGACCGCGGTGGCGACGTCGGGGCGGTGCGTGGACGTGCTGATCGGCCCCGCCGGCGCAGGCAAGACCAGCGCCATGCGCACCCTCCGCCACGCCTGGACCAGCCTCTACGGCGACAGCTCGGTGACCGGCCTTGCCCCATCCGCAGCCGCCGCCGAGGTCCTCGGTCAGGGCCTGAGCGTCCCGGCGGACACCCTCGCCAAGTGGCTCCACGACCACCACGCCGGCAACGCGACGCTGACCGCTGGGCAGCTGGTCATCATCGACGAGGCATCACTGGCCGGCACCCGCAGCCTGCACACCATCGCCGACCACGCCGCCACCGCCGGCGCCAAGGTCCTCCTCGTCGGCGACCCCGCACAGCTCGCATCCGTCGATGCCGGCGGCGCCCTGCAACTCCTCGCCCGCGACCGCGACGACGTCGCACACCTCACCGACGTCCGCCGCTTCACCCATGACTGGGAAGCCGCAGCAACCCTGCAACTACGCGACGGCAACCCCACCGTCCTCGACACCTACGCCCAGCACGACCGGCTGCACGACGGCGACAGCGAACAGATGCTCGACGCCGCCTACACCGCCTGGCAACACGACCAAGCCGAAGGGAAGCACAGCCTGCTCATCGCCCCCACCCGCGACCAGGTCACCGCCCTCAACCAACGCGCACGCGCCGACCGCATCACCACCGGCACCGTCGACCCCTCGATCGTCGTGCGGCTGCACGACGGCACGCTTGCCGGCCCCGGCGATGTCATCGTCACCCGACGCAACAACCGCCGCACCACCAGCACGTCAGGCCGGTGGATCCGCAACGGCGACCACTGGACCATCCGCGCGATCCACCCCGACGGCAGCATCACCGCCACCAGCCCCGGCGGCAGCCGCGTCCAGCTGCCCGCCGACTACACCGCCGCCCACGTCGAGCTCGGCTACGCCACAACCGCCCACCGCGCCCAAGGCACCACCGTCGACACCGCCCACACCATCGTCGATCGAGGCATGACACGGGAGACGCTGTACGTCGCCATGACCCGAGGACGCCATGCCAACCACGCCTACACGATCACCGACACCCCCGACACCGAGGCCCACCAGGACCACCAGCCGGCGACCGGCCGGCAGGTCCTCACCGGCATCCTCACCCGCGCCGGTGCCGAACGGTCGGCCCACCAGGTCATCGCCGCCGAGCAGAACCGGCACGGCAGCATCGCCCGGCTGGCCGCGGAGTACGAGACCATCGCCGCCGCCGCCCAACGACCCCGCTGGACCCACCTCATCCACACCAGCGGCCTCACCCCCGACCAGGCCGACCAGGTCACCGCATCCGACACCTTCGGTGCTCTCGCCGCCGCCCTCCGCGACGCAGAAGCCCACCACCTCGACCCCGACCTGCTCCTCCCCCGCCTCATCAACGCCCGCTCACTCGACGACACCAAGGACATCGCCGCAGTCCTCCACCACCGCGTGGACACCACCATCCGCCGGCTCGACCAGAACGGCCGGCTTCAGAGCCCGCGACTCATCGTCGGCCTCATCCCCCATGCGACCGGGCCGATGGCCGGCGACATGCACACCGCCCTGGACGAACGCGAACAGCTCATCTACCAGCGCGCCGTCTACCTCGCCCGCAACGCTCTCACCAACGAGCAGCCCTGGACCCGCCGCCTCGGCCGGCCACCCACCGACCCCAACTACGCCGCACATGGTCACGCGGACTCGTCACCATCGCTGCCTACCGCGATCGCTATGCCATCAGCAGCGACACCCCCCTCGGAAACCTCCCACCCGAACCGCACCCCGAGACGGCCGCAGCCGTAGCCGCTCAGCTTCGCGTGCAGGACGCCGCTGCCAGCAAGCAACGCCGTGTCGACACCCTCGGATACCACCGTCGACGGCCTTCGGAACGTGAGGGCCCGTCCTTTGCGTAGCGGGGGATCTTCTCCTATGCCCGTCCGACACTCGGAGGGCGCCGTCGAAGTGGGTCTATTGGGCCTTGCAGTCTCGCGCTGCGCAGATGGCGTCGACGGCTTGCGCGACGATGGCGTCGGGGACGACATCGGTCTCGCCCAGGACGGTGACGGTGTCGAGTCGGGCGGCGTTCTCTGTCAGCCACTCGATGTTGGCCTCCCCGAGGTCGGTGGTTGTGGCGGGGATGATGATCGGGGCTCGGCGGCTGTGGATCAGGGCGGGGGCGGCGATGGCATCGGCGAAGGAATCGGGGCGAACGATGATGATGCCGTTGGTGTTGCGCTCATCGGGGTCAGGGGCGGCAAGATACGCATCGGCGACGGCGCGGGCCGTGGCGGTCCGGTCAGACCCGGCGACGCGGTAGATCGACCCGCCCCCCAGGTCTCTGAGCTGGTCGACGACGGCTTGGGAGATGGCCGACTCGCCGCCCACCAAGGCAAAGTCCGTCCCTGAGGACCCGTACTGCCGGATCAGCTCAGCGACCGGTTCTGGGATCTCGTCGCGACGCACCGCGACGATGGGCACGCCCAGACGGGTGATGGCCGAGGCGGCGAGCGCGTCAGGCCAGTCTTCGCCATTGACGAGGATCATGGTGTCGACGAACTCGTTGCCTTCATGGCCGTAGACGTCGACATAGATCTCGGCGTTGAACCGGGCTGCGGCCGCGGAGGTGGCGTACCGGTCAGGTCCAGCAACTCGGTTGACCACGCCAAAGCGACGCTCGACCTCATCGGCAACATCGTCACCAACCGCCGTTGCAGAGCCAAAGATCACTCCACCGTCGAAGTGAGGGCTCAGCCGGTCGATCTCAGATGGGAGTCGGTCTGGTGGAGTGAGGAACGTCGGGCCGTGGTCGGTATAGAAGTAGGTCGGGATCGCGAGGGCATCGGCGAAGGTATCCGCACGACTCAGGTTCAGGCCGACCGGGCGGTTCTCAAGGCACTCCTCCTCGGTCCCAGAGGGCTGGGTGGGGAAGGTTGCTTCATAGGCACAGATGTCGCGGAGCCAGGCTTCAGCGACCGCGACGGCGGTGGCATAGCGGGTTGGCCCGCCGACCCGTTCCACCCGTGGGGTCTCGTCTACGTTCTGAGACCCTGCGCTGGCCGCTGAGGCCGACAGGACGAGGACGAGCACCCCGAGGATGAGGACGGGACGATGTGACCGGCTCATGGAAGCGGCTCCGATAGTGCTGAACGTTCGTGAAGCCCCCTCCCAACTCCGGAGACCCATGCCTCACAGACGCCAGGAACGCCCCCAGCGCTACGGCGCGCAGGGTTTAGCGGGCCATTCGGTATCGGCTGCTATCTCGGGTCTGCACGGTCCTGATCGCGGTCGGCCAGCGCCTCACGGACGTCTTGCGTCGTCGGTATCGGATCGACCCCCAGCCCGGACTGCCAAGCGAATGACGTGGTACAGCCCCATCAGCATCACCGCGGTGACGAGGACGGATCCAATGAGCTCATTGGCGCATCTGCCAGCCCGAGCCGATCATCAGGAGGGCCATGCTGACCGCGCCGAGCATCGGTCCGATCGGATCGTCGGCGGTGAAGGCGAAGTACGTCTGGGCGAGAAAGACGATCGCAGCCAGCCCGAACAACCAGCGATGGAGAGTACGCACGCTTCTCACCCTAGCGGCGGCCCTAGTCGCGTCCTATCTGACCCCTTTCCGCCATCGGTGATCGGCTGATACAGACTGGCGTCCCTTAAGCTCCGGGACGTCTGGTCATCCCGCCCGCGGTCAACCCCCGGTTCCGTTCCGGACGGTTCCACGAAAGCCGTATCTCCTCGGCGAACTCCTTCGCCAGGGCAGCACTGAACGCCAAAGGGGTGGGCAAGCCGACAAGCACGTAGACGTCGTCTGAGTGGTACGGCCACCGGGCGACGGCCCCACTCATTCGAAGGTGCAGGCGCACCCGGCTCGGAAGGCACGCGCCCACCTCGAGCGGAACCGACAGGCCTCCCGGAACCGGGACCTCACGTGCCTCGCCCGCGCCACCGCCGGTGAAGCAACCGATCTCCTCGGACCATTCGAGCCTCCCGTCCTCGTCTCCCCCGTGCTGGACGAGATCGAGGTCAGCAACGAACGGTTCGGGAAGCCCGCGCAGGACTTCTGCGTTCTCCTGACGCTGCTTGTCAGACCCAGGCGGAGAGCCCAGCTCAAGGCGGACGACGCCGACCCGTCCTGCGTCGACGTAGTCATTCACGGCAACCCACTGCAGGACCTGGGGAATCGTCAGCCAGTCATCTCGATACGCCTGTCCGAGCGCATCCTGATACCCGACCGGCCACCGCGCACTGCCCACACCTCCGGCGTAGAACGCCACGCTGTGACCTACGGAAACGGGGTCCTCACGAGCACGCCGCATGAATGCCGTCTCGGCAGCCCGGAGGTGATCCGTCATGGCTGTTGAGCCTAGTACCGCATCCGAGGCGAGCCCGGCCCCAGTTCGGACACTCCCCCAAGAAGTTGACACAAGACGGTCGCTCGATGCGTCGAACCGGCTGCCTGATCGACCCGGAGGAACGCATGATGACCTTGCACGTCCGAACTCCCCATCAACTGATCGCGACCGGGGGTGGTGGCCGGTGGCGCTGACCCCCGAGCAACGCGCCCTGCATGCACGCATGGCGGCCTACTCCCTGCATGCGAAGACCGACAGCCGCGAGCACACCCGGCCAGCGAGAGAGGCGTTCCTACAGCGCTTTCAGGACCAGGTCGATCCCGACCGCCAGCTCGCTCCCGATGAGCGTGACCGCCGCGCCCGCCAGGCGCTGAAGGCGCACATGACTGCGTTGGCGCTGAGGTCCTCAACCGCACGAGCGCGACGATCCCCGAAGGGGCCGACGCGCGAAGGGCTCTGACCGCCAAGTCAGAGGGTGTCGCCGGGCGCGAGGCGCTGATGCGCCTCGCGCGCGCGTTCAGCCGCGAGCGATGCGCCGTAGCGACCGAGCATCTGCGGGGACCGCCAGCCCGCCAGCGACATGAGGTCGCGCTCCCCACCGCCCTGGGCCAGCCAGAGGTGAGCGAAGGTGTGCCGCAACTGGTGCGGGTGGATCCTCGGGATCCCCGCCTGGTCGCAACGGCGCCGCAACATCTGGGCGATCCCTGACGCGGACAGCGGACCACCGCCCCCACCGAGCCACAACGCCTCCTCGCGGGCCGCCGGGTGGGTCGGCCGGGCCCGCTCGATGTAGCGGTCGAGGTCCTTGGTGGCCTTCACGCCGAGCCCGACCCCGCGCGTCCTCCGCCCCTTGCCGGTCACGACGAGGGCACGGCGGTCCAGATCGACGTCCTGCACGCGCAAGCCCTCCATCTCCCCCGCCCGGATGCCGGTGTCGATGAACACCCGGATGATGGCGAGGTCACGCCTCGGCTCGAAGCCCTTGCCGGCGCACGCCTTGAGCAACGCGGACAGGTGCTCGTTGCCGACGACGGGGACGGGTTTCTCCTCGAGCTTCGGGGGCCGCATGCCCTCCATCGGCGATCGGTCGACCTCCTCCTCCAGCACCAGCCACTTGAAGAACTGTTGCAGCCCCCGGTACCGGGTGGCGGCGGTGCTCGACGACTTGGTCTCGAGAAGGTCGGCGATGAACGCCTCGACGTCGGCCCGCGCCACCGACGTCGGATCGGACGGTCCACCCCGCGTGGCGAGGAACGCGCCCAGCAGGGCACCCGCGTCGACGTACAGCTTTATGGTCTGCGGCGACTTGTTGGCCGCGGCGAGGTGCCGACTCCACGACCGGAGAAGGCGCGCGAAGGGCTCTGGCGGGGCCTCTGACATACCCAAAGTTATACGCTGCGAGAGCGGTACACCCAAGGACTATCTTGATAGATCGGTACAAAACCGCTGGTCAGATGATGTTGGAGCCGGGTCGGGGAATCGAACCCCGGACCTATTCATTACGAGTGAATCGCTCTGCCGACTGAGCTAACCCGGCTGGGGCCCAGCGCGCTGGGCGGACGATCAGGGTAGCGGGCCACCGCGGATCGGGCCAGTTGACCGGGCGGGCCGATCACGAGGGTTGGGCCGACCCTCCGCCACGTGCAGGAGTTCGTTGTGTCAGCGGCGAAATACCTCGTGCACGAGGCCATTCCCGTCACCGAGCCGAACGGACCACGCCATGCACGCAAGCCGCCCCATCCCCACCCTCAGCCGACGAGGGATGCTCGGCGCCAGCACCAGCGCTGCGGCTGCGGTCGCCCTCGGCGGCGGTCGTGCCCGGGCCAACGAGGTCGACCCGCCCGAGTGCGTCGAGCCCGATCCGGACGCGAACCTCACCGACGACGTCGGCACCAACCTTCCGCCCAGCCGCATCGGCGTGCAGACCTACTCCGTCAACGACCAGATCAGCGGCCTGGGCCTCGGCCCGGTCCTGACCGCCCTCGCCGAGATCGGCTACCGCGGAGTGGAGTTCGCCGGCCTGGGGGGCGCCACCGCCGACGAGGCCCGGACGATGCTCGACGACCTCGGCATGCACCCGGTCGGCCAGCACGCCGGCATGGACAACGCGTCCCTCCAGACCGCCGTGGCCCTCGGCCTGCCCCACACCGGCATCAGCCTCATCACCAACATCCACGGTGCCCACACCGAGGCGTGGAAGCAGACCGCCGAGGAGTTCAACGCCTTCGGCGCCCAGTGCGCCGCCGAGGGCGTGAAGTTCTACGTCCACATGCACCCCGAGCCCTACACCCCGGTCCTGGACTCCCCAGGCAACCTCGCGCTCGACGTCCTCCTCGCCCACACCGACCCCGGGCTCGTCTTCTTCGAGATGGACCTCTACTGGGCCTACTTCACGGCGATGTCCGCCCAGGGCCTGCTGTTCGACCCCGTCGACTTCGTCCTGCCCGCCCCCGAGCGGTTCCCGATCTTCCACGTCAAGGACGGCCGGGCGCTGGCCAACGAGCAGGTCGCCGGCCAGCAGGTCACGCCGATGAACGTCACCCACGCCCCCTACCCCATGGACGGGATCTGCGACGTCGGCCAGGGCGACGTCCCGTTCAAGGACTTCTTCGGCAAGCTCGCCGAGGTCAGCGACCTCGCCGGGCACGAGCTGGTCTGGGAGCGCGACACCGCCAGCAACCACCCCCGTGGTTCCCTCGCGTCGGCCCGCGCGAGCTACCTGATGATGCGCCACGACCACATGGGGGCACCCAGCCTGTACTGATCCCGGCGCCCGACACCGACGGACCGGCCGGGACCGGGACCGACGGACCGGCCAGGTCCGGCCCGACCCGGCGCGTGGTTTTGGTCACCTCGGCCAGCCACCCGGCCGAGCTGCACACAACGGCCCGGGATGGGTGCACCTCGGACGACAGGCCGGCCGAGCTGCACAACTCGTGACCGGGCGACCCACGAGACCGGGCGACCCACGAGACCGGGCGACCCACGAGACCGGGCGACCCACGAGGCCGGGCGACCCGCACACCCGCCCGGCCGACGACCAACCCGGTGGCGGGCCCAAAATGTGTCGAAATCACCGTCCTCGGGAAGGAAAATCGGCATGACTCCGACACGCACCCTCGCCGTCTATCCCGATCAGCCCTCGGCCACGCGGGCCAAGGAAGCTGTGACCGCCATCGCCGGCCCCGACGCCGTGCACGTCGAGGAGGCTGCCGACGTTGCGGCGTCGAAGGTCGCCGAGGAACAGGCCGAATCTCGCCACGCCGGCCCCATGCCCGCGACGCCCCCGATGACCGGCCAGGCCGCCAAGTCCTCGACGTTCTTCGCGCTGGTCGGCGGGGCGATCGGTGCCGCCCTGCTGCTGCCCGTGGCGTTCTTCGGGTGGGGGGATGCCGACCTGGGCACCCGCATCTTCTTCGCGCTGTTCATCGGTGCCGCCGCCGGTTCGACGTTCGGCTGGCTGGCCGGCGGGTACCTGGGTGCAACCGTGTCCACCAAGCCGCTCGCCGTCGAACGCGGCTGGATCCTGCGAGTGGACTCCACCGACCAGGAGATCGTCCAGGCCCTGCGCTCGGAGGGTCCGCTGCGGATCGACCTGACCGACGACGTCGGCAACCTCTACGAGACCGACATGGCCGAGGAGTACGACGCCGAGGGCATGATCAACCGCCTCGGCCGTGCCTACGCCGGCCACGACCACCCCGACGAGCTGACCGACCAGCGACGCGTCCGCGGTCCGGCGGTCGACGGCCCCGCAGTCGACAAGTAGGAGATCGACGAGAAGAGGGCCAAGCGCCCAGTCGAGAGTTCGCGTTCGGCGTCGAGGTCACTCGGCGCCGAACAGCATGTCGAGATACCGCTGCGCGGTGGGCTGCGGTTCGTGGTTGGCCAGGCCCGGCATCGGGTTGACCTCGATGATCACGCCACCGTTGCCATCCACGTCCGGGACGATCAGGTCAACGCCCAGCACGGGCGCGCCGACCGCCCGGGCCGCACGACACGCGGTCTCGACCGACGAGGGGTGCAGCCGATCGGTGACGTCGGTGATCGTGCCGCCGGTGTGCACGTTGGCGGTGCGTCGCAGCACGACACGGCGACCGTCGTCGAGCACGTCGTCGAGGGACGTCCCCTGCCCCGCCAGGACATCGAGGGTCCGATCGTCCAGGGGCACCTCGATCCCACCCTCCCGCTCGCGCCGCTCGGCGTTCAGGGCCTCGGCGAGGTGCCCCACGGTCCGTGTCCCGTCGCCGACCACGA
>JACLAD010007726.1_pt1 | contig 16801 bp, 13 predicted proteins | sample 8027901 | NCBI WGS metagenome assembly JACLAD01 (sample SAMN15725071, study PRJNA655200) | protist metagenome | isolation source: fluorescence activated cell sorting (FACS) single amplified genomes of... | place: Spain: Blaines Bay Microbial Observatory, Mediterranean Sea | collected 2016-07-05 | reverse complement strand
TTACTTAAATTTCCAAAATTAGGAACAGATAAATATTATCAGTATTTACTCGGAATGCCTATATATTCTTTAACATTTGAAAAAGTTGAAGAACTTAAAAAACAAATGAAAAATAAAAAAATAGAACATGAAAAACTATTAAAACTTACTCCACAAAATATATGGAAAAAAGAATTAGAAGAATTATTAAAAGAATATACTAAATGGATTGAAGAAAAAAACAAAGATGATGATAAAGTAGTTTTAACAAAAAATACTAAAAAGAAATCTAAAAAGAAATCTAAAAAAAGTATAATTATTTAATTTATAAAAATTGAAAATATTATTTAATATAATATTAACAACATAATATGTCTCTTTCCTCTGAATCTGATCTAAAAAAAAAACTTAAACATATGAGATGTTTAAATAATACTAATGATGATACCATTATAGCAAATCTAAATTGGGGGAGAACTATAACTGAAGAAAGATTATACCCTAAAAAAAAATATAAAACAAAAGTAATTGTTCTTAATAAAAATATTTGTAAAAAAACAATAATTAAAAAAGATATTAAGAAAATTCTAATGAAAAACAGATTAATATTTTTTAAAATTTTTAAAGACCACAATTTAGATTCTAAAATACAAAATAAAATTATAAAAGAATTTATAAAAAGTATTTATTTAAGAAAATATAATTTATGTCATTAATAATAATGTGGAGATTCCTATTAGGAGTCGGAACTGGTATTTATATAGGTACTCATTATGATTGTAAACCAGTTATAAAAAAAATAACTAATGAGATTATAAAATATTTACCTGAAAAGAAAAATTGAAAATATTTTTTTTAATAAATTAATTTATTTATATGTCGCATTTTATTAACAATGACAAATTATTTGAATTTAAAAAAAATTCTAAAATACCATATTATGATAATTGTTTAGTTACTTCAGTAGAATATAATTATCAAGAAAACACAGTTACTATTATATATAAATCAAATAATAATAAAAAAGATATTATAAAAACTAAATTAGAAAAATCTAATTTTGGAAACAATGGTGAAATTATTAATGTTAAGTATGATTATAAAAATTTAGATCCTCTTAAAATAATTACATATTTAGATAATGAAGATGTAAAAAAAACTTCATATGAATATATATATCCAAAAGAAAAAGATGATATAGAAAAAGCTCCTTCACCTAAGAGAACTTTTGACGATATAAAATTTAAAAATAATCGTAAGAAAAAAAAAAATAAAAGATGTAAAACAGATGGTATATATCTTTCTAAAAGACAAAGAAGGAATAAAAAACTTGGTAAAAGAGAAGACTTTGTTATTGAAAAATAAAATATAATTATAAAATAATATTTTATTTAACTTGTTGTTTCTGAATAATAATTTTGTTCTTTCCCATCAACTACTTTTTTTATACTTGTTTTATTATACTTTTTTCCGTTTCTCACTGAAGAATAACTTGTTTCCTTATAAGAATAATTTTTAATTCCTTTTGACACTGGTAAAATTAATTCTGAATCTTTGTCTGTATTATTTAATACTACTGATATTATCATAATAATTACAAAAACACTTATAGCAATTATATACGAAATCATATTATAATAGTAAACATTTTTTTTAATAATTTTTTAATCTTAATAAATTTCTTTTATTGATAAATATTTTTTAATTGAACCATTTGTACTATATAAATGCATATTTGTAGTTTGATATTTTTTAATTAATTTATAACTTTTTGCTATGTCCTTAATTTTAATAAGTGTACCTTTGCTAAATTTAAGTTCAAAATGAATTTTAGTATCTGTATTATTATCCGTATAACCTACTAATTTTACATTTTTTCTGTTCTTTTTGTTTGCTTCTTTATCAAGTTCTTTTTCTAAAAATTCTTTATAAGATGTTGTCCATTCACCTACAGGTAATTCTGTAATAATTAATTTATCACCCTCTATTTTATATAGACCATGAGTTTCAAAATTTTTCTTATCTATTTTTTTTACTTTACCTTTAAATTTATTCCACCAAGGCTTCATAGTTTTAATTTTATAATTTTGATCATTTAACATATTTAATAAATTTTGAATAATATCTGTAGGATTATATTGAGGAATAGATGTTGAAAATCCAGTACCAATTCCTTTTGTTCCATTAACTAATATCATTGGAATTATAGGAGCATATGATTCAGGTTCGATAGGTAATCCATCATCATCTTGATTAATTAATATAGGATTATCAGAAAATCTAAATATTAACGAAGTTAGTTTTGCTAATTTAGTCCAGATATACCTAGCAGATGCATTATCCTTTCCTCCTTTGATACGAGTTCCAAATTGTCCATTTGGTTTTAAAATATTAATATTATTTGAACCAACATAATCTTGTGCCATTCCAACTATTGCTCCAGTTAGTGACATTTCTCCATGATGATAAGCAGCTTTATCTGATACGAAACCAGATAATTGAGCTACTTTAACTTCATCTTTATCTAATTTTCTTAGGAAAGAACCATACAAAATTTTTCTTTGTGAAGGTTTAAGTCCATCCATGATATGAGGAATAGATCTTTCAATATCATCATTTGAAAAATGAAGCATATCGTATTCAAAAAACTTAGGATATGATACGTTTCTATCTTCATATTTAAGTATATTATTTTTATCATATTGCATTAGCATTACTTTTCTATCATCACTTCTTTTTTTAGAAAATGCTTTAGTTATACAATCATCATTAGGATCAAATGTATTTTCTTTAACATCTTCCCAGAAATATGTTATTAATTTATCATCAATTCCTACAAAATATTCTTTGGCTTCTTTTGAAGTTGATGTACCAAGTCCTTTATAGTATTTAATGTTCCAACCAGATGTATTACTAGATTCTCTCCATTTTTCATAATCTGTTAAATTATAAAATATTTTTACATTTTTACCTTTGAATGCTTTTACAATAGGTGTTGCTAATGAAGTAATAAAGCCTTGTCTTTTCATAAGCGAAGGCCATAAGAAATGAATAAAATTCATTAATAAGCCTTTTATGTGTGAACCATCTACATCCTGATCTGTTAAACACATTATTCTACCATATCTTAAAGTATTAAAATTTTCTTCAATGGTATAATCAGTATCCATTTTTAATCCTATTATTTGTTTTAAGTTATTTATTTCATCGTTATTTTTTCTTTGTGATAAAGTAGCTTCTCTTATATTTAATAATTTGCCTTTTAGTGGGAAAACACCATAGTGATCTCTTCCTACAATGGCAAGTCCTGCCATAGCAAATGCTTTTGCTGAATCTCCTTCTGTCAAAATTAAAGTACATTTATTAGAATCTTTAGTACCTGCTTTATTAGCATCTTCTAATTTAGGAATTCCTTTAAGTTTTACTTTTTTCTTACCATCATTTTTTTTCAAATTATTAGAAGCTTTAAATTTAGCTAATTGAACAACTTGTTTAATAATACCTGATTTTGATATTTTTTTTAGAAAGTTATTATCTGGTGTATAAGTTGAACCAAATTTTTGTACTTTAGTAGTTAATGTATCTTTTGTTTGACTACTAAAGGCAGGATTTTCAATAACTGAATTAATGAAAAAGATTAGATTTTCTTTAATTATAGTTGAACTAACTTTAATATCTTTTTCTTTTTTCTTAATTTCTGTTATTAAACTTTTAACAATTTTATCAACAACATGATTAACATGAGTACCTCCTTTATAAGTAGAAATACTATTAACAAATGAAACTACTTGTTGATTACTGTCAGGCATAAATATACATCCAACATTCCATCTTTCAGATTTATCATCAAAATAAATTGTTTCATTAGGATAGTACAATTCACTATACTTTTTAAAATTATTTAGATTAACTCTTTTTCCATTAAATGTTATTTTTAATTTTCCAGAACCACATCCTAATATATCTAAAGTTCTTCTATGAAATAATTTAAAATGATCATCATCTAATTTTTTTTCATTAATACCAAATTTTTCAAAATCAGGATAAAAGGTGATTTTTACATAATTGTTTCCATTTGAATAATTAGTTACTTTTGGTTTTCCAATTATTTTCATATTTTCTTTCCAACTTTGTTTAAATTTCTTTTTATTTTTTGAATCTCCAATTTCGACATTAAATTCTGTAGAAAATATATTTGTTAGTTTAGCACCATATCCATTTCTACCACCAGTAGTTCTTTTTTCATCATCATCAAAATTAGATCCTGATAACATTTCTCCAAATATCATTGATGGGATCATAACTTTATGTTTTTCATGTTTTTCTATTGGTATATGACCATTGTTTTTTACTGATATATAATCTTCATTAAGTACTACATCAATAATATCACAATTTTTATCTGTAATAGAAGCATCTCTAGCATTGACTAAAATTTCATCAAAGATTTTTAAGAATCCAGGTGTATAGGATATATTTTTACTAATAATTTTATTTTCTTCAGGATGATACACCCACATACTTTCCGAAGTTTTTTCAATATCTCCGATATAAGTATCAGGTCTTAATAATACGTGTTCTCTAGGAGTTTTTTTATCGTATTTACTTTTAGTAGGCATATTTGATTGTTATAAGATAATATTTCTTTAAAACATTAATAATCAATTTTTTATTTTTTTAATTATATATTTACTTGGTTAGTATGTAGAATTTCTTTATTTAAAATAATATTATCAGTTATATATATAAATGACATTTTGGGAAGAAATTTATGAAATTTTAAAAAAAGTTACACACCCTGATTATGAAAATGAATTAGGAGATAAATATTTTCTACGTGTGTGGGCAAAACTTTAAATAATAATCTATTTATATTTAATGGTATTATTTATATTATTTCCTGGATTTGGTAATTCTCCTAAAGATTGGGAATATAATTTTACTGAAGGGAAAAACAAAAAATATAATTTAAAAAAATTAGATTTTCTTAAAAAATTAAAAAAAATTGGTAAGGTTTATCAATATAATCCTGAATCATATAATATTAGTTACTATTATACAGGTAGAAATCCTGGATATGAAGAGTGGCAAAAAGTTTACCAAAATTTATTTAAAAAACCAAAAAAAAAAATTACTTTAAATGATATTAATATTGATAAAGAATGTAAAAGAATATATAATTTACTAAAAGATAAAAATGAAAAATTTGTACCTATAGGACATTCAATAGGAAGTTGGTTTGCTTTACATTTTTCTAATTTATATCCTAAAGAATGTTTAAAAACTATTTTTCTTGATGGATCATATATTGTTCCAGAAATAGTAGATATTTATTACAAAAAAAAAAGAGCTGATAAAGTTAAATTAAATGAAATAACAAATGAAAATTTAGAATCATTGTACAATAAAATGATTGAAAATGTTCAGAAAGATAGGTACAAACATAATAAAAAAATAAATAAGTATATTGATAAAATAGAAGCAATTACTGCTGCTTATTACTATCATACTATGAAAAAAGAATTAAATGGAAAAATTAAAGTCCCTTTAATTTCATTTAGAAATTTAAACTTTGATACTGAAACAGGAAAGAACAAAAAAAAAAGAAATGATGTAAACATGCATAGGATTAAAAATGAAGAAGGAATATATAATACAAGTGGAAATAAGATAACAACATATTATTTAATTAACTCTGATCATTTTCCATGGACAGTACAAAGATACAGTGATCAAATAATAAAGGAAATTAAAAAATCAGTTTTAAATTAAACTTTAGAAATAATAATATTTAAATATTATTTCTATCTTAAATTAGCTAATGAGTGATTATAATCTAAAAAAAAGGAAGGATTATGTTTTAAAAAAGGATGATAAAGATAAGGATAAAGAAGATAAAGAAGAAGAAAAATCTAAAAAGAGTAAAACAGATAAATGGAACGGAAATACAGATTATCCATCTGTAGATGTTTATAAAAATCATATTTATTATTATTGTGGTGTTACCAAAAAAACTTGTTTAAAGTTAAATAATGAATTAAGAAAAATAGAATACAACATAACAAATGATGGAAAGAATATGATAAATAAAGATAAGTATATTTACTTACATATTAATTCAAATGGAGGATCTATTTTTGCAGCATTATCTACGATTGATACAATTCTAGCATTAAAAGTTCCAGTTATTAGTATTATTGAGGGTGCAGCAGCATCAGCAGCAACATTAATATCAGTAGTTTGCGATTATAGGATAATATATCCAAATTCATATATGTTAATTCATCAATTATCATCATCTACTTGGGGAAAGATGGATGAATTAGAAGATGAAATGAAAAATTTAAAAATGTTAATGGATAAGATAAAATCAATATATAAAACTTACACAAAATTAAAAGAAAAAGAATTGAATGATATTTTAAAGCATGATATATGGTGGGATTCTAAAAGATGTTTAAAATCAGGATTAGTTAATGAGATCTATAAAAATGAAAATTATTATGAATTTGACAGGAAAAAAATAAATTTATAACAAAAAATTGATTAATATAATTTTTATAATATATAAATTATATTAATGTCATCAAACAATAATACAAAATATTTTAATGAAAGTAAAATAATGCAAGCTCCTTTACATTGTAATTTACCACATCCTGATATAATTTTTGGAACAAAAATTAATCCAGTATCAGTTTCACAATCAAATTGTAATTTTTTACATCCAGATATTAATAATAATAGTATATCAAATTTAATAAAATCACCTAATAATTGTAATTTACTACATCCTGATATATTATTTCATAAAAGTAATAAAAGTTCAGAAAATAATAAATTAAAAATTAATAATTGTCAAAATGATAAAATAGATATAAAAGCAACAGCTGATATAAAAAAAATGCTTAACATAAAATAATATAATAAAAATTTATTATAATTTATTTAGTATTTTTCTAAATAACCTTTTTCTGTATAATATTCTATCCAATCTTTTTCAGGACGTCTTTTTTTTCCAGGATAGTTTATCCTACAAAAGTCATCATAATCATCAGGTTTTAAACCATTTATTTCACCAAAAGTTTTATATTTTTGTTTCAATAATGTTAATTTATTTTTTTCTACATATTTTAATGTATCAGCAAAAAAATTAAAATAAGTGTTTTCATTAATTTTTTGTAATAATTCAATTGGTATTTTTAAAGAATTTTTTATATAACCATCTACAGTTATAAAAAATTCCATTGTTCCAAATCTACCTCGTCTCATATTAGGTACTTCTATTTCTTGTTCTTGTTTTAGATCATTTTTTATTTTAATTTCATTGTTATAATAATTAGGACCTTTATTAGAACACCATAAAAATACACATAATACAATATCTAGTTCAGAATATTTTTCCCATTTAATATCTTTATGTAATATTTTTATAATATCAATATATTTATCCCACATATTCCATGTAATAGAACCATGACAAGTATATCCATAATCTAATTCTCTTCTACTATGTATACTTGTTAATATTTTAAGAGTTTTAGATTGATTTATTTTTCTTTCAAAATTTTTATCTTTCATTATATTTTCAATTTTGTTTATATTACTTTTAATTTTTCTATACATATCAAAATCTTTATAATCAAATTTTTCTGATATATTTGGAGTTATATTTAATAAAAGATCAGTTCTATTTTTAATATCTTCTATACTAGTTGTATAACTATTTTTTGTTAGTGAATTCATTATTAATTTTATTATAATTTAGTATTTAATAAATCAATTTTTCTATATTAAAGTAATGAGTAAAACATTAAAATAAATATAATTAAAAAAAATAATTTGTAATATTTATTTTAATAACATATCTATATATTCTTCTGGATATAATTTATAATGTTTTAAATGATTAGAATCAATAAAATCATTTGATCTTATTACTTCAGTTGAATTATTTTTCCATAATTTAATTTGTTCTTCTATTAAATTATGATCTAATAAATTGTCATTTTTACTAATTATTAAAATTTTTTTTCTTCCGCAATTTATATTATTTGTAAATTCATTAAAACGTTCAAATTGTTGATATTTATTTATTTTCCAATATTTATCAACAATATTAGAAATAATTTTATCTGATTTAGGAATATTTTCAATAAATGGAATAACATTAACACTATATCTTGATACTTGATTACTTAAAGGGAAAAAAGGTGAACTATCAAAAACTATTGAAGAGTGTCCAAAAGAATCTTTTTTATTAATTTTATCATGTAGTATCCAATTATGGTATTGAAAAATACCACCAGAGAATATATGTACTCGATCATATTTTGTATTTTTGTATTTATTAGATAATCCATATTTTTTCCATTGTTTCCAATTTTGGTAACTGATTGATTCTAATATTGGTGTTTCAACTATATTAGAGTTATATCCAATTTTTTTATATAAATCACTAAATTTGTTAAGTTGTTTTTTAGATGCTCCGAACCAACCGAAAATCAATACATTTTTTGTTAACATTATTAATATTATAAATTTAATTTTAAATACATATAATAAAGAAAATTTAGAAAAAATGGCTGTATTGAAATTGAAAATATACAAGTGAATAATTTGGATATTGAATATAAAATTGGTTTAGGAGATTAAATTAATAATTTTAATTTTTAATTTAATAACCACTTTTAAACATCATTTTTGATAATACATCTATTAATGTACCAACTCCTAAGAAAACACTTATTGTTTGTACAAAATCTTGTCTTAATAAATCAGCTGGTTTAGCTATATTATCTGGTAATAAATATATATCAGAATTTGATCCAGATGGAGTTCCTGATGTGGATCCAGATGGTGATTTAGAATTTCCTTTTTTAATAGACAATATTCCTAATACTAATATTGTTGACATCAATACAATTAATCTAGACTTGCCACAAAATTCAGGAATTGGTATTAAATTTTTAAGAGCAATAAATAATGAAACAATTCCTATTACTAAATAAAACCAACCACGACCATGTTTATTTAATAAATAAGGTGAATATTGAAGTCTTTCAAAGAAATTACCTTCAAAAAAATAATTTGGTAAATCTCTTTCTTTTTTATTTTTTTCAGAAATAGTTGCATTTAATAATTCATAAATACCAATAACTATTCCAAAAAAAGCTATTAATTGAAATGCAAAATTTGCAATCATATATATATATAAATTTAGATATTTTTTTTTTATAAAGTTTAAAGAAAAATCTAGTTATTTTCATAAATAGAGTATTATGGAATAAAAAAAAAAAAATATAAAAAAAAATGTATTAAAAAAAGTTACTTATATAAATATTGATTCAAGGCATCGAGATACTAGTCCAAAAAATTTAATTAAATCTAATTTACAATTATTAGATACTGATCCAATTAGTACAACTTTAAATTCAAATTTAGTAAAGATAAAATACACTAATCATAATTTAAAAGTTAGTGATAAAATTTTAATTCAAAATATCGAAGGTAATAAGAAAATATTAACATCATCAATTTATTTAATTAATAATTTTGATCATATTTTAATAAAATTTGACAGTCATGGAATTACATCTAGTTATTTAACTTATAATGAGAATTTTAAGATTAATATTAAGATGATATCTGAGTTAATATCAATTGATTATATGATTGAAAATATGCCAATTAATTCATTATTAGGACTTCAAGATGTTTTATTATGTAGTAGTGTTTCAACATTACCAACAAATTTACACAGAAGTTTAAAAATAACAGAAACTATTTTAGAACAAGATTATTTTTTGGTAAAATTACCATTTAATTTTAATATGACTGGTAAAAAATATTATTGGAGTAATCCAGAAATAGAAACTTATTCATCTGATTGGCCGCATTATCATCAAGAAAAAACAGTTTATACAATTCCAAATAAATATATTACTGGAACAATTACAGATCTTATAGAAGATTTAAATAATGGAACAATAAATTGGGATAATCCTTATGCATTTGTAGAAATAGATTCTGTAGGTTATTGGTTAACAGGGTTAGAAATACCAAATATAAAAGTAGTTGAAAAAATAACAGAAATAACTTTTTCAAATATAGGTAATATTCCTGTAGAATATTTAAATGCAAATTATCCTATAAATTATAAACAATATCAAGGATATCATTCGATAACAAAAGTAGAGGATAATTACATTTACTTTAATTCTAAAATAAAAGCTTTTAGGACAGAAAATAGCGGTGGATCTAAGGTTAATGTTTCTCAAATTTTAGATTCGATAACTGGATATCCTTCATCTAATAATTACACTATATCATTAAAAAATGATTTTGTAAATGTATGTAAAATCGAGTTGATAAGTGTTTCAATTCCATATATTGATAATATTATTATACAAAAAGGAAAAAATCAAAATAATATATTATATTGGAAACAATATGATGATGGAGATAAAATTTATTCTATTCATGTTCCAGAAGGAGATTATACTGAAAATACTTTAAAAAATAAAATAGAAACATTAATGAATAATGTTGAAAGAGTAGGTAGTACTTTAAAAGATCCTTTATATAATTTATTTGAATTATCATTAAATATAAAAGAAATGGATTTTAAAATAAAATCTTACAGAGAATATAATTTACCAAATAGTATTACAGCAGGTACTTTAGATATTGGAACAGATACATATTATTCATTAACAATTATACACAAAGGTAATTCAGTTCATGTAGGTGATACTATATTGATATCTGGTTCTAAAGATGTTGGTTTAATTCCTGCAAACATAATAAATAACAAACATAAAGTGTATTCAGTTGATACATCAAATAGTAGTTACGTTATAATAATTTACTATTTAAATCCTTTGAATAATGCAGCTGATAATAATACTGATGGAACTAAAGATGGTAGTGGTGGAAATGAAATTAAAATTAGAACAAAATCTTTAGTAAGATTTTTATTTAACAAACCAGGTACAATTGGTAAGTTGTTAGGTTTTAAAAGTGTAGGAAGTGAAAATGCAATAACTATATTTTCTGATACAATAACAAATAACAGTGATTATATTTTTTCAAATAATTTAAATCAAGTAGGTATTGTAAATACAAATAAAAATTTATTAAAATTATCTTATTATGAAAAAGATTATTTTTTATTATTGTTAAATGATTTTGATACAATTGATAATAATAGTTCTGTTCCTTCTTGCTTTGCAAAAATTTTTATAGATAGTGATATTTGTCAAAAATTTGTAAGTAATAAATATGATATTAAAATAACTACTTTGAGTGAGTTAAATGTAAAATTTATAAATCCGGATGGATCATTAACTGATTTTAGAAATATAGAAAATAGTTTTGTATTAAAAATAACAGAAAATATATTAGTAAATAGTAATACTTATATAAATTCGAATTTAGAAGTTTATGATGATAATAGTGATGATGATAATTAATTAGTCATCTTTAAAATACAATTAATAATTCTTTCTTGATTTATAATAAATCTTAATTGATTTTCCATAACAACCATCCAATTTTCTATAATTTTATCAGAAATTGTATTAAAGTAAGTTAATACTTCATTTTTTAAAATTTTCATTGCAGGAACATCGTTTGTTAATGGAAATACTTCTGAAATACTTAGCAAATCAAAATAATTTTCTAAAATTTCATCTGTAGTTTGTTGATCAAATGTTTCTTTATCATCCTCGTTTTCATAGATATTTACAGAATTAATAACTAATTTTTCTGCAACAATTTTGTATAATATATTTTTCATATTAGTATAATCACCATCTAAAATATTATCAAAATTAAATATGTAGTTAATATTATTAACAATTTCTTCGGATGTTGAATAAGGATTTATTGATTTGAAATGATTAAATAATATTTTTCTCATTATCATTTCAATATTATAACATACAACATTTTGAGTTAAGTGAACCAAAACATCTTTAAAATATTGTAAAACTTTATTAGAATCTAGATATTTATCATTTTCAAAATAAGATCTACAAATTTTAGATAAATGTTTATAAGTTGGATATATTTTCACTAATTTATTTATTGTTTTATGATTGAAATTTTTTAGTTGATTAAATTTACCTTTGAAAAAATTATCATTAACTTCAATATCTCTTAAAGTTTTTATCATAATTACATCGTGATCATCTATATTATTTAAATATTGACTAAATCCATCTAAATAAACACCTCTATTATTATTTAATCCTAAATTTAATAATTTATCAAATGATTCTATTATTTTTTTAGTATTATATTGATTTGGATTAGATCTATTAATAGTCATTGTTTCAGGATTTAAATTACTAATAATATCATTCAAATCATCTATTTCTAATTTAGAATTATCTTGTTTATTTAATAAATCTGTAATTCTTTCATTAATTATACTATTACCATCAAAGAAATCAATAGTAGTAACTAAATTTTTTAATTGATTTACATTTAATTCATTTTTATTTTCTAATTTATTAACTTTATTTAAAATTTTACTTAGTAAATTTCTTGCAATTAGTGAATTATCATCTTTTTCTAGGTAAATTGTTGTATCAATATTTTCATAATAATTGTTATCTTGTAATCCATTTAATTTATTTATTCGAATCATATTTAATATTTTTAGATCCATTAAATTATTTAATTTATAATTATCGTCTAATTTAAGTAAATTTATAGATAAATATTTTTGAATAAAATAATGAGCCATTTCATATGATAGATTAAGATTATTCATTAAATTATTTCCAAATTTTTCATTTGTATAAATCATCTGTTCTATTTCTTTATATTGATTTTTAGTAAAAAAATTCATTATATCACGATATTTCATTTTATTAGTTTTACATTTCATATTATTTCCTAAAAATTTAAAACTATGATTTTTATATTCCAATAACATTGCATGTAGTGGTGATATGTGTTGTGTTTTATTTAACAATTCAATTAATCTAAAATCAATTCCTAATTTTTTTAGAGTATCAATGGATTTAGGATAATAATTTTGAATAATTGTATGTAATGGAGAATGTTCTTCATTATCTAGTAAATTAAAAGCAGCTCTTTTGTAAATCATTTTTTCAATTGCTCTATTATTTAATTCAAAACAATAAAATGCTTTTTGTAAATTAGTATTTGTGTAATCATTAGGATAAATTATAAATTTATCTTTTTTTTCTGGTTCTTTACTAAATTGATAATAATTAACAATATATTTTTTTTCAATTTTACTATTAGAATCTAATTTTATATCTGTAGAATTAAGTTTTAATTTGAAATCTTCAGGTGGGAATACTTCATTAATCTGATCTAATTTTTTTCCAGTTCTACCAGCTACTATTTCATTATATTTGTTAGATACCAGTAAATTAACTTTGTTTGTTAAATAATTTTTAATTAATTCTTGTATAGTTTTTATCATATAAAATTCCATTTGAATATCAGCATTATGATCATCTAATCTTATATTTAGTTTTTTTACCATAAATTTAAATTTTTCTCTTAATGTTTTATTGGTATTTTCAATAATAATTTTTTTAATATTCATATTGTAAAATTCAGAAAAAATAGAATACATTGGTTCAGGTAAAGATGATTTTTTACTTCTAATTAAAGCACCTCCAGCTTGACTGTCTTGCTGATCTTTTCTATCTTTATATCTTCTAAATGTATCTTGAATTTTTGTAGCAGCCTCATTTTTTTTTAATTCCTCATTAGTTAAACATTTATCATTATAATAATTACAGCCATCAATTGAATTACAAAGGCCTTCATCTTTATTGAGATGTTCTTGATTGCAAATACCTTCATTTGTTTGATTACGATATTGTTTAAAATAATATTGTTTTATTACTTCTCTAGATTTGTTTTTATCAGTATATTCTAATTCTTCATCATCGCCATAAAAATCATTTGTTTTATCAATCTTATCTTCTTTAATTACTGATTTTACAAAATATTCTGGGTTTGGTTTATTAATTTGGCTAATAATATCATTATATCCGAATGTATTTAAATAATTGTATCTACCTAATACTTTTTTTGGAATTTTGGTACTATTCGAGTTTGATCCATTTATATTTCCTGGTGGGAAAACAAGAATTCCATTAGAATCAAATGCTAAAAATCCTTTATTACCATTAATAGGAAATTGATAATAGAAAAATTTAGGTATTTTTATTCTATTATTTTCATTAGTTGAAAGATAATAATATAGATAATATAATCCATTTAATCTATTTATATTAATAATTATTAACTTATTATTCTGTATTAAATTACTTAGTTGATTTTTTATTTGATAGTCTTCTATTATACTAGCATAAAATTGTAATAATGATTCTATTTTTCCGATACTAGGATAGTAAAGTGTCATAATTTTTGAATAATTTTTAGCTCCATTTTCTAATGTTTGTATAACACTTATCAAATATTCATTTAATGATTTATTTAAGGTTTTTAATAATCTTATATTCTCATTTATTAAAATTTTATAACGATATTGAGAGTACCTATCAATATTACCTATATAATTTAATCCTAAATAAAGAGATTTTAAAAATTTATTTCTTTTTTCATCTTCGTATCTTTCAGGATAAGTTTTATTATCAATATAATATGCAGTATGACTAGGTAATGTATGATAATTAATATTCATTAAAATTTGTTTTTGCAAACTATCATTTAAAAATTTCTTTTTTTCAAAACTTTTAACTATTTCATCATATTTATAATAATTAAATATTCTATTTAAAATTCTATTATGTGATCTTTGTGATGGTTTTATAAAATGTTCCCTGATTAAACTAATTGTATCAACAACATGTTGTAATAATGGTGGTTGTGGCATTGATTGCCAATATACTAATATACCTTCAATTAGTTTTTCACTCATACTATTATTATATTTTCTAGATATGGAAGGAATCCATTTTAAATCATTAATCATTGAATTATCTAATTGTATTAATGGATTAACAAATAGTTTTTTGGCAAACTCGATTAAATTATAAAATTTCTTATCTAAATCATTGTCATCATTTTTTATATTAAAATTAACTTGTTCTATATTTTGATAAATTTCATTACTAATTCTTGGTGATAATAAAAAGTAAATCCATTTTACAAAATCAAGAGTATTAGTATTGTTTGTTTTTGCTCCAGATTCAGCTTGATTTTCGAATCCTGTATGATTCATAATTTTAGCAAAATCGTTAATTTTGAATGCTTGATTTACAGATAAAACTAAATTTGATTTATAATTAGCAATACCTGCAATTAATAAATATGTAGTATAATCAATTTCTTTGATTTCATTATTATCATTATTGTTATCTTGTATGTATTGATCTAACCATGTAGCTTTATCTAATGTAAATCTTTTTTCTAATTCTAATGGTGTTAATATTTGATCAATTTGATCATCTATATTAAAATCATCTTTTGCATCAAAAATATGTAAACTACATGCTAATTTTTTTTCTACATTTATTCTATTTTTTAATTCATCTATTAAAAATATTTCATTTTTATATTCATAACTTTTAAAATAATCATTTTCTTCTGCATGTTTGATATTAAATGTTGCGATTTCTAAATCTTCTCCATCACCTGGATCTAATGTTGTTTTACTAATCATTGTCAATTTATCCCAATCTAAAATATCATATTCTTGATCATCATATTCACTTTCTAAATTTTGATCTTGTTGAATAGATTGATTATTTTCATTTTCATTTTGATTCTCATTTTGATTCTCATTTTCATCATTATTTACATTAATTACTTCATTAGTATCAGATAAAGTTATATCATCAATTTCTTCATCATCATCAACAATATCACTTAAAGCAAAATCACTTGATTCAACATCAATAGTTTCATCAGAATTAGATCCACCTGCTTGAGTATTAATATTATTCTTTAAGTATTTAATTATTTCTTCTATAATATTTTTCATTAATCTTCTAATATTTTTTTTGTTATCAGCATTTCGTATAGTAGCAAAATTTAAACTTTTAGTATCTGTCCAGGAATCATTTGTTTTTGTATGTATTTCAAAATCATTAGAATTATATTCAAAATTTTTAAATTTATTAAGTACATAATTTTTTAAATCAGATTTAGCTGGTTCCACCAATTGTGTAATTAATTTACTTTTATCTGTTTTTTCATCTATATTTAATAATTTTTTATTAAAATTGATTTGAAAAGTTTCTAAAATGTTAATAAATTTATCATCATTTTCAATTTCCATTATTGTATTTTTTAATGATTCAATGAATGAATTGCTTTTAATTTGATCCCATATATCTTTCTTAGCATTAATTATATCTTTTTTAATTTTTTCATCAGATAATTTTTTTGATTTAACAAAATTTCTAATAGTTCGGTCTGGTTCACATATTTCAATTTTACCATTTAAAAGATAATGTAATGGAGTCATGTTTGTATTATCTTGATAATTAGGATCAACACCTAATTCTAGTAAATAAGATATAATTTCACAATATTGTTTTTCACATGCTAAGTGTAAAGGAGTATTATTATCTGAATTTGGCATGTCTGGATTAGCACCATTAGAAACCAAAAATTTAATAACATTAAGTCTTAATATCTCGCCTTTTAGTGGATTATCAGATTTTATAATTTTGTGAATTAAATTGTTACCATTTTCATCTATTACCGATAATGGTATTTTATTAATTGCAGAGAAATTTTTTAATTCAAAAGTATCCATATTTTCAATTTTACTAAACAATTCAGCAATTTTAGTTTC
>JACLAD010016086.1_pt1 | contig 16807 bp, 23 predicted proteins | sample 8027901 | NCBI WGS metagenome assembly JACLAD01 (sample SAMN15725071, study PRJNA655200) | protist metagenome | isolation source: fluorescence activated cell sorting (FACS) single amplified genomes of... | place: Spain: Blaines Bay Microbial Observatory, Mediterranean Sea | collected 2016-07-05 | reverse complement strand
TCAAAGAGCCGAGTAGTGAACAAGTCTATAGCATTTGCAATTTGGCCAATTTCATCCTTTCTTCTCAGATCAAGGGTCTTGGTAATCTCAAGTTCCTGAACCTGTGCAACCATTTGCTTCAACGGTTTTGCCAAGCTACTGCGCACATAGAAAAATGTGATCAGCATTGCAACAATTGAAATCAAAATTGCGATAGCAATGATCAACATAATCAATTCGTTCGTATATTCATTTACCTCAGCTTCCTCAATCTCCGAAATGATTGCCCAATTAACGTCAGGGATAATCAGTGGACTTGGATACAATGAAGACCATTTGGTTGTCTTTGTCAGAAACAGCGATATTAGGTCCTTTTAGAACTATCTATGAAAATGAGGAGTTTTTGTGCATGCACATGTTAAGAAAATACGAAGGGAATCCGCTTAGATTCCAAGCAACTATTATTCACCTGAAATATGAATTAGATAAAATTGTACACTCCGAAGTAATCAGTCAAGAACTAGACTGTAACTCCAGCGAAGGGCAAGACTGTAACTGGGAAGACTACGACTGATCAACAGCAGTTGGTGGGCTACACCATCGCAGAAATCAAATCACGGACAACAGCATAAGGAGCTAGAATGACAAAAGCAGAACAGTTCGATAAAGCATGGCGACTAGCATTTAAAGAAAATGATTTTTCTCTTGTTGATGAGATCTATCATCCTGATTACTCAGCACCAGACCCTGTTACGGGAATCATCGTTAATTTAGAAGATGACAAGGTAATTGTATCAACGATCAGGGAAACCTATGTCATAGGCTTTTTCAGACCAATTTTTGAAAGTGATGAGTTTGTCTGCCTACACAGATTTTTTGGCTCAAGAGGAGAAGAGGTCTTTTCATCCACTATCAGTGCGATTACTTACAAAGATGGAAAAATATTGAAACAGGAAACAGTTTCTGAGCCGCTAGATTACGACCCCAGCGAAGGCCAAGACTGGAAATGGGAAGATTACGAGTGATCAGCAAGCAGTTGGTGGGCTACACCATCGCAGAAATCAAATCACGGTTGAAAGCATAAGGAGAGAGAATGACAAAAGCAGAAGAGTTTGAGAAAGCATGGCGACTAGGATTCAAAGGAGATTTTTCACTTGTTGATGAAATTTATCACCCTGACTATAAATCTTTCGACTACAGAACGGGTATTGAAGCAAACATCGAAGATGACAAGGTGATTGCCTCAACACTTGGTGAATCAGTTATTTTTGGACCCCACAGAACGCTGTTTGAGAACGAAAACTTTTTGTGTATTGAGAGGTTCTCAAAGCGATTTACAAATACAACCGATCCAGATTATGGAGTGGCAATAGTTGCTGTAAATTATGAAGACAGAAAAATAATTTGGCAGAAGACAGCCACACATAGGACTGATTTTGATCCCAGTGAATATCTTGACTGGAACTGGGAGGACTATGATTGATTGGGTAGATTGAAGTTGGTAGGCTGCACGATCAGCAAAATCAAATCACGGATATCAGCAATATAGTGAGGAAGAATGATAAAAGCAGAAGAATTTGATAAAGCGAGACGACTTGCCTACAAGGGTGATTTTTCATTGGTCGAGAAGTTATATCTTCCTGATTGTACTCACTTTGATCACAGAGTAGGGATGGAACTAAATTTTGACATGCAGAGTGCGGTGATGTCGGCTTATGAAAACATCACCTTTGGGCCTTATCGGGTAATTTACGAAAATACAGATTTTTTATGCATACACCGTTATGTCAGAAATAGCCTCACACGAGAACCAGCTTATTGGTCCATGATTTCGGGTATTAATTATAAAGATGGCAAAGTCATTCGACATGAGACTACAAGGGAAGATTTGGATTATGATCCCGCAGTTAATCAGAACTGGAACTGGGAAGATTACGAGTGATCAGGACGTCGTTGAAAAGTTTCAAAGGAAGGAGAATCGATGGCAAATGCCTTGGTGGGTAAAACCTCAGTGACTTACGTTTGGATTGTGCCGACCCTAGAGGGAGTAGAAGCACTAAGAAATTTTTTTGATGACCATGTCAATTTCATGGGCGTAAAGAGTTATCAACATGGGCCTTTAAGACTACTCCACTATTTCATCTCTGAGGGACCAGAATGGGTTGATCACGATCCAATTTTCAAAGGCAAGTACCCTGAAAAAACAGGTAGAACCGTCTTCACGTTGACCGAAATATATGAGACTGATGATGGTTTGTTTCATCACTGTATAGAATCAAATGATTTTCGACCCGAATTTGCTGAAATCGCCTCGGCGCATAAAATAACGGGCCACTCATTTAGTCATCTAAAAGTCACCCATAGTCTCTGGGACTGACAGGTTGCGCAGTCAACAGTCTCTTTCAGGTGAACGGAGAGGCCTAGTCGTTTGAAACATTTGTGCAGGGGTTGGAATCGCATCACGGAGAATTTGCTCAAGGTGATGCGAGGTGTTGCTGACTAACTTAGCGGATTTTGAATCTGCAGCAATTCCCGATGGAAAGAATTAGCAACTCCAGAAGACATGAACGCATTTATAATTTCTTGGTGTTCTGAGCTGTTCTTCATTTTTTCACCTGCCTCCTCCATCTCAGCTAAGCTATTCCACTCTCTCTACCATTGAACGCTATTCAGAGTGTGAGGGGAGCTAAATGGTTGGAGCCATTTTTTTCTGGGGATGCCACCTAAATTGTCTTCACAAACAGTGAATTTTTTTTCAATTTCCATCAACTTTTCCCAGTTGCCAGTTGAGACCGTCATCGTAAATCGTTCAATATATTTCGACATTTCTGACTCCTCTGATTGGTTAAAAACCCATCCAATAGGATGGGAGGTAAAAATGAAATTATTTTATTCAACAATTGAAGTCAAGTTAAGGACCTGCTGACAAGCTTTAGTTGGAAATTTTTGGGCAAGAATTAATGCGATTCAGAATAACCAAATGATTACCTCTTCTTGGCTAACAAAGAAGCTTTTGCTTTCTGGATGCGAAGATGGGGGGCGAAACCAAGATCGATGGGCTACTTGCTAGACAACATTCACATTCTCATTGAGCGAAGGCCGGATACTTTGGAATCAATACTTTGGGACGCTGAAGCCCAAAAACTATCTGGTCCAGCGCTGGTTGGGTTTGTAGTGAGTGAAATCAAAATAAGAATTCCAGCATAAGGAGAGAGAATGACTAGAACTGAAGCATATGAGAAAGCTTGGCGACTGGCTATGAAAGGTGACTTCACCCTTGTTGATGAAATTTATCATCCAGATTACAAGGCTATAGATGTTACTACGGGCATAGAACACAACCTTGCAGACGATAAAGCTGTAGTTTCTTCATTTGCAGAGGAAGTTATAATTGGACCCTACAAGACGTTAGTAGAGTCTGAAAATTCTTTGCAAGTACACGCTTTCAGCAGATTTAAGGACAAAGAAATTTTCAATTCAGGGAAAACGTCTATCACCTACAAGGAGGGGAAGATAGTTACCCAAACATCAACTATGGAAGATTTAGACTACGACCCCAGCGAAGGTCAGAACTGGAAATGGGAAGATTACGAGTGATCAGCAAGCAGTTGGTGGGCTACACTTTCGCAGAAATCAAGGCAAGGACAACAGCATAAGGAGAGAGAATGTCTAAATCTGAAAAATATATTAAGGCGTGGGCTCTGGCATTAAAGAATGATTTTTCCATAGTAGATGAAATCTATCATCCAGATTATAAATCGTTTGATTTTAGGACAGGCATTTATGCGAATCTTGAAGATGACAAAGTTATTGTTTCCACATTAGACGAAGAATGTACTTATGGCCCATATGAAGTAATTTATGAAAATGATGAGTTTCTATGTTTTTACAAGTACGTAAAATCTCAAATAGAGGGAGAAAATGAACCATCATTTGATACTTTCATGCACGCCATCAATTACAAGGACGGGAAAATAATAAAGCAGAAAACTACAGTACAAGAATTAGATTTTGACCCAAGTGAGTATTTCGACTGGAACTGGGAAGATTACGAGTGATCAGCAAGCATTTGGTGAGCTACACCATTTTTTAGGACTGTTACTTATCTTCAGCAAAATAATTTTCCATCACCCACTCCAACTGTTCATCACCTGCTTGGCCTTCAAAAGATTTCTTGATGCATCCATTGTCTCGTAACCAATTGAGTTTTAACTCAATATAATTTTCCCATTCTGGTTCGAACTGATGTGGATCATCAAATGCCCCCAGAATAATTGCGGCACCTCCCACGTCGTAGGCATCAGCTTTTGAATGTACCATCGTGCCACACGCTGGACAAAAGTAGTGACGTACAGGTAGACCACTCTCACCTTTGGCCACGTATTCACGGGTTTCCCCGGTGAATTGAACGTTGGCACTATCATCAAACGTTACGAAAACAGCTACTGTTCCATAGAGTCTTCGGCAGCGCATGCAATTGCATTAAAAGACCATCCAAGGATCTGCTTCTGCTTGAAAACGAACCTTCCCACAATGGCAACCACCTTGATGCTTGATCATAGAATCTCCGCATTGATGTGTTGTTTGTTTTGCTGTGAACAGAATAGCATCCTGATGAATACAAGATTTGCCGAGATAACTCCCACCATAGGCATTTGAAGTCAAGGCACAGAAGCCAATGAAATAGTATATATTTTATCAAAAATCATTCCTTATCCAGCCAATACGCAGCTTGATTCCCTAATCAAGCAAGCCCAACCAAACCAGCGATATCAGCGATTCTGGAGTTTCTCAGAGGCACTCCAGCAGCAAGATTGGATAGCCCGTAATCCCAGACAGTAAGCAGGCAATCCACCTGATTTGGAGTTACCCCTCCGGCTGTGCTATAATTAAAAATCTTCATCAATGAAATCGGCAGGTATTCCAGACCCCCCACGGGGTCAGGAACCTGCCTTTTTCTTTTGTACATCCCTTCAAGGAACTAAATGACAGCAGCTACTCTAGCCTCCCCACAGCAGAGATCAGAGAAGATCATGAGCCACAATGAAGCACTTGGAATGATGGAGGGCTTAGCGATTGGAGATGCACTAGGAGCTTATCTAGAATTCTCTGACCGTAGAGAGCCAGATGAATATATCACCAGATATCAATCAGGAGGCCCACACAAGCTAAAGGCGGGCTACTGGACAGATGACACCAGCATGTCTATAGCGATTGCAGATGCTCTGCAGCTAGCTAAAGGAGAGTTTGACGCACACATCGTGATGCAGAATTTCTGTGACTGGTTTACTGGAGGTGCCTTTAGCAGTACAGGAGCTTGCTTCGACATTGGCATGACCTGTCAGGCTGCTCTGCAGAAGTACATGCAGGATAAATCCAATCCTTACTGTGGTGGTACTGATGAGTATTCCAGTGGCAATGGAGCAATTATGAGGATGGCTCCTGTAGTGATTGCTGCTGCATCAGAAAATGAATGTGTGGATCACGCACTCAAGCAAACCATGCTGACACATGGTTCTGCTGAGTGCCTGCTCTTTAGCGAAGCGTTTGCTAGAGAACTCTGGTGGGGAAAGACTCTACCAGAATATAACAAGCTTAGGCTTGATAGAGGAACACCAAGAGAGGATGTCAAAAGCTCTGGTTATGTCCGGCACACCTATGAGGCTGCGTGGTGGTGTGTACAGAATACTTCAAGCTTTGAGGCAGCGGTTATTGAAGCCGTCAATCTTGGTGGAGATGCAGATACAATTGGTGCTGTGACAGGACAGATTGCAGGCAGGATCTATGGAGAGACAGGCATCCCAGATTGGATGTATGAGGGGCTCTATGCTGCCGATGCGATCAGGCATCTAGCCCATGAGCTACATGAGCTTTCTTTTTTAAGGTATGGCAAGAGGGTAGGGTGAGTTTGCATTGCCTTCATCGTAAAAGGATTACGACCTTTCTTTTAAGTAAAATCTTCCATTGAAAGAGTTGGTTTGTCTGTGCAGATTCTCAATTACTTAAAAAAAATGAAATTAATTTGATAACAAGAAATTTATAAAAATTTATTTTATAAAGTAAAAATCATCATTTTACTTTAACTATAAGAGCCTTAGTTCCACTACTTCCAGTACCATAAAAACCTCCACTATTATCTGTAGTTATACCTTGCATAAATGAACCATATAAATTAGTTGAAAGATGATTTCCTTCACTATCAAAACTCGTAATAAATCCAGATGTATACTCTGGTTTTTCTTGGCCAAATAATGCTCCTTCAGTTGATCCAGATACATGGATATTACCGTTGTCAGAAACATGGATATCACGTCCATCATCAATTGCAGAAGAACCAAATAATTTTGACAAAATCTGATCTCCTTTTTGATCTAATTTAAGAATTATCAGATCTGAACTATGCGTAGTAGAGTATAAGTAAGTATTGTCCAAATTATCTACAAACAAATCATAAGGGGCCATCTCTTGAAATGTTTCATAAATCCACAATACATTCCCGATAGAATCTGATTTTGCGATGTAAAGACAAAAAATATTAGCATTTTCCGAACATTTTTTTGATCCAGTAATATAAAAATTATCATTAATATCAGTAGTAAATGCTGTAATTTGAAGACTATTACCATCTGATTCTAAAAATTTAATTTCATTCTGTACTGGCAATGTACCATCTGAGTATAGAGTGAATATATATTGTGATTTTTGATCAAAGAAACTTATAAAAATTCTATTTTCATTAACTCGGAAAGATAATCTGGAAGAGTAATTTGGTGTGATGTCAAAATAATTTTCCCAGACAAATTCCCCTTCAACTGTTAATGAAAGAATATATATTTTTGAATTTTGATTGGAGTTGTTGTTGTATTCACTAGCATATCCGGTTACATAAATATTCCCATTGTTCTCAGCAATCCTCATTTCACCTTGAGTTAAAATGTCTTTTTCAATTGTCCATACTTCCTCGCCATTTGTATTATATTTTTTGATAAAAAATTGTGAATTATCATAGTTCTGTGTTCTGCCTAACATATAGATTTTCCCTTCGGAATCTGTGACAATATCGTGGCCATCGATCCAACCATTACCATCACTTCTTTTAATCAATTTTTGTCCATTTAGATCCTATGCTATGAGTCTGTTGTTGACCAACACTCTCCTGAGTGACCTCAAGTGTTTGGGAATCATTTTGACCAGATGATCCCGATCCTCCCGCTGCACAGGCATTCAAAAGAATTGTAGTGGTGATTAATAAGACTGGAAGAAAGAAGACTTTTTGGTTCACAATAAACTTTTGGGTCAGGTGCTATTTGAATAATTTGTAACTTAATTGCAACACGATGATTAGACTATAATCCAAGGATTTCTAATTGGGGAGGACGACTGGGGGAAAGTACTTTCTGGAAAGGTAAAAAATTGCTCAGGAAGCTCTACATCTACTAGTCTCAGAGCAAAACGGGTCAGGGTTTTTCAGGCCGGCAAGCCATGAAAGACCCGCCTCTTATATATATGCCCCCTAATCAGTATATGCAGCGGATAGGATTCTCATTAGCATCACCCCTCCTTGAGGAGTGCAGGATTGCCTGAGTAATCCTGCGTCCTCCTTCCTTGGAGGGTTCTATTGGAGATACCCCGCTGTAGCAGTCCGTTGAATCACAGATTACCCTTAGATCAATCAGTTGCAGATCCCTTCTGTTCACCTCTTCTGTGATGACATCATTGAACAGTGCCAGTGCGGTTAGTGCTTCTTTTGGCAAGGTGGGCCCTGCGGGAATTTTGTTGTAAATGGTACACACTCGAATCAGATCCTTCTCATAGACCTCCAGCATTTTCTTCAGCACCAACAAGTAGTTTCTTCTAAATGTGTCCATAACCAGTCCAAGCTTTGTGAGTGCTTCGAAGACATTGTTTGTAGGCTCACTCAGCACTGGGGAACTCTGAAGGGCATCATTTCCTCCAATCGACAGCACCGCACCAATATCTGCCTTGGCGCCTCCCTGCTGTTTGAGTACGTCAAGACAATGAATTGTGGTGTCGCCATCCACTGCTAGTAAATTCACAGGAACTGGACTGATAACAGAGATCTGCTCGATCACACTATCTCCTGAATCCACGTAGGGTTGGTTGTCGAATATAGAGTCACCAATAAGGTCAATAGCTTGGATCATGGGTCCTTTGATTAGATTTGGTGAATGGTCTGGCTAGATGTTGAAGTAGCAAAAAGATGGAAGTAGATCTCTTTACAGAGTAAGAGGATCTACTTCCTGTTTTCATACTGTTTATCCAGTTTACAGGTTGTAATAGATTTTATCTCAGGCTATCCCACCAAGACAGAATAAAGTGCACCGAGTCAAATACCCCCCCCCGTTCTATCAATTCCCGTAATCCTGCTTTTTTTAGGGATCATCACGATGAAAAATCAGTTTACTTTCTTTTGGCAAAAATACATTCAAAAACATTGATATGCGCTTTGGATGAAAGCGCATATGAAGGCTATCCAGCCTGCAAAACGTTTAAGTAGAAGAATCAGTAATTTAGACAGGTAAGCCCGACAGCGTCTTGACGAATTGTAAAAATTGATATACGATTTAGTAAAATATTTGATTAAAACGAATATAATAGGAGAGATCATGGCAAGAGCATTTACACAGAATGAAGTCAAATTAATCAGGAAGATGTTGGGAGATCGTAAATCAGGTCTTCGGGATTTAGCGCTCTTTAATACAGGCATATCCACAATGCTCAGGACAAGCGATTTACTCAATCTCAAGATGTCAGATGTCTGGGCTGAGAAGATCCAGAAGGATTTTAGCGTGAGGATGAAGAAGACAGGAAGACCTGTAACCGTGTTACTCGATGAATACTCACAGACTTCTTTAACAGAATGGATTTATGAATCTAAGAAAGAGAGAGGAGATTGGCTTTTTACTGGTTTGACCAGCCGAACCAAGGATAAACCCATTACTTCTGCACATCACAGACTCCTTGTAAAGCAGTGGTGTAATGCTGTGGGGATCCACCCTCAGGGGAAGAGTACCCACAGCCTAAGAAAAACGAAGGCTTCTCTTGCCTACAAACAAACAGGCAATCTAGAAGTGGTGCGTCAGGCCCTTGGACACACCAATCTCAGAAATACAGCCACGTACTTGGACGTGGATAATGAAGAGATGGTGTCAATCATGGAGAAAGTGAAAGTGTGATTTAAGAAAGCGGAGGATTGTCGGTGGAGAAAGGATTTCAGCACTGTCTGAGTAGAAAGCTGAATCTGATATTGGTCGTTATTTTACAACAGGAGGGGTTATGAAGATATAACTGAACTAGTCACAGCCATTTTGTGACTGAAGGATTCTGCTAAAGCAGCAGAGATGGATCCGGTGGGTGCTGTAACACCCACAGATCCGATGCCCAAAATTGGAGTCACAGGGCGGTGACTTTGCTTAGAAATAGCCAAATAAGCTTCTTAGTTCCTGCCTTAAAAGTCCAGACTTTCAGCATGAAAGACCCTGCACTTCTGTGACTCCTTATTAAAAAAACATTCTCATAAGGAGAACAAAATGCAATTACTTGATTCAAGTAATATTAATTCAAATGATTCAGAAAACGTACTGACGGAGTGCGGCAAGTCTTTGGCTGAAGATTCCTACAGACAGGAAGAACACCAGAAGCCTATTGCCTCCTCAAGGCAGGACTCTGTATTTCTGAAAATGGGGTTAGAAATTGAGCAATGTAGAAAAATTATTCATTTCATCTCTCCGGCAGACCACACTTGGACTAGTGTAGGCTCAGCCTTGAAGCATGAACTTGGATATCAAGGCTATGATCTTTGGTTGGAGTGGTCTTGTAGTTCAGACGAGTGGAGTAATGACTATGATTTTCAACAAGTCTGGGATGAGCTATCTCCTCAAGACATTACTATGAGCTCCCTCATTCATTGGGCTCACCTCAATGGGTGGTAACCTGACACACCAATCCTAGATGTTAGTGATCTGCGTCAACAACTGCCAAGGATACCTCGGGGTATTCTTGGTGTTGAGGTTGAGACTCATCTAAAACTATTGGCGGAGAGCCAAGGTAACCTGCCCTATGAAGCTGCTTTTTGTTGTTTTCTTGGGGCACTGAGCTTTGCAATAGGTGGCAACAAGACTCTTTATGTCCAAGAGGGCTGGAAGGCAAAAGGACAACTCTGGCTAGCTTTAGTAGGAGCATCTGGCTTTGGTAAATCTCACATCCTAAATGCTTGTGGAATGGGATTCTTAAAACAGCAAGAGATAGAAGAAGCAGAGGCAGCCAAAACAGAGTTCGAGGAGGCTTGTATCAATCTGCCTGAAGGGGAAGCACCTAGAGCGCCAAACAATACACGTAGGCTGACTGCAGATTCTATTACTACGGAGGCACTTTTCCACCACGCTGCCAAAGAGGTTAACGAGGCAGGATTTGGTGTATACGCTGATGAAATATTAGCTGTTGTCAATGGTATGGATCAGTACAAAGGTAAGGGCGGTGATCAACAGGCTTGGCTGACAATCCACAATAATGGGCCCGCAGAGATGACTAGGATAGGTGAAAACCGGAAGATCAAAAGTTGCTTTGTGCCTCTACTGGGTGGGATTCAGCAAGCAGAACTAAAGAAACTGATTGGTTCTGAGAAGCAGGGCAATGGTTTTGCGGCAAGATTTCTGATGTGCCATGCAGAGAGAGGTGAAGTGTTAGAGGTAGAACGGAGGCTAGAGCTTGGGAGGATGATTTCTGATAATAAGGTAAGGGCACATATTGAAGCCATGTTCCAGAAGTTACTCAATATTCGTGATGAAAAAGCCGTGATCACGATGACACCTGAGGCGCAGATGCACTTTCTCCGATATATGAAATACTTGGATGATCTGGCCATTGCAGCGGAACTAGCAGAGGAGTCAGCATATAGAAAATTTCAGACTTATATCTATCGTGTAGCGCTACTAATCCACTATTGGTCTGAACTTCAGGTGGATCGTGATCCCGATAGTCAGGAACTAGGACTCCATGTTGCTGAGCAAACAACCTACATTATGGAATGCTTCCGAGAGAGTATGCTTCATTCCTATGGCATTATTCAAAGCTCAATTGGAGATCAGGCGCTCCAATCAGTTATAGATAAAGTGCGGGCACTGGGAAGGCAAGCGACAAGGGAGCAGACCAAACAGAGTTTGCGCAAACCCATTTCTAGGATTTTGAAGATCGAATTTAAAGAAGGATATAAGAAGGCTGGCGAACTGATTGATGAACTCTTGAAAAAAGGATTCTTGGCTGAAGATCAAGATTTGAAGATCTTAAAGATCGGTACAGAGGTACAGAAATAAGCTTCTAGGCCCTCTTATTCTCAACCAATTCACTCTGTTTGTCCTCTGTACTCAAAGTACAGAGGTACAGAGAATGAGGGGTAGAGATTCTGTACTTCTGTGCTAGTAGTACAGTACAAGGACAGAACTTAATAGTTTGAAATTAAAAGATATTATAATGTTTTCTGTGCGTCTGTACCAAATATCTGGGATCACTACTCCGTAGTTATTTGGCCTAACGAAGCTAATTTACATTCATCGCTCTATGAGTAGTATCATTAATGTCTATTAAATAGTTTTTTTGTTAATTCCTGTGTAAGGAGAATCTATGCAGAATTACGATGTAACCAAGCTCAGAATAGGTGAGGCAGTACCAAAGCAGGTGCTACTGGATGAGTCTGCAGCAGCAGATAGATTAAGCCTTTCCCAACAGGTATTAAGGCTCTGGAGGCAGAAACGAAAGCAAGGTCTAGAGGCTCCAGTCATCCCTTTTGTTAAGCTAGGTCGCTTGGTCAAGTACCGGCAGGTGGATTTTGATCAGTTCCTAATGGAGCAGCTTTATGCTAATTAAACGTGTTCCGGCCAAAGCAACTTGGGAATCTGTCCAGCAGACGTCTGGTTTAGACAGACAGCAGACACTTCAGACAAGTCATCAAGTGGTGATGTAAGACTGATTGAAGCTCTCAACTCAGAAATTATCCACCTGAAGACAATGGTTTCTGAAGAGAGGGATGATCACCGCACGGTCGGCTCTTCTTTTCTATGTGTGGTGCCTTTGCTGAATATGAGCGCTCCATGATCCAAGAGAGGGTCACTGAAGGAATCAAGGCTGCTAAGGAGAGAGGGACCAAATGTGGAAGACCAGTCAAGGCAGATGAGAATATTAAGTCAATGGCTGTTGCTCTCCATAGCAAGGGGCTTCCTAAAAAAGAAATCTGCCTGAGACTTGGTGTAGGCCGCTCCACCGTTTATAGGGCTATTAGTGAGGTGATTTGAATTAACAGATATTTCCTTCTTATCTAATATATTAAATAGGAAAATAGACATGACTAAGATAATTAATTCATCAATATGAATAACTGCATCTTTATTTTTCTTAATAATGGTTTTCATCTCTAATAATGCTAATGCCATTGAAATCTCATTAGGCATTAAGGAAAGCATCGCAAATATAACAAAGTTACACTGTGAGTTTGATCACAGTAAAACCAGATATTGGAGACCAGAAAGAGTCAAAGAAGACAAGGAACTTGAAGAGTTTAGTGATTTTATGTCTAGCTTTGTAAAGAAGAGGCTTCAGGGTTATCAAGTGACAACTTCGACTCTTTGGACAAGGTTAGCACATACATTTTTTTCTATTAATTCACTTTACTGGGATAAATTTGATGAACCATCTGAAATCATATGTGGTTTGTCCCTTGCTGACTCTGATGAGTGTAATAAATATTATTCTCGTTTTGATGATTGGGAAATGACAAAGACCCTAAACATGATAACAGATGATTCTGGAAATTCCTTATATGGTGAAGAATCAATTCTTGTAAAGTACAAAGTTCACCCTATACACCATTATAGTAAGAGTGATATTGATAAAGTTAATTTCGATAAACACTTTTCTAATTACGTTATATTTAAATCTATGGAAAATATGATTTCTAGAAAAAACGGATCTTTTATAATGGATGTAACTGTGGCTGCCGCAGATCGCGACAGAGACATTCGAGCTAAATTCCCAAATACAATTGAGAAGAGATGGAATGTATATTTAATTCTTGAAGGAACCTGCTCCATTGATGAGAGCAAAAGGCTTTTTTAAGAATTATTTAATTCTGCCTAAACATTTGTCTCTGCAGAACCTGCAGCTATTTTCATTTCAAGAGATATGGAGGTGAGCTATGGGATACAGGCCAGTTAGGACAAGGATGGGAACCCCAATGCATGCTGCTCCTTGGAACTTGCCAAGTGCCTATGATGCTCTGGAACTACAGATCAAACGTGTGGATGAATTCCTTGAAACCAGTAGTTTCCAGCACCCAGAGATTAGTCTAGAAGCAATCATTCACTGGGTAAAACATCTTGGTTGGTTTTACATTGATGTGAGCTATCCCAATTGGGGTGGCTCCGATCCGCCCCAATGGTTGGATGGTGCTAAGAATCTTGCAAAGACTCCCTTCTGGAAGAACCCACCTAAGGCATTTGCAGCGATCCTTGCAGATAGTGATCTGCCCATGAATCAACGGATGCTGAGAGGCTACAGCATCTGTAGGGTCGTTGGGTACATGGGCATGGTACTCTGGGAGCCTTCAAAAGGTCTTGCCTACCCTGTGGAACCTTGCTGGAGCCAAGGCAAGGAGGCAGCTTAGACTTTCTTTACTGAAGGCATCATGAAACTCAAAAACCTCTGGCTATTACTGATCCTGCTACTAGTCCCAGCCTATTCCTTTGCGGAGTGTCCAGCCTATGACCGTAAGGCCTGGAAGCATTGGGTGGATGTAGACAGGGATTGTCAGAATGCCCGGCATGAGGTCTTGATTGCTGAATCCACTACCTCAGTTGGCTTCAATACAGAGAAAGGCTGTAGGGTGGTTTCAGGGAGCTGGAATGACCCCTACAGTGGCAGAACCATCACGGATGCCAGCAAACTCGACATCGATCACCTGGTCCCACTCAAGGATGCCCATGAATCTGGAGGCCATGCCTGGGATGCCTACAGAAAGCGAGACTACGCCAATGATTTAAGCGATCCAAACACCTTGATTGCAGTAGATCGTGGACTAAATCGCCAGAAAGGTGCAGGTGATCCAGCAGAATGGTTGCCACCAAATCAGGCTTATCAAGCAGAATATGCTGCAGCTTGGGTTGCTGTGAAGGTGAAGTGGGGATTGACAGCAGATGCCAAGGAAATAGCGGTGTTGCGTAATATCCTTGGATCAGAGGCAGAGCTGCCCATCATGGCAGAGGAGTGCAGTGGGGCAATCAATCCATTTAGCGCCAAGTTGCCTGTTGCTCGTGTGGATTGCTCTGCCAAGAAATACTGCAAGGATATGAGTATCTGTGATGAAGCGAAGGCGTATCTGATCCAGTGTGGAATGAAGAATCTGGATCGAGATGGAGATGGTGTGCCTTGCGAAGCGTTGTGTGATTAGTCAGGAAGGATCTTCTGGATTGTGCTTTTCGAAGATGGATTGAACGAATGAATGTCTACAGCAACTTTCTGGAACGTTTTGCAACGAACCTGAACTACTTATAATTGTTTGATGACAATTATGGATTCAGACCTCAACAGCGGACCATTTTACCTAATTCGGAGGGAAAAACATGCATATTAGTTTTCGAATCATAGGAATTCTATTCTTTCTCTTTATGGCTATATTTTTTGATTTTCGGAATGGAGAATTACGATTTGAGATGCTGACTGGGGTATGTGAAAACTATGATTTCTCAATGCAGAAATGTGCTTCTGGAGAGAATTTAAGTACCGTTAGTCTGTTGCCTTTGTTTTTTGATCCACCGTCAATCTTACTAATTTCTGTTATCACTTTTTTGGGTTCAGCCTTTAGAGGACTTGGTGTTGTGGGCTCCTTAGATAAAGCCTCACATTTGGCTAAAGATGTCGGTGAATTGGGTGCAGCTATAGGAGCAATTCATACTTTTATGGGTGTTTTTAATGAAGCTGCCATTTCGCAAGCATTTGGCTTTGTATTTTCAGCCTACTTTACAGGGCTTAGCATTTCTTTAATTTGTTCAGCATTAGCAAATTATCTACGATCCAAGGAGTTAATTTATACAGGATCATGAAGAATATGGATCTAGATGAAGGTGGAATGGATGTGTGTTGATTTGTGTAAGAAAAAACCTTTTCAGTACTTTTGATAACAGAATTCAGCCTATCTTTTCAGATGGATTCCATTGATGCTGATATCAGAGATTCAGTTGAATTGAATGCATTCTGGTGTTGAATCCACATCAAGTTCTGGATTCCATCGCTCACCACCCTTCCCTGACCCAAATGAAGCACTTTTATTGTTGAAAGGTAGATCATTCAGAGGGGACTGAAAGTACATTTCCATCTGAGGAGAATTCCTGAAGTTTTCATACAGATTTGCTAGATGGCTTTTTTCGCAGGCTTCGAGAATCTCTGCAGGGTTTTTGTTCTCACAGGGAATCAATTCAAAAAATCGAATCAGGCAGGCATATTGATCCAGCATTTCAAAGAGCGCAAAATCGGCAGCAGATGCAGCACTACCCACAAGAAAGTAATTTGTCGATGAGGATTTTTTTGATTCCAACCATCTTTCTATTTTTTTAAATGAACCCCTGTCTGCAACCATAGTCGCATCAAATAGTGCTGCTGCTGCTTGTTGTTGATTTTCATGTTGAGCATACGCAAATTCGACCATCTTGTTTCTGACATCCATTATCTCACAAAGAAGCTGCTCGCACTGGGAATTTTCATTGCTATCAGAGCCTTGCATATCTAGCTCACGAGCCAAAAGGGTCATACAAGCTATGGATTGAGCAACAATAGTCTCTTCATCAGCATCCTGAATTTCAACGTAAGGCAAATTGATAAGAGGATTTATTTTTTGAAGTGCTGGCTTTGCCTCCAAATGCCAATGCGAGCCCTCCACAGAAAACCCATCCTGAGTTTGAACTGCTGTCGTTTTGTAGAAAATACATTTTAAAGGGACACCAGAATAGAGAACCATTTGTCGTAGAGGAGCACCTAAGCCCTTGGTGCTCCAATAGGCTACTGTAATTTCTGAGTTATTCTTTGGCATTTCATCGCCTAAAAAATATTAAGGAAATAAAAAACTGAACTGTTCAGTTTGTAATGAATATTTTGGGAGATTACAAGGAACCAAATAGCCCATCTCACCACCGTAACCCAGTGTCTTGGCGTGTCCATGTCCCGCATAATAGATCAGCAGTCGATTTTCTGGATTGGCCTCTTTTTCAAAAATGAAGTCCTCAATGGTGGCCTCCAGTTGTTGCTTGTTTGGATCTTCCAGAAGTTGGACTTCAAAACCATTGTCTTCTAAGGCCTTTTGCACCTCGATTACGTCTTCTTTGACTCCAGCGAGCTTGGACCAGCCATTGGTATAATTACTCACCCCAATCACCAAGGCGTGAGATTCCTCTTAGATGTAGGAGATGGATTCTTCTTGAGCCGTGATGGCTTCAATGCGGACAGGTTGAATGGCACGAGTCTGGGCCAATATCAGTTGGGTTGCTGAGAAGAGCACCCCGAGTACGAACAACGCACAGATGGTGGGTTTGTGACCCGACATGATGAAGCCCTGCAAACAATAGTCGGATTTGTTTTCGGTTTATTGCGGCAGTTATTAACTTGGCTTGGTAGAGATTTGCAAGTGTTTGTAGATCAAAAATTAGAGGGGCTTCTGATGCAAGGCGCTTTTAGGGGAGTTTGAAAAGGTGAAAGAGATTGTGACCCCAACCGATAATAAAAGGCGCCTGAATCAGATTCTATTCACTATGAAGGCTATACAGTTTGG
>JACLAD010007062.1_pt1 | contig 16808 bp, 16 predicted proteins | sample 8027901 | NCBI WGS metagenome assembly JACLAD01 (sample SAMN15725071, study PRJNA655200) | protist metagenome | isolation source: fluorescence activated cell sorting (FACS) single amplified genomes of... | place: Spain: Blaines Bay Microbial Observatory, Mediterranean Sea | collected 2016-07-05 | reverse complement strand
GTTGAATGGCTTCACGAGTCTTCTTAAAAGCGAATCGGATAATGAGAAATTCGCAATCCTTTTCCACAAGCTCGCCTCTACCTTCTCTAGCTCTGTTGGTTCTAAGAACATAGATGTGCTTCAGCGAGATACAAATGGCCATTGTTGCGACGTGAGAGTGATAATATTTTTGATAAATTGCTTCAGGTACATGGATCAGCCAATCATTGCAGACATGTTACTTCTGTATTTCTCATCAAGTGATAACAATAAGCCAGTCAATTCAAATCATACTCCTAGTGCAAGTAAGAGTGCGAAGAAGGGTAAGAGTAGTGCTAAGGAGAAAATAGATCACAATGAGTTACTCGCTTCTATAATTCACGAGATGGGTGAAATACTTCTGACTCTACCGACTTCTATTCATGACGACAATGGTAGCAATATTCAGGAAAGTCATGATCAAGGAGAGGGAAAGATGGATGTGGACGAGCAAAGGGTTATGACTCCTCTAGTATATATAGATCATGTGTTGGAGTTTCTAGCAGATCTTCTGTCTATTACGAAGACACGCCCATTCACTATAAATATGATGAAACAATATCATTTGATGTACAAACTGAGCACTATCGGTCTAAAGCCTACGAGTTCTACAGCGAACATGTATCATAGGGTCTTAGAAATGTTAAATTTCCATCTGGATGTTCAGACAGGACGCGTATTGCCAGAGAGTGAGATTTCAAATATTCGGCAACAAATATTATATTCACTTCAGAAAGAAGCTTTCAAGTACGATAAAGACGCACTCCAAGATATCGTGTATAGCAGCATCGGTCAGTTGTCGAACACGAGCTTTTTGAAACAGTCACTGAGTGTATTAACGGAAAAACAATTGCAAGAGCTTGCTCTTCGGTTGAAGGTGGTTGAGAGTGACGAGCAGGGTGGAGAGCCGGAAGTATTCCAATTTATCGATGCATTGTGTTCTGCTGCTCGTGATGGGAAGGGAGAGTACGGACAGGGTCGAGAGGACTACCGTCGTTCTTTATTAATTGAGCTCATCATTCAAACATATGTACCCAGCACTGGGTGTAAGGATGGGTACATTGTCAGCGACCTCTCATTGTATCCTGACGAAAACTTATTATACAATAGTTTTGGTATTCCAGACACTGGACGTAATCAAGGAGTGCACCGAGCGGGTTGGAACACCGCCTTGGCATTACCAAAATTAAATCTTCAGTACCTCACTTTACTGGATTATCTGTTCAGACAATTCTCTTTGTACCGCTTAGAATCCGCTTATGCAATTCGAGAGGACATTCATGTAGCTGTAAAAGGCATGAAATATAAACTTGCGAACCTTGCAAATAGTAATCATATGTCTGGTGATAAGGGAGCGAGGTTCACCGGGTGGAGCTCCCAGGCCACTCCCATTCTAAATCTGAGTATCAAAGAGGTGCGTACATAGCTTCATCTCCTCCTCCGCATTCTATCTATGCTTATTCCTTCCTCATCTTCTTCCCATGCATATTCAAAGGAGGGGAGGGGAAGGCTACGGTGGTGGATAATACCAGTGGCTGTGTAGCCAGCCTGACATTCCCCAGTTTTATTACAGATATTAGTGGGACGTGGCTTTTGCACGAGTATGCTCACGTCTATCACTTGGCCTTTGATCAGACCACCTGTTCACAGACAATCGCGCTAACAGCTGCTTATGAGAACAGTGTCAACAACAAGACAGCTATTCTCGCGGCAAATGGGGACGTGACAGACTATTATGCGTGGTCAAACGAAAAGGAGTACTTCGCAGAGCTATCGGAAGCCTATTTTGCAGTCGCTCCTGATGTGACCGACTCTGGCGATTGGCCCAGGGATCGAGCCCAATTGATGGCTCAAGATCCACAGGGATACGATGCAGTGCGAGATCTTTGGATGATGACACAGGCTGAGGTGGATTCATGCATGGCTGGTTGTACGCCACAAAGTGATGGTAACAATTATGATGATGACATGGGCACCACTATGATCATCGGTATTAGCGTTGGAGCGTTTGTGGTTATAACGAGTGTCGTTGTATTAGCGGTCTATTTCATTTTCTATAAAAATACTGGCATCAATGTGCTTCCTCAGGAGAAGTATGACAAGAGCGTGGAGCTCACTCAGATAGACGAGATGGAAAAGATGGTAAATCAAGAAGACAATGATCACCATCTTCATGAGGACGCTATGGTCGCAGAAGTTGAAAAAGAGAATGGAATACAAATATAGACGTCAATAATATAGATGCAAAATTTCAAACAATCATAATATACACTGACTGGCTACATTTACATGCAGTCATCTTCGTAGTCCTCAATCAATACTCATCATCTTGGCATTGGCATCCACTGTAGTACCATGCACAGTGATGGTATTGGCATCTTCCGCCTGGTAATGTATATAATCAAACACATTTGCATACGATTTCTGTCTCTGTTTTGCTTCCCGCTCTTTCAACAATGCCTTCTCTTGTTGAGCCATCTTTTTCTATTTTGTTCCTTCTGGTCCATGATATGCTCTCGTGCTCTCTCTTGCTGCAACTCGGCCTAATCAGGGAATCGCTCCTCCTTTGTTTCGTTCAACACATTCACAATGCTGCTCTCCTTGGTCACCTCATTCGCTTCACATGGCAAGGGTCTAGGTGTTCGTCTATTAATACCCGACCCGTCTCCTGTCGCTCCAGCCGGTCGGACAATTTTTCTTTAGGACGAATTGCGATCGAAAGGAGTCCAATTTGCGCCTTGTTGTTCAACGGTCTTTGAGCGTCTCAACTTAGAAACAAATAAGAAGGTTTTAATCTCTAATTCTTACTCTGTTGAGGGAACGAACACGTTAAAGTCTCATCGGATCAATACTGGATTCGCGTGCCTTTGGCAATGGTAGAGAAGTACAGCAAAGTGGCCCATTCGGCCTCAGTAACGGATGGCCTGGACATATCTTTGGTCTCCATAACTCCAAGCAGTCCAGAAACCTGGGTGAGTGTGAATTTCCCCGAAGTCGATCCTTTGTATGATGTAATTGTCCCAATGTCCACTGTCTCAGATTTGAATACAACAAACATCACATCTGAACTAGTCGCTCTCTCTAAAATGGCGTTGGACATGAAAGACGTGGAGAACACTCTACATGCTCTGTCGAGTCAAGGAGGCACTAAATCATCAACAGAACAAGAGATGGAAACAATTGAGAAAGCAAGTGATGAAAAGGAACTCGACAAGAAAGGGTCCTTTGGTAATGAACCTGCCGCCGCCATCATTAAGATTATTCTTAATGGCACGAGTATCAACGAAAGTTATCCCCTCGTAAGCGCTTTGACAAAGTTTATGCAACAAGGTGGGTGGAAGCCTAGTGGTGGTCAAATACCGCAAGCATTTACCGACATGCTCATACAAGTACTACTCGCGTCACCCTCAACTGATTCCACCGAGGGTGGCTCTCAATCTGACAGTGCGACGGGGAACGTCATCATGAATGAAGCTTGCCAAGATGCCTCTTTATTGCTAATGGAAATGGTCCGTGGCCACGATAGAGCTTTGTTGATAGAAATTATACAGCGAATGGCCGTCGTCGGTACCCCTCAATCTTCCCATGGCACCCTGTCTAGTAGTCATCATACGAATAGCAATGAGAAGGTCGATAACAATGATGAGCATAAGGCTGGTAAGGGTGTGGGAAGCATCCCGGTAGGAATAGTGTTCACCCCAGAATATCTCCGAGTACTAAGCACTGCACTGAAAAGCTACGTTTATAGTCAAGATTGGAGTAAGCAGTACAGAGATGAGTCTGCTGTTGTCACTGATGGCGATGTGAGTAGTACTGAGAAAATTCTCAGAGACAAAGGAAAAGATCCAGATAAAGGTCATACACTTTCACCCAAAGAGATGGCATGGAGACAAAGTTTAGGATTAGATGCACATGTCTCTGTATTGATCACTCCCTCCAATCTAGTATCTGGAATCCATGGTGTTTCCAACCCAGGAGTTTGGTACGATGGTATTGTCGTCCAGTCCAACTCTCGTACACAACAACTTGCTATCGAATACAATGGGAGAGAGACAAGCTCGGGTGGTGATCTGCAAATGATTCAAGTAGATCGCTTTGGGCCTTGTCTGCGCAACCCTGCTCTTCCACCCGCAGAAGAGGGTGAAAGTGAAGAGGAAGATAAAAGCAAGGAGGTGATGGTTGAAGGACCATATGATACGCTGTTGGCCCAATATAGGTAGGTCCCTTTCTCTTCTCTTTGTTGTTACTCTCTTACTATGACGAGGATGATAGGGATGATAAGTATACTAACCTCTCTCTCTCTCTCTCTCTCTCTGCTTCCTGCTCTTTCTATTCATATATTCCTTGCTTTCCATCTCCTTCTCCTTGCCTTCCTTATCTCACTATACATTATTGTAATCACCATCATACCCAGGTATATGGAATATTGCTGTGCACATATCGTCTACGGCGACTCGACCCAGAGACCCACTTCCAGAGAGTTTCAATCCAAAGAACATGGAGTGATTGGTGTGGCTACTAAGGAAAGCGGGGAGAAAGCAGTAGAGAAGGACACAGAGGACACTTATCTGAATTTATTGTCATCATTATCTCAACCAAAGCCTAGTATCGGTTCTAGAAATGATGATGACATCGTCGATATGAGAAGTAATAATGATGTCTCCTTTAGCATGCACACGAGGGATAGTACTCTGTGCGCAATGATACAATGTATCCTCGCACTAGATCGGAATAAAATTCTATTATTACTACATATACACGAAAGTGATGATATGGCCAAGACTATGATAGATTCAGTGCATACGGAACAACAATCCATGTTGATAAGACTATTACAACTTACAAGACAACTACTCATTACAAGTCCTTCTATTGCTGCCACCAAGCAAGGGCTATATAAGAGCAGTGATAAGCAATTCACTACGCTGTATGCGACTCATCATGTCAACCCCGCACATGCTTCAGGTGAAAGTAAAATCCAGGAGATCGACCGTTCAGTTTACCAGGTCACTCCCGAAGATCCCACTTTATTGTTCAATAGACATGAATGGGACGATGATAGCTTGCACTCCATGGTCAGTGCTGATGAGATTGATAGATCACACAATGGTGGTGGTATCTCGCGCGGTGGTGGAGGTCGAGAAGCAGCGGAGATGAAGCAGGAGAAACGGGAGAGTGATGAGAGCGCTGACAATGATGAAGATGATGAGAGCGATTCTCAATGGTATCGTCGCGGACTATATACTCGTGCAGATAGCGGAAGTGAATATCGTGGGTTGGAGGCCAGCAAAAAGACAGTGAGTACTTTGGTACTCCTCAGAGTCATCAAAGAGGTTCTCGACATTGCATCTATCTACACAGAGCAACTTGTAGCCTATAATGGGTAAGATTCCCACCCCGTGTGTCACTGCTTATCCCCACCTCCGTGGTTATCTTGCCCCCTAGTGGAAATATTACCAAAGACGCGCTAACTGGAATAACCACTCTCCTCCTCTATCATTTCGACCCCCATCCACATCACTATCATCAATCACTACTCTTACGTCAGCAATACGCCCTCGCTGTTATTGGATGAAATTGTCTTGCTAGAATGCAAGAAGCTCATCCAAGCTCTATGCGAAAACAATCACATACGAGAATATGGCAACCAATTGGTGGTTTACCTTATTCAGATCTATATAGGTAAGCTCCCTCCCTCCCTCTCCCTCTCCTTTTCCTTTTCCTTCTCTCTGTTGTAATTCCCTTACGATGACAGTGATGATGATAATGAGTATACTAACATGACCTCTGCTTTCTGCTCTGTATATATATATATATATATACTCCACATCTGAATCCCCGCCCTACATTGATTCACATGATAGCCCGTTGTGGCCTTAGAGCAAAATTATATGCATCCAATGCTGTATCCACCAAAGTGATACACAATGTTGTTGATGATATATCGCCTGCTTTGAATACCATGAGATATCTCCAGAATGTAACCAAAGCGAGTCTGATGTGCTTTGTTGTGTTATCAGAGTATATTCCACAACATACTAGAATTTATTTACAAAGAAAGCTGTGTAATACATTATGTATTTGTGGACATGCTTTTATTAGTAACTGTCTGATAGAACATCCATTGAAAGTGGTAGATGGCGATAGTGACAAGAACTTGACAAGAATATTGCGGGATGTTTTGTTGAATAACAATGAGAAGTTCTCTTTGCCATCCAGACGAGTCCGAAAACTTATCCGGTACTTCTGCCAATATGCTACTCCCAAGGCTATGACGGGTATGTTCTCACTCTACTCTCTTGCTGTGATAATAATAATAATGATGATGATGATGATGATGATGATGCATATCATGATTCCAATGGTGATGACGATGAGTATACTAACCTCTGCCTCTCTGCTTTCTGCTCTTTCTATTCATATATTCCTCACTTTCTATCTCCTTCTCCTTGCCTTCCTTATCTCACTATACATTATTATTGTAATCATCACTCTACAGTCTTTGAAGGCATCTGGAGGGAAGTGGTTGCAGGGTGGGTATACGATGCAGTCATGAGTAGTGAGGGTGTTGTAAACACCGGTACCGTTCAACCTATGGCCCCTTCACTACTTGATAGTCATGTTGGCAGCAGCAGCAGCAGCAACAGTATAGCAACCACAAGTATGAAGCGGGTAGATATTCTTATTCAAATGCTCCACCATGCTCGCACTGTATCTCGTATGGATTTAGCCGACACTCAAGTGTGTTACATGTCTGCAGATTTGGCCTTCCGTGTAGCTTATCGGCGGCTCAAGAGACCCACCTGTGTCGAATTGGCGAAAGCATTGAGTGTTCGTATATCAACCCTACTAGACAGTCTCAAAGCAGATTCTGCGAGCAACTCGGGATATGGACCCAATTCGGATGAGCGATGGAGTCGACACCTTGAACAAGTTTCTGATCTAGTTCATGTCTTCTGTTCTGAAACATCAGCAGAATTCCAGCATTTTTATGAATTGTTGCTAGCCCGTCGTTTACTCAGATATCGATTCATTTCTTTATCTACTGAAAGAATGGTACTAGATATGCTTCCCGCAATGACCAAAAGTACCAGTATGTTGACAGATATAGAAAGCACTACGATACATATGAAAAAGTTTCGAAAAACTTTATTAAAGCGTATTGATGACTATGGCATTCATTACCCTAATGATGTCAGTCGCTTAACATTTGATGGAGAATCCGCATTGAATATCCATCTACTTGCAGGATCTGTATGGCCATCGTCATACTTGAATGTGACGAAATATGCTGCCTTACAATTACCACACAGTATGCGTATTGTTATGCAAGAATATCAACGATTCTTCCAGATTGAAGATGCTAATCGTCCATCTGTTTCAAACAACCATAATGTCACTAGTACCAGTGTGAATGGAAACCACTATTATGATATCACCCTTTCTGGAGCCACTGGTAATATTCAAGATGCAAATGGGGTATATAAACCAAGTCTTGATACAACAAATGGATGGCCATTATATATTCTTGAAGGAGATTTAGATGGGACACATATCAACTCTGGGCATCAAAATGAGGCCAATAGCACTGGCAGCAGATACATGTTGGAGTATAGCCATCAAGACTCACGATGGCAGCTCATGTATGTTGTCGACTCGAGTACAGCGTTGTCTAGAAATGTTTGCATTGCTTATTGTCCGTGCAATATGAATGGTGGTGTGTTTCCAGATCGGTTACAACCACGATGGAGATCTCGGCAATTAGATATACATAATGTATGGCAGCACCAACCCATCTCCATCACTCCTGTTAACAGTGGTAGTGTAAACAGCTATACAAGTATCTCCAAGGTCCTGGACCCTGGCCTGGCCCTGGACTCAGAGAGACCTCGTCGGAGATTGGTATGGTGCCACGGGAGTGGGTCGGCTCTGTTGAAGATGAATTGTAATGATGGCGAGAGCGCAATCTATATGCTCATCTCGGAGCCACAGGTAGCTGTGTTGATGGCATTCCAGCACACTGTAGGCAGCAAAGTTCGTAAGAAGGTCAATGATACAAAAAATGACACCACCTATTCTGGTAGTCCTAGTCACAGGGAAAACTTGACAAATATGCTCCAGGATATGATGAGTTCGCGTCCTTTTGGGAGTGTCAATGACGAGACAGATGTCACTATGAGTGATACTCAAGATAAAGAAACTCTAGTATTCGTGCCATCTCCTGTATCACCGATTGTATTGACTACACAACAATTGAAGGACATCACGCATTTGACATCCAAGGAGTTACAAGAAGTGATCGCCTCTTTGACTGTTCATGATGTTCCTCTACTCTGTTGTGATCACGATGAAACTAGTATTCAGTTTGAACACAGATCTTATAAACTATCTCCTGCACTGTGGAGTGGACAGCTTGGTGGGCACGACAGCGACGACCCCTTAATTCTAAGTAACTCCCTAGCAGATTACGACAATAGCCTGTCGACCCTAAGTGTGAGGAAGTTGCATGATTGGCGCAATGAGCTATTAGGTATGCCCTGTGTTCATCACATCATGCCTTTGAGCTCTCTGACTATGTCTTTTACGCTTTGTGATGATGATGACGATGATGATGAGTATACTAACCTCTCTCTCTCTCTCTCTCTCTCTCTCTCTCTTATATATATATATACTGTACATCTTAACCACCACCCATTCCACAATGGCAATCCCTAGATGCGTGTATTGTGAGATTGCTCAAGGCAGCCAGTAGACTAGGCACTGGCAGTTACAAGAATAGTAACGGCGACAGCCATAGCGCAGTCCCCTTCGATATTCTGTCTGAATCTGTCAAGTCTGAGCTCTTGGGTAAGTTCAGTCTCACGACCTTGTGCCCATCACTCTCGTGCGATGGCTAATGGTGGTGATGATGAGTATACTAACCTCTGGCTCTCTTCTCTACTTCCTGCTCTTTCTATTCATATATTCCTCACTTTCCATCTCCTCCCCCTTCCTTCACTATCTCACTATACATTATTATTGTAATCATGCTGTAGACCAATGCATTGTGTCCTATGATGATATAGTGCGAAGAACAGAGCGCTTGGTCAACGTGGGAGTGATCGAGAAAGTTCCTGGGTCGGTAGACAGCCTGCGTAGTGTCGCTTATGCTTATCTCTCTGAGCAAGTGAATGTGGCACCAAGTACTAACCATGCTGTCACGAATGACGTTAGTATGCCTTCAACTCTCGCTAGAGCTACTGGAGCTGACCTCTTCAATCATCTGAAAATTGTCTTAGGTATCAAACAATTGCCATCACATGTACCAGGCATTGATGCTTCCTTATTCAAAACCAACTTGATTTCGTGGATGATGCAATTACATCTGCCTACTGCTAGTAAAACAGTGATAGAAAATTTGATGAATTATGGAGCAGAAGAATGGGATGCAAGCCATCGAGCTAGCACAACTACCATGTTGAATGAGATCGTGCTCTCTTTGGTGTATCTCTTGCATGCCGGCAGGTGAGTCCCATTGCCTTCAAATGCTTCCTTTGCCTTCATTCACTGTTTAAGTAACTAACCCTAACCCTAACCCTAACCCTAACCCTAACCCTTTCCTTCTCTCTGTTTCTATGTATGTATCAATAGCTCCCACTGCAATCTGTTGAAGTATCAACATTGGGAGGGACAGATGCACGACAGTGTGAGGTGAGCGCTTCCTCCTCCTCCACCTCCTCCTCCTCTTCCCCCTCCCCCTCATGCTCGTCATTCTTATAACCGTACGACAGCGACGACGATGATGGTGCTGATGAGTATACTAACCTCTGCCTCTCTGCTTCCTGCTGCTTTCTATTCATATATTCCTCACTTTCCATCTCCCTTCTCCTTCTCCTTCCTTCACTATACTCACTATACCCTTATCGCACCCTTCTTGTCTCATGTAGCAATGCGAATCGTGATGAATTAGAAAGCATGACCACTTCCTTTGATTCCTTATTCAAAGCAGTGTACCGTCACCTGGTTATCCATGGGGAATCACACCAATTACGTGCTTTGATAAAAATAGATTCAATTATATATAAATATTTACCGCGGAAGTTACAGGAGCTCATCTTTGCACACTACAACACAGTAGTGGATAGTAATGAGGACGAGATGGATGACACTGGCGATGACAATCATAAAAAGCAATCTCAAAACGAGAAGGACGATTCTGAGACAGGTACGCACCCAGTACACTTTGCTTCCGTATACTCCCTCATTGACCGTTGTCCAACCGGGGTGGGAGACCGTCTCATCAAATATGCGCTACCGGTAGACTACCTGGGGGCTGATAAAGATGAGCGAAGCGGGAAGCGCCCCACCTCTCCGGGCACTCCCACTGGCGGGTCTAGTCCACTTGGAGCTGGAAAATTGTTTCCTAATGTTGAAAGCATCGCCGAAGAACGAGCCAGCTTCACTCTGCGCACACCTTATCGGCTGGTATCGTTCCATTATGACGCTTCCATGCATTCTGGTAGAAGTAATCACGACCAGATTGATGAAAGTGATGACGGAGATAGGGCTGTGGTGCAATTCGCAGTCAAATATTCGACTCCTTTGCTTCTGATTATGCATCGCTTCGAGCAACATCTCCTTGCTTCTCGTGACCAGAGTACCAAAGAGCGGTCTTCCCGACCCGGGGTACAGGAGACGGGCACTCCCCTGCTGTACCAATATCGCGTCAAAGATATTGAAGTGTCTGATACCTGTAAACTTTGTTGTGATGATATCTGTTATGGACAATACAGTGCTATGGTGTTAGTCACTCCTAGAGATGACAAGAGCATGAGTAATAGCCATCAGGATAGTTATGGTCATAAGGCGGGGAGTGGACGGTCTGGGCAGGGAATCATCCAGTATATGCGTGATTATAGTACTATTCCATCCCTTGATGCTACATATATACAACTATCATTCCAGGTAGGGGACCCTCCCTCTTTCGCTCTTGGTGCTATACTACCCCTCTCTCACCATGATGATGATAATGGCAGTGATAGATGAGTATACTAACGCATTTTCTGCTTCCTGCTCTTTCTATTCATATATTCCTCACCTTCCATCCCCATCCCTTCCTTCACTATACCCTTATTGTAATCTCTTTCTTTCTCTCTCTCTCTCTCTCTCTCAGGATTATATCACCGCCATCATCAGTACAGCCTCCACCCTGGCAGATAACTCCTACGGCGACAGTAAGGAGGAACCCGTAAGTGCTTTCCTCATGCCAATTCGTCTCTTATGATAATGATGATGATGAGCATACTAACCTCTGCCTCTCTGCTTCCTGCTGCTTTCTATTCATATATTCCTCACTTTCCATCTCCTTCCTTCACGATTCTATCACACCTTTTTGTAATCATCATGCTTTCAGGTCGATATTGACAGCTATGGAGACATCCTAGCTCTTTATCTGCAAGGTGATTTAGTGAGCACAATTGCCACAATATTCGATACAAGGATGGTCTTTACAAATCCGCACCAAACGAATGATCAAGTCGCTGACGCCACTACTATTGGTACTACAAACCCTACCAATGAGGAAGAGGAAGAAGGCGCCTATGCAGACCAGATCATGTTGCCCTGCGAGTTCTGTTCCGGTATGTTACTTCTGCCCCATACCCATCTACTCTCTCTTCACCCACAGACACACTAACCCCCCCACGCCACCCGCATTCTCCCCATGCTCCTTGCTACTATTGTCTTTCTTGCTTCTATTCATTCTGTGATCTCTGCTCTGTGCTCTTTAGACGTCTTTCCTTTCGAATCTCTGGCAAGACATCAACATACTTGTGGTGGTAATCCACAAAGAGTGCTACGGGATATAGAGTTAGACGACGATTTGATGAGAGAGGAAGAGGAGGAGGAGGAAGAAGAAGAAGAAGAAGAAGAAGGGCGAAGAATGGATGATGATAGTGATGATGACATCCCGGTCTTCAATGCTAGTGGAGTGTCCAACTCTGGCTCACACAGAGGCAGACAAGACACTGTGACTATCATTACAGCGGATTTACCCACCCCGGTATCTCCCTCCATCGTCGACATGTTAACGGATCTATTGCAAAACGTATCCTTATCCTATCTATCTATTCAAAAAAGCAATGACCAGGCATCAACTGGTGTTTCATCAGTAGGAAAGAAGATAGGTGGCAATGTATTGAAATCATCACCATCTTTATCACCATTACCAATAGAGAGGAATGATGTGAAGCATATGAATGAAGAGGATCAGCTGCAGGAGACTCCTGTGAACACCACTACAATCACTCTACCTTCCTCCACATCATCCTTTCAATCGATGTTGACCCATACCTTCACTATACTGGATGTGGATAATGATGGTTATTTGACCTCAAGTGATTTCTGCTCTGAAGAACCTTCCTATGCAGGTAGGCTTTTCTCTTACCATGACAGCAACGATGACGATGACGATGATGATGGTAATAATTATGATGAGTATACTAACCTCTGCCCCTGCCTCTCTGCTTCCTGCTGCTTTCTATTCATATATTCCTCACTTTCCATCTTCCATCACCTTCTCCTTCCTTCACTATCTCACTATACCCTTATTTTAATCACTGCAATAGAACTCCAGCAGTATATCGACCCGTCCCTTCTCTACCCGGACACTCTTGAAGCCTATAGAGTAGAGAATGTGAGCCAAGGTCATTCTAATAATGGTCGCGGGAGTGTCATTCAGAACCTGTCTTCGTTCTATAATGACCATTTGAAACAACCTTCTAGTCCTGGTAGTACCACAACAGAAGATAGAGGTACTCTTATGGCTGCAAACAATGCACTGTGTTTAGATTGTGCTCCGGAAAGAAGAAGTAGCCATTCGAATGCTGCTGCAGGTAGTGGTAACAACAGCAGTCCCAAACAAGGCACAGTGATGACTAGCATTAGTGAATGCGATATGGGAGATAGTGCAGACAATACTCAAACGAATAGTCAAGCATCTCCTGCACTCAGCGATGATAGTGATGGTGATAGTGATGGTGACAGTGCTTTGTACTTAGAGCATCCTTCGAACTTACATGACATAACCTTGAACAAGACGGATAGCCTTTGGATGTCTCTTAGTACTACCAATAGCCTCCCTGTCAGAGAACATAACGTATCTCTCACCGGACTGAAAGAGACGGAAAAGGAGATATTCAGTTTGATTGACGATACCAGGTATGTCACTCCCTCTCCTTCTCTCTGTATGCCTTGTGATGATGGTCACGGTGATGAGTATACTAACCCCCGCCTCTCTGCTTCCTGCTGCTTTCTATTCATATATTCTTCACTTTCTATATCTTTCTGTGTCCTGCTTTTTGTATTCATATATTCCACATCTAACCATTCCAACTACCATTACACAAACAATAGACATGTCATCGACGAGTCTGTACACACCACACTCTTACTTTTGATTCATTATAAATGGGATGTCAAGACCATGGTTGAGGAATATATTGAGAATCATCGAGCAGTGCGATTGCAAGTGGGTCTGGGTACGTGGACCCTGTGCCTCTAAACTCATATACTTTCTGACTCGGATGATAAACTCCAATACGTCACTGACCCCTCATCCTTCTTCTTCTTCTTCTCCTCCTTCTCCCTCTTCCCTCCTGCCCCTTATGGCCCTTAGGTGCTCGAGCAATGCCCCCATTTCTTCGACATGACCATCACGCAACCCTCAATAGTAGTCATGATGAGTCCAGCACACAAAAGGATGAAGTCGCTTCCGACCCGACTGACGATGAGCCTCTCCCGGAGTGCGGAATTTGTCTCGTCAATGCCCCCCGAGATGAACTATTCTCTTTAAATTGCCATCACTATTTCTGCCAAGGTACGTCACTCCCGAACTCTTGTTCTTTAGCTGGTGTATTCTAATTTTGTTTGAGTTGACGAGTATACTAACACACCGCCCTGTCTTCTCACCTTATCATCACCACCACTATAGATTGCTGGCAAGGGTATCTAGAGAGTGCCATACGATCCAAGTCTTCATGCTCTATAAAATGTGCTGCCAGTGGGTGCAGTATGATGACTACATCCAGTATGTATGCGTTTTTCTGTGAAAGAGAATACTTGGGAGTGTATCTTGAAACAGTGATTAAAAGCTTTGTAGAAGAAAGATCAGGTAGACATTTCGTGAGCAGCTATTGCAAGAATCCGCGTGGATGTGCCGGAGTTATTTTAATGGCTGATGATGCTGGTGAGTTGGCTGATCTAACCACTCTGCTCTCTTTGGTGGTCTCAATTATCTGAAATCCATACTGATGAGTATACTAACCTCTGCCTCTGCAATCTCTCCTTCCTGCTCTTTCTATTCATATATTCCTCACTTTCCATCTTCCTTCTCCTTCCTTCATTATCTCACTATACATTATTGTAATCATCACAAGATTCCACGGAAGCACGCTGTAGTCTATGTTCCACGTCCTTCTGTGCTACATGCGACCTGCCACCCCACGCACCGGCTTCATGTGCTCTAGTAGCCAAATGGGAGCAACTGGAAGGGTACCTGGAGACGGGTCGAGAGGAGGACGCAGAAGCACGTAAGCTGAAACACTTAACGACAAAGCCTTGTCCGAAATGCGGAGTTCGGATTGAAAAAAATGGCGGATGTCCTCACATGGTAGGTCACTCCCATCGCTTTCCTTTCTCATAATAGACTCTTTATTGTGAATATATGACCACATATACAAATAGCTATGTTATCGTACCCAGCCTAATTCGAAGCCTAACTCCAACCCCCCTTTTGTCTCCTTTTTGTGTATAACTACAATTGCTTTCAAATGTTTTGCGATGCAGACATGTATGCAACCCAGTTGCAGGTACCAGTTCTGCTGGGAGTGTAGCGGTGATTACCACACATCTACACAATGTACTCGTCCAAAAGTGGAAGTGGCCGCCGGGTCGGTGCTGGCTTTCGATGAATTAGACAAGCAAGTAGCGAACCACTTCTTAGCAAAACAGGTAGCCACCAAAGGTTACGCACAAGCATTGAAAGATCTAGAAAGGACACAACGTCCTAGTGAAGCATCATGGCTCAAGATAAGAGCAGAAGGATGGCAAGTTTTGGCAGATGCGCAATCGGCTCTTGCGCATAGTGCGATTGTGATGTATTTTGTGAAAAGCGCGAAATTAGAGTTTATGTTCTCTAGTCAAAAGGATATCACAACTACATTGCAAGTGAAATTCGAAGAGGAGTGGACGGACCCGGGCATGCCGACAAGTAGAACTATGATGAAGACTATGGCTACTAGTATACGCGATACTAGGCTTAAACTGAAAGACTACTTAATGCTATTTCAGACGGAAATTATTGCACGACCCATTGATATTGCAACTTCCCCATCCACACGAAGACCTTCATCTAGTCCTCGTAGTTCGAGACGCAATTCTAGAGATTTCCGCGAAAATGCGAAACCCATTCAGTTCTTAATGAGCCTCCTTCGTAATTCTATTAGTCCTGACAGTATCAGTAGTGTTATGGGGGCAGGACATAGTAGTCCTCGAAACAGAGCAACTGTGACAGCCTTTGGAGTTGACACGATGACTACTTGATGACCATACAAAGAAGAGCCAAAGTGCACCAATGACCGAATAAGAGGAGGGCTTAACCCTATCCTAACCCTATGTATGATAATTGTAGCGTAGTAATATAATGTACATGCTAACCCTAACCCAATATAATGTACATGTTTTCGCGCCTTTTGTCTTCATCTTAGTCCAAGATGATCCTCCTCGTCCTCTGCTTCTACACCTTGAGGGAAAGCTCGATCTCATATCGATCAATCGATGCCATTCCTTCCGAATCACTTGGTGGGAGGTGGACTACTCTGTTGACGGCATCTTGTTACAGCGATCAACAACTGTTTGAGCATAAGGTAAGGGGGGTGCTTTAGAGATATTACAATTACAATTTATGATGATGATTCGATACAAGATATACATGAAGGTACCAGACTATAGCCTCTTCATAATTGCCAGATATAGATAGCACCATCATATTGCTTAGAGTATAGCTTGCCATTCTGGAAGGTGAGATCATATGCAACACCAGTATGACCTCTAAGAGTAGTAATGAGGCTGTAATCGCTGCAGTCATACACATTGATGGTCCCATCACCGCCACCAGTGTACAGCTTGCCGTCGTGAATCTCAAGACAATGTACATAGCCACTATGGTCCTCTAGAGTAGTAATGAGAGTATCGACGCTGCAATCATACACCTTGATGACGTTATAACTCTTAGAGTACAGCTTGCCACCATGGGTAAGTAGACGATCTACACGGTAAGTATGCTCTGTAAGGGTAGTAATGAGCTTATTGGTGCTGCAGTCCCACACCTTGATTGTCTTATCCTCACTACCAGAGTACAGCTTGCCATCGTTGATAGTGAGACAATATACAGATCTGGTATGTCCTTCATACTCACCCTCCTCGTCGTGCTCCTCTGGTATACCTAGAGCAGTGATGAGCTCATGATTGCTGCGTTTCAACACCATGATGCTACTATCAATACTACCAGAGTACAGCTTGCCATCGCTGATAGTGAGAGACATTACGCATTGAGTATGTCCTATGGGAGTCTTGGTGAGAGTGTCAGTGCTGCAGTTCCAGATCTTGATGGTGCCATCAACACTACCAGAGTACAGCTTGCCATCATCAATGATGAGACACTGTACATGCCGAAGATGTCCTGTGAGAGTAGTAATCAGACTATCATCGTTGCGATTCGTAACACTAATGCTACATAAATCTCTAGAGTACAA